>Ga0209698_10001027_pt1 | contig 32150 bp, 29 predicted proteins | sample LitLauG_LLR_2012_FD_187203 | JGI IMG/M metagenome (GOLD analysis project Ga0209698, IMG submission 187203) | Freshwater sediment microbial communities from Pennsylvania, USA - Little Laurel Run_MetaG_LLR_2012 (SPAdes) (version 2) | ecosystem: Environmental > Aquatic > Freshwater > Creek >... | reverse complement strand
GGCTGACACCGTGTCGGTGATCGCCGGGGGCGCCGTCCGCGCGACGGTGCCGGCGCCACGGCAGCCGGGGGGTGTGGCCGCCAGCCTCGACGGGTCGGTGGCCTTGGTGGTCGGGGTGCGCGCCCGACAGGTCGAGGCCTACCGGGCGGATGGGTCGAGCCTCGGACGGGCGGCGTGCGGGGTTGGTCCCACACATGTGCGTGCCGGGCCGGGCGGGCGCTTCTACGTCGCGGACACCGAGGGCGACCAGATCCTCGTCTTCGAGGTGACCGAGCACGGACCGGTGCAGGTCGGGCGGGTCCACACCGGAGGGACACCCTACGGGCTGGCGGTGGACGCGGCCCGCGATGTGCTCTATGTGACCCTCACCGCGACCAACCAGCTGCGGTCCTTTCACATCGAAGGCCGCGCCCTGCGGGCCGGGCGGACGTGGCCGACACCACGGCAGCCCAACGATGTCGCCGTCGACCCGTCGAGTGGCCAGGTGGTCGTGGCTGGCACGGCCGGCGGCGTCCTGCAGCTCATCGAGCCCTGATGCGGCTCCCCCTGGGAGGCCCGCTGGTCGCCGCGACGGCGGCAGTCGTGGGGCTGGCGTGGACCGCCGTCGATCGCGGCGTCGCGCGTCGGCGAGGGACGATGGCTCCGCCTGCGACGACGGCGAGTGCGGTCCCGTAGGAGAGGCGGCCGATGGCGGTCGTGTGCGGGTGGTCGAGGATCACCGCGAAGAAGTACGGGTACCCGGCGGCCACGACCACGGCGGCCTCTGGGAGACCTGCCACCGTGGCGACGGCCAGCAGGCTGATCGCATACCAGGGCTGGACCGGCGTCGCGACGAGGAACAGCGACGCGAGCAGCACGGCGGCGCCCCGCGTCAGCTCGGGTCGGCGCGAAGCAACCCAGGCGACGGCGGCGACGAGGGTGACGGCGGCGGCAACCTCGGCCGGTGCTCCCGTCAGGCCGAGCGCCCCGGCGAGCAGGAACCGCCCGCCCTTGGTGTAGTGCTCCTCCTTCAGGTAGCCGGGCAGGTACCCGACGACTCGGATCCCCACCGCGACGACATGCGGTGCATAGCCGACCGCGGCGAGAGCGACGGCCGCGCCGGTCGCCCGAGCCATCGAGCGCCACGGATGCGGGCGGGGCAGGCCGAGCACCGCGACGAGGAGCAACGCGGGGTAGAGCTTGACGAGCGCGGCCGCCCCGATGAGCGCGCCGACGGCCAGGTCGCGCCACGCCGTCCTCCAGGTGCTCGGCCCGAGGCCGACGACGAGGGCGCCGACCACGAAGGCCAGCGCGAGCCCGTCGACGTGCGCGTTGTTGACGAACTCGAGCACCGGTGCAGGGCAGAGCGCGTAGAGGGCCACGAGACGTGCATCCAGGCCCCGCCGGCGCAGCGCCACGACGAGCAGCCCGATGGTGGCGACATCGGTGGCGAGACCGGCGAGCTGCCAGGACTTGTGGTGCGCGCCGATGCCGCCCAGGTGGGAGATCCCGGCGAACCACACCTCCGCGACCGGCGGGTAGATCGTCCGCACCGCCGGGCGGTTGATGCGGGTGCACCCGGGCGGGCGGTCGAGCGCGGCGCAGCCGGCAGGATCGGGCCACAGCCATGCCTCGTGCAAGCGCGCCAGCGAGGCTTCCGCGGGCGGGGAACGGTAGGGGTCGATACCCGCAGCCTGCACCCGCCCGTCCCAGGCGTAGCGGTAGAGGTCGTCGGAGGTCGTGGGCGGCCCGCTCAGGGCGGCGATGCGCAGTGCCAGGGCGGCGACCAGCACGAGGAGCAGACCGGCGCGCGCGGGTAGGCGGCGGGCCGATGCGACGGCGATGACCCACACGGTGGCCCAGGCCGACAGGGTGCCCAGGAGCGACCAGCGCGACGCGAGGATGGGACGCCCGGATGCGACGACGGCAGACAGCACCACGCCGGCCCCCGCCGAGGAGACGAACACGGCGAGCGGGCCCCTCGCGCCCGTCGGCGTGTCCGCGATGGCGGGCGCGGCGTTGGAGGGCCGGTCCATGCCTGCGGGCGTACCTGCGCCCAGGACGGTCACCGCCGGTCGGTCGCGCCGCCCGCGGCGTCCAGACGGCCCGGCCGTCCCGCCTCGCCGGCCGCGCCCGGCCCGTGTGCCCCGCCCGGCCGTCCCGCCTCGCCGGGCGCGCCGGCCGCGAGCTCGGCCATGCCGTCGGCGAAGTCGACCTCGGCGACGAAGCCGAGCTCCTCGGCCGCCTTGCGTGGCGAGGCGACGATGTGGCGCACGTCGCCGAGACGCCACCCGCCGGTGACCTGCGGCCGCGCCGCGCTCCGTCCGAACGCGTCGGCCAGTGCCCCGGCCATGTCGGCGACCGTGTGCGGGCTCCCGCTCGCCACGTTGTAGGCCCCCGATGCCGTGACCGCGGCGGTGAGGGCGAGCACGTTGGCCCGGGCCACATCGCGCACGTGGACGAAGTCGCGGGTCTGGCCGCCGTCCTCGAAGACCTGCGGCGCCCGGCCGGCGGCGAGAGCGCTGCGGAAGATCGCGGCCACGCCGGCGTATGGCGTGTCGAGCGGCATCCGGGGCCCGTAGACGTTGTGGTAGCGGAGCGCGACGACCGCCGCGCCGGTCTCCCGGCCCCACGCGGCGCACAGGTGCTCCTGATGGAGCTTGGTGGCGGCGTACACGTTGCGCGGGTCGGCGGGTGCCTCTTCGTCCACCGGAGCCCACCGGACACGTTCGTCGCACCCGGCCACCGGGCACGGCGGCTCGAAGCGGCCCGCTTGCAGGTCCTCGACCCGTCGGGGCCCAGGGGCGACCCGGCCGTGCCGGGGGCACTCCGAGCGCCCCTCCCCGTAGACGACCATGCTCCCGGCGAGCACCAGGCGGCCACGGAAGCATCGCCGCCACAGCGCCTCCAGGAGGACCGCCGTCCCGAGATCGTTGTTGGACACGTATCCTGTCACATCACCGAAATCGACGCCGAGGCCGACCTTGGATGCCTGGTGGCACACGGCGTCGACGCCGGCGACGGCCCGGGCGGCGACGGCGGGATCGCACAGGTCGCCCTCGATCCACTCGACGCCCTGCGCGGATGGGGCGGATCGCTCCGGGGAGGCGCGGCCGTCCGGCGGGGAGGCTGTTGGGTGATCCGGGGAGGCGGATCGCTCCGAAGGAGGCGTGATGTCCACGACGCGCACCCCGATGCCTTCCGCGAGGAGCGCCTCCACGATGTGGGAACCGATGAACCCGGCCCCGCCGGTCACGAGGACCGTCATCGCTGTGCCGTGCCGGTCGTCACCGCCACATCATGCCGACCGTGTGCCGGTCGCCTGGGCCGGCAACGCAGAATTCATCGTTTCGTTAGCACCTGAGGGGAACGAAGTGCCGTTGCGGCCGATACAACTGCACGGTGCCTGATGTGATCATCCCCGTGCTCGACGAGGCGGCGGCCCTGCCGTCCCTGCTTGCCGCGATGCCCGGAGGCTACCGGCCCATCGTGGTCGACAACGGGTCGACCGACGGTTCGGGCGAGATCGCCGCGTCGCTCGGTGCGCGGGTGGTCACCGAGGCGCGGCGTGGCTTCGGCTCGGCGTGTTGGGCCGGCCTCGTGGCGGCCGACCCCGACGACGGCGTCGTGTGCTTCATGGACGGCGACGGCTCGCTCGACCCCGCCGACCTGCCCTCGGTCGCCGGCCCGGTGCTGGCCGGGACCGCCGATCTGGTCCTCGGTGCCCGCCGACCGACCGGATCGGGTGCCTGGCCGCGGCACGCCCGTGCCGCCAACGCCGTCCTGGCGGCCGAGCTGCGCCGCCGGACGGGCTACCCCCTGCGGGATCTCGGACCGATGCGTGCGGGACGGGCGCAGGCGCTGCGCGACCTCGGCATCCGTGACCGGCGATTCGGCTGGCCGCTCGAGATGGTGCTGCGGGCCGCGGTGGCCGGATGGGCGGTGGAAGAGGTGCCCGTCCCCTACTCGCCCCGCACCGGCCGTTCCAAAGTGACCGGGACCGTGTCGGGGACCGCCCGCGCCGTGCGTGACATGGCGGGGCTGCTGCGATGAGGGCGCGCGCCGGAGGGTCGCCGGCCGGTCGCCACGTCCTGGTGATGGCCAAGGAGCCCGTCCCCGGGCGGGTCAAGACGCGGTTGTGCCCACCGTGCTCGCCCGAGGAGGCGGCCGCGGTGGCGGAGGCGGCGCTGGCAGACACCCTGGCCGCGGTCGCGGCCTGCCATGCGGAGGTCAAGGTCGTCGCGCTCGACGGTCGTCCCGGTCCCTGGCTCCCAGCGGGGATGCGGGTCGTCGCCCAGCGCGGCAACGGCCTGGCCGAGCGGCTCGCCCACGCGTGGGTCGACGTCCGGCCCTGGAGCGGGGGGTGCGGCATCCAGATCGGCATGGACACGCCGCAGGTCACCGGCGAGGACCTCGACGCCCTCCTCGGGGTCCTGGGCGCGCCCGGGCCCGGGACTGCCGGCCGTGCGGCGCTCGGGATGGCCCTCGACGGCGGGTGGTGGGCCATCGGGCTCCCTGGGACCGACCCCGACGCGGTCTTCGCGGGCATCGCGATGAGCACGGCGGGGACGGGACGGGCCCAAGCCGAGCGGCTGCGCCGGCTCGGCCTCGACATCGCATACGGTCCGCCACGTCGCGACATCGACCGGTTCGAGGATCTCGTCGAGGTCGGGCGGGCCATCCCCGACAGCTGCACGGCGGCGGTCCTGCGGGCGTTGACCCGCCACGGCGCGCCGGCGGTGGCACTGGCGATGGCGGCGTCGGTAGCGGGCTGATGGTGCTCCTCGTCCGCCGGCCGCGCCGCGAGCCGCGCTCCCCCTACGACGCCCGCGAGTCCGGCGAGCGAAGTCAGGGGCAGGAGCCACATCCGTCGGTGGTGCTCCGCGGAGACGACGGGGCGCTGCTGCCCCTCGATCCGTCGCGGTGGCATGGCGCACCGACCCCGGTCGAGGACCGTCTGCTGGCGCGGCTGGAGGGCCCCGTGCTCGACGTCGGTTGCGGTCCGGGGCGAATCGTCGAAGGGCTGGGCCGCCGCGGCGTCGTGGCGCTCGGCGTCGACCCCGCCCCCGGCGCGGTGGCGCTCGCCCGCCACCGCGGCTGCCCGGTGCTGCAGAAGTCGGTCTTCGAGCCGCTGCCCGGCGAGGGGCGCTGGGCCTGCGTGCTGCTGCTCGACGGCAACGTCGGCATCGGTGGCGACCCGGTCCGGCTCCTCCGGCGGTGCCGCGCGCTCATCCACACGACCGGCACCGTGGTGGCCGAGGTCGAGCCCGGGCGTTCGGGGTGCCGCAGCCTGCAGGCTCGCCTCGAGACGGGCGATGACGTGAGCGCGTGGTTCCCCTGGTCGGTGGTGGGCGCCGACGCGCTCGGCGACCTGGCCCGCCGGGCCGGGCTGGCGGTGGCCGCGCTCCACCATGCGGACGGGCGCTGCTTCGCTCGGTTGACGGCGACCTCCACGGTCACGCCCGGCCGCCCGGTCACGCCCGGCCGCCCAGCGACCTCCGACCAAGGGGTGAGCGGATGAGCAAGATCACGACGGCCGATCTCGAGGAGGCGCCGCTCGCCACGCTCCAGCGGCTGACGACGGACCCCGACCAGCCGCTGCACCAGGGGCCGTACACCTCGCCGCTGCGGGACGAACGCCTGGCCGCCATCCTCGGCGCCGCCCTCGGGATCCTCTTCACGATCTGCTTCATCACCGGGCTGTACTCGCACCTGCACCAGCACCCGCTGTCGTGGCTCCCCGTGCCCTCGCGCCCGGCCGGCCTGTTCCGCTTCACCCAGGGGCTGCATGTGGTGTCGGGCATCGCGTCCCTGCCCGTCCTGCTGGCCAAGCTCTGGGTGGTCTGGCCACGCTTCGTGTCGTTTCCGCCGGTGCGTCGCCTGACCGACCTCGTCGAGCGCATCGGGCTGTTCCCCCTGGTGGCCGGAGGGATCTTCATGGTCTTCTCCGGCATCGCCAACATCGCCCAGTGGTACCCGTGGCACTTCGGCTTCCCCGCGGCGCACTACTGGATGGCCTGGGTGACGATGGGGGCCATCGGGGCCCACCTGGGGGCCAAGTGGCTGATCGCCCGAAGGGCGCTCGCCCGGCCGAGCCGCCGCCCCGCGCTCGCCGAGCCCGATCCGATCCTCGGCACCGTCGCGGAGGAGGTCCACGACGGCCTGAGCCGCCGCGGCCTGCTGACCACCGTGGCGGCGTCCGCCGGCGCGCTCACCCTCCTGACCATCGGTCAGACGTTTCGACCGCTCCGCCGGCTGGCGCTGCTCGCGCCCCGCGACCCCCAGGTCGGCCCGAGCGGGCGGCCGGTCAACCGCAGCGCGGCCAACGCGGGCGTGCTCCGATCGGCGAGCTCACGGGACTACCGCCTGCAGGTGACGGGAAACGTCACGCGCGCGCAGTCCCTGGACCTGGCCCAGCTGCAGGCCATGGCCGTCCACGAGGCCGTCCTCCCCATCGCGTGCGTCGAGGGGTGGAGCTACTCGGCGCGCTGGAAGGGGGTGCGGCTCCGGGACCTGCTCGACCTGGCCGGAGCGCCACCCGGTGCGACGGCGCACGTCGTCTCCCTGGAGGCCAACAGCCCCTACCGGGTGTCGTACCTCGACCGGGACCAGGCGCATGATCCCGACACGCTGCTCGCGACACACCTCGACGGGGCGCCGCTCGTGCCCGACCACGGTGCGCCCCTGCGCCTGATCGGGCCGGGACGCCCCGGTGTGACCCAGACCAAGTGGGTGACCATGGTGGTCGTCGGATGAGCAACGCCCCTGCCGAGGAGCAACGGGCGGTCGCGCACCTCGACCACGGCGGTGGCGGGACCCGCGGGGCTCGGATCCGGTTTTGGGTCACCGCCGCGCTCGGGTGGGGGGTCATCGCCTACGGGTTGCGCGGGATGCTGCACCACCACATCGACACCCGGCCGCCCAACCTGGCCCGCTTCGTGATCGGCGGGGCCCTGATCCACGATCTGGTCTTCGCCCCGCTGGTGCTCGTCGTCGGGGTGCTCGTCGCTCGGGCGGTACCGGGTCGGGTGCGCGCCATCGTGCAGGGGGCGCTGATCGTCTCGGGGTGCCTCGCGCTCTTCTCCTACCCGCTGGTGCGCGGCTTCGGCCATGCCGCGCACAACCCGAGCTCGCTGCCCCACAACTACACCGCCAACCTCGGCGTCGCCCTCGGCGTGGTGTGGGGCGTGGCGACGCTGCTGGCCGTGCTGGCGCTGCGCCGCCGCAGCCGCAGCTGCAGCCGCGACAGCCGCCCCGGCCCTGCCTGAAGGCCCCGCCGATCAGCTCCGGCGTCTCGGCGGAACGGCGCCGGCGATCGTGCCGCCGTCGACGACGATCGTCGTGCCCGTGATGTAGGACGCGTCGGGCGAGAGCAGGAACTCCATGGTCGCAGCGATCTCGTCGGCGGTGCCCCACCGCCGCAAGGCCGCGCCGTCCGCCAGCTTGGCGAACGTGGACGGCGAATCGACGTCGAGGCCCCGGCTCATCCCCGTGTCGCGGATCGGCCCCGGGCACACCGCGTTGACCCGGATGCCCTCGTGTCCCACCTGGAGGGCGACCGACTTGACGACCGAGATCACCGCCGCCTTGGTCGCGCAGTAGACGGGCATCGACGGGTCGCTGTAGAGGCCGCCGATGGAGGAGGTGGCGACGACTGCGCCCCCGCCCCGGAGGCGCATGGCGGGCAGGACGGCGCGCAGGCCGAGGATCACCCCCCGCAGGTTGATCGACCACAACCGGTCGATGTCGTCGAGCGGCATCGCCTCGAGCGACCCGAACACGCTGATCCCGGCGTTGAGCACGGCGGCATCGACCCCGCCGAAGAGCTCGGTCGCCGTCGCCACCATGGCGGCGTTGCCCTCCTCGGTGGCGATGTCGGCGATCAAGGGCACCACGCTCGGGTGCGCCGGGGTCCAGGTGAGCAGCTCGTCGCTGCGGTCCACGGCCACCACCGGAGCGGACTTCGCGGCCAGGCGCTCGCTGATCGCCCGCCCCATGCCGCTCGCCGCGCCGGTGACGACCGTGACCGTTGCCTGAGCGTCCATGGAACCCCCTCCGGGCGGTGGCGGACCGACTATAGGGCGGTGCGCGGCCCGGGTACGATGCCTCTGTGCGCAACTCCGCGGACCTCGCGCCGAGGGGTGGTGCGCTTCGATGAGCCGGGCGGGACGAGGTAGTGCGATCGTCGGATGGGGGCAGGCCGTCCCGGACACGATCGTCACCAACGACGACCTGTCCGAGGTCCTCGACACCAGCGACGCATGGATCCGCGAGCGGACCGGCATCGGCGAGCGGCGGGTGCTCTGGGGTCGCTTCGGTCCCCGCGCGGGCACGTCGACCGCGGTCGGGCCCCTGACGGCCACCGCCCCGTTGGGGACGACGGCGACGCTCGCGGTCGACGCCGGTCGAGCCGCGCTCGCATCCGCTGGCCTCGGCCCCCTCGACATCGACCTGCTCGTGCTGTGCACGAGCACGCCGGATCAGACCGTGCCAGCCACGTCCGCATCCGTCGCGGCGGCGCTCGGCCTGCGCTGCGGCGCCTTCGACCTCAACACCGCGTGCTCGGGCTTCGTGTACGGCCTGCTCACCGCCGACGCCTTCGTGGGGTTCGGCATGGACCGCGTGCTGCTCATCGGGGCCGAGAGCTGCAGCCGCATCACGGACTGGGACGATCGTGCGACCGCGATCCTCTTCGGCGACGGCGCGGGCGCCATCGTGCTCGAAGCGGTGCTCGGGCGGGGAGGCCTGCAGGGGGCGGACTTCGGAACGGACGGGTCACTGCAGTCGATCCTGTTCGCCGATGTCTGCGGCACCTTCCAGATGGAGGGGAAAGAGGTGTTCCGTCGGGCGGTGCGCGCCGTGGTGCAGTCCGCCCGGAGCGCCTTGTCGGCGGCGGGCGCCGAGGCGGCCGACGTCGATGTCTTCGTTGCCCACCAGGCGAACGCCCGGATCATCGAGGCGGTCTGCGCCCGCCTCTCCCTGCCGCTCGAGCGGGCGGTGAGCATCCTCGAGCACACCGGCAACACCAGCGCCGCATCCATCCCGATGGCGTTGGCCACTGCAGTGACCACCGGGCGGCTGGCCGACGGCGACCTCCTGCTCATCAGCGGCTTCGGCGCCGGCATGGCGTGGGGGTCGATCGCGTGGCGGTGGGGTCGACCGGCGCCCCTCGCCTGACGCAACCTGCGGGCCCGCGACACCCACCGGTAGCCTGACCGCGTCCACGCGCCGAGGGGGGCAGCATGAACGATCACCTGACGTCGCTCCTGCACGTCAGCGCCGATGACGGCACCGGCCCGATCGTGATCCAGCATCCCGCGGTCGTCGGTGTGCGCTGCTTCGAGCGGGTCTCCGACTATGCCTACGCCGCCCCGGGCGGTGCCCGGTGGCTGAGCGTCCACGATCTCGGCGCGCGTCGCCCCGATCCGGCCGACCTCCCGCCCGGGGGGACCGTGATCGTCTTCGAGCAGATCTCCCCGCCCGCAGGCTGGCTCGGTCCCGCTGGGGTGGACACCGAAGGCGCCCTGCCCTGCGGCGAGGCGGTGCTGAGCGTGATCATGGACGTCGACGCGCACCCCGCGGCGATCGACGCGTTTCACGGGTGGTATGAGGAGGAGCACCTGCCCACCCTGGTCGCGGTGCCCGGCATCGACGCGGCGCGGCGGTTCCACGCCGTCGCCGGCGAGCTCGGCGCCGGCGGGCGCGAGCGCTTCCTCGCGCTCTACGAGCTGCGCTCGGTGGAGGTCCTGTCGACCCCCGCGTGGGCCGCGGCATCGGCGATGACGCCCCGCACGGAAAAGGTCCTGCCGCACCTGTCGTGGGCGAGCCAGCTGTACCGGGCGGTGCCGTCGGCATAGGCGGGTCAGGTCGGCAGTGGGACCTCGAGCGCGCCGGTCCCGACGAGGCGTTCGATCTCGGCGTCGTGCATCCCGAGCAGCTCGCGGCAGATGGCGCGGGTGTGCTCGCCGAGCCGCGGCGCTCCGGTCTCGATGGGCTCGGTCATCCCCGACGCCCGGAAGCACGGCCCCTCGAGGCACATCGGACCGAGGTCCTGCTGCTCGATCTCGACCGCGTAGCCCTGGGCCAGAAGGTGGGGATCCTTCAACTGGTCGCTCCCCGTCAGCATCGGCCCGCAAGGCACGCCGTGGCCCTGGAGCAGCTGGGCGAGGGCGTACTTGTCGAGCGTCGACGTCCACGCCACGAGCTCCCGGTCGATCTCGTCGTGCGCCGCCCGGCGGCCCGCCACGTCCGACAGCGAGGGCGCGCCAGCCCATGCCGGATCGCCCATCGCGGCCCGCAGCTGCTGCCAGTCGCGGTCGTCGCGCACGCAGATGACGCACCATTGCTGCTCCCCGGCGCAAGGGTAGGCCCCCCACGGCGCACCGTCGTCGCGGCGGTTGCCCTGAGCCTCGACGCTGCCCGGCTGCAGCGACGCCTTGAGCAACACGTCGCCGAGCACACCGGTCACCGCCTCGACCTGGGCCACCTCGACCCGGCACCCGACGCCGGCGGAGCGGCGGGCGAGGAGCCCCGCGAGCGCGCCGATCGCGCAGATCCGGCCCGCGAGGTGGTCGGGGAAGATGGCACCGGTGCCGGCGGGGAAGTCCTGGTCGTCGTAGTTCCACAGGTGGACGAGGCCGCCGATGGGCTGGGTGCTCGGGCCGTAGCCGATCCAATCGGCCCAGCGACCGTGGGATCCGAGCAGCTGGCTGCGCACCATGACCGCACCCGGGTTGCGGTGGTGCACCGCCTCCCAGCCGACGCCGAGATCCTCCATCGTCCCCCTGGAGCCGTTCTCGATGATGACGTCGGCCTCCTCGACGAGGCGCAGCAGCACCGCGAGCCCCTCGGGGTCCTTGGCGTTCACACCGAAGCCGCGCTTGGAGCGACTCGACGACGCGAAGGACGGGTTCATCTCGCCTCCGAGGATCGTGCGGATGAAGTCGGGGTAGCCCCGCGTCTCGATCTTGATCACATCCGCGCCGTACTCGGCGAAGAGGCGCCCCGCCTCGACGCCGACGCCCCCGATGCCGAAGTCGAGCACCCGCAGCCCCTGCAGGGGGAGCGATGGTGCCGGGGCCGAGCCCGACGGGCGCGGGCGCGCGTCGTCGGTGACCCCGGCGACGGCGTCGGTGTCCGCGCCGAGGGGTTGCACGCCACGGCACGGGCTCTGGCGGGTCCCGTCGAACTCGAAGAACCCGGCCGCGACCTGACCGGTGACCCCCGGGGCGACCTCGAGCGTCATGAAGGTCCTGCGGTCTGCCAGATGACCGTTGGTCAGAACTTCCTCGGGGCGCAGGACTGGGGTGCAGGCGATGCCCATCCGCTCCGCCTCGATGGACACCGCGTCGCGGGTCATGGTGGAGAAATGCTCGGTGTAGAGCTGCTGGAGCAGCTCCATGATCTCCATCCGCCCGACGAAGGTGTCATAGCGCGGGTCCTGCAGGTAGTCGGGCTCCCCCAACCACGTCCGCATCGTCCGCCACTGGCGCGGGCTGAGGATGATCATGCGGACGTAGCCGTCCTGGCAGGGGTAGATGGTGTAGACGGGTCCCGAACCGTTGCGCAGCTCGCTGTAGGGCAGGCCCCGCATGAGCGCCGAAGAGGCGTTGGAGAGCGACCAGTCCGTGGTCTGCGCCGTCGCCGACATGGCGGAGAGGTCGATGTGCTGGCCGAAGCCGCTCCGGGCCCCCTGCCAGCACGCGGAGAGCGTCGCGAAGACCGCGGTGCAGCTGGCCACGTCGTTGGACACCGAGCTCGGCGGGATGAGCGGCGCCTTGGTGGGGAGCCCGGCCTTGAACATCATCCCGCTCATGGCCTCGATCACCGAGTCGGTGGCCTCCCAGCCGGCGTAGGGGCCGGTGCGCCCGAACGGCGTGACCGAGGTGATCACCAGGTGCGGGTGACGGTCGAGGATCTCAGCGGGCTCGAGCCCGTCCGCGAGGGGAGCGCCGGCGCGCGACGAGTCGATCCAGACATCGGCCCAGGCGAAGAGGTCCTCGAGGCGCGCCCGGTCGCCCGCCGCGGCCAGGTCCAGGCAGGCGGAGCGCTTACCGGCGTTGCGGTAGGCGTGGAAGAGGCCGATGCCGTCCACCGTCGGCGCCAAGCGCCGCGAGCTCGAGCCGCCCGGAGGCTCGACCCGGATCACGTCGGCGCCGAGGTCGCTCAGGATCCGGCCGCTGAGCTCGCCCCACTCGTCCGTCGAGTCGACCACGCGCAGGGCCTGCAGCGGTTCGCTGATCGCCATCGCACTCCCATCCCCTCCGCCGGCCCGTCGGCCGGCGCGTCGGGCCACAGCGTAGGCGGCCCGGCGGAGGCCGCTGGTAGCGTCGGCGGATCCTGGGAGCGAGTGGAGTGGGGGAGCGCGTGAGCATTCTCGGCAACAGGGTCGTCCGGACCGAGGATCCGCACCTCCTCCTCGGCGAGGGCGGCTATGTGGACAGCCTCGATCTGCCCGGCGCGCTCCGGGTCAGCTTCGTGCGCTCGACGGTGCCCCACGCGGTGATCCGCTCGATCGACGTGTCCGAGGCGCGCGCGATGCCGGGCGTCGTGGCCGTGCACACCGCCGCCGAGCTCGATCTCGGGCCGTTCCCGCCGCCCGCGTTCTTCCCCCACCTCGATGCGCGCTTCCTCCGCCACCCCCTCGCCCGCGATCGGGTGCGTTTCGTGGGCGAGCCGGTGGCGGTGATCCTGGCGGAGGACCGGTACCGGGGTGCCGACGCGGCGGAGGCGGTCGTCGTCGACTACGACCCGCTCCCGGTGCTGGTGGACATCGAGGAGTCCGCCAAGGAGGAGCTGCTGCTCTTTCCCGAGGTCGGGACCAACGTCGGCGCCGTGCTCGACCTCCCCCCGGTGGACGGGATCTTCGACGGCGCGGACGTGGTGGTGTCCCAGAAGATGATCAACCGGCGCATGGCGCCCGCCCCGCTGGAGGGACGGGCCCTGGCGGCGCGATGGGCCGACGGCCGGCTCACCCTGTGGGCGTCGACCCAGGGGGTGGCCGGGACCAAGCAGACCGCCATGGCGATCTTCGGCCTCGACGCCTCCGCGGTGCGGGTCATCGCCGCCGACGTCGGCGGCGGCTTCGGCGCCAAGGGCGGCGCGTCGCCCGAGGAGCTGATCGTGATCTGGCTGGCCCTGCGCCACGGAGGCACGGTGCGCTGGGCGGAGAGCCGCAGCGAGAACCTGACGGGCATGACCCAGGCCCGTGGCCAGGTCCAGACCGTCGAGATCGGTGCGACCGCGGATGGCCGCATCGTCGGTCTGCGCATGGACATCATGCAAGAGGGCGGCGCCTATCCCGACATCGGCTGCGGCCTGCCGGCGATGACGATGCTCATGGCCTCAGGGGTGTACGCCATCCCCAAGATCGGATTCACCTCCCGCTCCTACCTGACCAACACCACCCCGGTCGGCGCGTTCCGCGGCGCCGGTCGGCCGGAGGCGGCGTACGCCATCGAGCGCACCATCGACGTGCTCGCCCGCCGGCTCGGGATGGACCCCGCCGAGCTGCGGCGGCGCAACTTCATCGCCGCCGACGCGTTTCCCGTCGTGACCTCCGTCGGCACGTCGTACGACTCGGGCGACTACGCGACCGCCCTCTCCCGGGCGCTCGCCGCCGCCGGCTACGAGGACTTGCGCGCCGAGCAGGCCCGCCGTCGCGAGGCCCGGTCGCTCAAGCAGCTCGGCATCGGGATGTCCTGCTACGTCGAGATCACCGGGGCCATGCCGGGGCCGGAGCCGGCACAGGTGGAGGTCAACCTCGACGGGTCCGCCACCGTGTACACCGGGAGCACGCCGCACGGCCAGGGTCACCTGACGAGCTGGGCGATGGTGGCGAGTGACCGCCTCGGGATCCCGATGGAGCGCATCGAGGTGATCCACGGCGACACCGACCGGGTGCCCGACGGTGGGATGACCGGCGGGTCGCGCTCCGCGCAGACCTGCGGTGTCGTGGTCGGCCGCGCCGCCGACAAAGTGGTCGAGCGGGCCCGCAGCCTCGCCGCCGACCTGCTCGAAGCGTCGGTCGACGACGTGGTGCTCGACACGGCGTCGGGCCGCTTCCACGTGGCCGGGACCCCGTCGGTGTCGGTGTCGTGGACCGACGTGACGGCCAGAGCGGGCACGGGGCTGTCGGCCGAGGACGTGTTCGAGCCGGTGGGTCCGACGTTTCCCTTCGGGACCAACGTGTCGGTGGTCGAGGTCGACATGGAGACCGGGCAGGTCGAGGTGCTGCGCATGGTCGGCTGCGACGACGCGGGCCGCCTGCTCAACCCGATGCTGGCCGAGGGCCAGCTCCACGGCGGCCTCGCCGCGGGGATCGCCCAGGGCCTGCTGGAGGAGATCGCCTACGACGCCGAGGGCAACCCTCTCACGTCGACCTTCGCCGACTACAGCGCCATCAGCGCCACCGAGCTGCCGTCCTTCGAGCTGGTGCACATGGAGACGCCGACGCCCCTCAACGAGCTCGGTGCCAAGGGCATCGGCGAGTCGGGCACGGTCGGCGCGACCCCCTGCCTCGTCAACGCGGTCGTCGATGCGCTGTCGCACCTCGGCATCGAGCACCTCGACATGCCGACCACGCCCCAGCGGGTGTGGACGGCGATCCGCTCCGCCCGCGGCTGAGCCGGGGGGCTGCCCTAGCGCCGCTCGAAGTTCGGCTTGCGCTTCTCGGCGAAGGCCTTGGGCCCCTCCTTGGCATCCGCCGAGCGGAACACGGCCTGGCCGTAGTCGAACTCGTGGTCCAGCGCCTCCTGCTCGGTCATGCCGTCGGTCTCGTGCAACGTCCGCAGGATGGCCTCGACCGCCAGCGGGCCGTTGTCCGCGATGGTCGCGGCGATCTCGCGGGCCTTGGCGAGGGCCTCGCCGTCGGGGACCACGTGGCCGATCAGGCCCATGGCGAGGGCCTCGGCCGCGGTGAGGTGCTTGCCGGTGAGCAGGATCTCCGCCGCGACGGTGTAGGGGATCTGGCGCCGCAGGCGCACGGCGGAGCCGCCCATCGGGTAGAGGGACCACCTCGCCTCGCTCACCCCGAAGCGGGCCGAGGATCCCGCCACCCGGATGTCGGTCGCCTGCAGGATCTCGGTCCCCCCGGCGATGGCGACCCCCTCGACCGCCGCGATCAGCGGCTTGGTCGGCCGCCACGTGCGCAGCAGCCCCTTCCAGGCCAGGTCGGGGTCGGCCTGCATGCGGGACGCGACGTCGATCTCGGTGTCGGTGTCCTCGGCGTCGCCCGCCATGGCCTTGAGGTCGGCGCCGGAGCAGAAGTTGCCCGCCGCTCCGGTGAGGATGATGCAGCGGACCTCGGGGTCTTCGGACGCCTCGACCATGGCGTCGTGCATCCGGATCAGCATCGCGCCGGTCAGGGCGTTGTAGCGCTTGGGGCGGTTCATGGTGATGACCATCGTCGGGCCATCGCGTTCGATCAGGGCGTCGGGCATCTCGGGGGTCCTCCAGCGTCGGTCGGGGGGAGGGTAGTGCTTCGACCGCAGCGGGGGCCGCAGGGCTAGGGTCGCACCATGACCACTGCTCCGCCGCCCCCGGGGCTCCCCGGGGACGCCGCCGGCCCCGGGCACGGCCGCTCGAAGCGCCCCGCGCAGCTCAAGGCGGCCGCGGTCCTCGTCGTGATCGGGTTGTTCATCGCCTTCATCGCCACCAACACCCGCAAGGTCAAGGTGAGCTTCATCCTCTGGTCCGCCCGCGAGTCGGTGATCGTGGTGATCCTCATCTCGACCGTGGTCGGATTCGTGGGCGGCTGGCTGGCCCGGGGCTGGCGGGCTTCGTCGCGCCGCGACGACAGCTGAGCGCCCGGGCCCCCTTTCCCCGCTGGGTCAGCGCTCGGCCGGCGGGACGTCCGGCGCGAGCCGACCACCGGTGACCACCGGTCGCCCCCCGACCCAGACGCGCTCGATCCCGGTGGGCGGCAGCCGCGGGTTGTCGTAGGTCGCCCGGTCGGCGACCGTCGCCGGGTCGAGCAGCACGAGGTCCGCGGCGCCGCCCGGGACCAGTCGACCGAGGTGGGGCTGCCCCAGCGCCTCCGCGGCACGGCCGGTCATGGCGTGGATGGCCTCGGTCAGCGACAGCACGCCGCGATCGCGGGCGTAGCGGCCGAGCACGCGGGGAAACGTCCCGTACAACCGGGGGTGCGGGTGACCGTCGGGGTTGACCAGCGCGTCGGAGCCGACCGTGCAGTACGGCTGGGCCAGGAAGCGGGCGAGGTTGTCCTCGGTGTTGTTGAACGACACGAGCGACACCGCGAGCTGCTCGACGGCGAGCAGGTCGAAGATGACGTCGAAGCCGGCCGCCGAGAGGGGATCGCCCACGCCGGCGCCGGCGATGATCTCGGCGAAGCTGCGCCCGGCCATCTGCGGGTGGCGCTTCGCGGCCGCCACCCGCAGCCCGTCCCACCCGTCGGAGAACGCCCACCAGTTGTCCCAGCTCGTCGTGTCGCCCATGAGCTGCTCGCGGATGCGGGCGCGCGCCGCGGCGTCGCCCAGGCGGGCGATCGCCGCATCTCGGCCGCCTTCGAGCACCCAGGGCGGCAGCAGGACGTTGGCCGTCGTCGATCCCGCGGTATAGGGGTGCACGTCGGAGGTGATGGTGATCCCCGCGGCGCGTGCCTCGTCGACCAGCTCGATCACACGGTCCGCCCGCGGCCAGTTGCGCCGCCCCGCGGTCTTGATGTGGCTGTAGTGCAGGTGCACGCCCGTCTGCCGGGCCACCTCGATGACCTCCTCGGTCGCCTCGATGACCCGGTCGCTCTCGGAGCGCACGTGCACGAAGAAGCGCCCGCCCCGCGCGGCCACCACCCGGCAGAGGGCGATGAGCTCGTCGGTCGCCGCGAACGATGCGGGCGCGTACACCAGGCCGGTGGACAGGCCCAGGGCACCCGCCACCATGGCCTGGTCCACCGCCGCCTCCATGGCAGCGAGCTCGTCGGCGGTGGGCGGGCGGGCGTCCATGCCCATCACCAGGCGGCGCACCGTCGAGTGACCGACCAGGCCGCCGATGCGGGTGGAGGAGTGCTCCCGCAACCCGCGCAGGTACCCCCCGAAGTCCCGCCAGGTCCAGCGGGCCGGCTCGAGGAAGCCGTCGAGGCCGGCGATGTAGGCCGAGTAGCCCTCCACGTCGTCCTCGCCCACGGGAGCGGCGGAGATGCCGTCCTGGCCGAAGACCTGCGCGGTGCAGCCCTGGAGCAGCTTGGGCCCGTCGCCGATCGGCGCGGCCGAGCCCTCGCGCACCAGGGTGTAGAGATCGGAGTGCGAGTGCATGTCGATGAAGCCGGGGCACACGACCAGGCCGGCGCCGTCGACGACCTCGACCGCCTCGCCGGCATCGAGGTCGACGCCGATGGCGTGCACCCGGCCGGTGTCGTCGACGGCCACGTCCGCTGGCCGCGGGTCGCTGCCGGTGCCGTCGACGACGGTGCCGCCCCGGATCACGAACGGGGCCGGCACTCAGCGCCCCTCGCTGGTGTGGGCCGCGAGCGCGATGTCCTCGGGGCGAACCGGCGCGCGGGTCAGCGCCGCGCCGGTCGCGGCGCGTATGGCGGCGAGCACCGCGGCGCTGGAGGAGATCGTCGGCGGCTCACCCACGCCCTTGGCGCCGAAGGGGGCGTCGGGCTCCGGTTGCTCGACCACGTCGTAGACGACCGGCGGCATGTCGAGGGCGGTGGGGATCAGGTAGTCGGTGAAGGAGGCGTTGCGGATGCGGCCCCCGTCGAGGACGATCTCCTCCATCGTCGCCAGGCCGACGCCCTGGGCGACGCCCCCCTCGATCTGGCCCCGGAGCTGGAGGGGGTTGAGCACCCGTCCGACGTCCTGCGCGGTGGCGATCTGCACCACGCGCACCAGTCCGAGCTCGGGGTCGACGTCGACCACGGCGCGGTGCGCGGCGCACACGAACGAGACGTGCGCGTCGCCCTGCCCGTCGCCGTCGAGGGGGTGGGTGAGGCGGTGGTTGAACTCCACCTCCTCGTCGAAGCGCACCCCGGGGGCGGCGTCCGCCAGTGCCACGTCGAGCGTGCCGTCGGCGCTCCTCACCCGGCCGTCGGCCAGCGCCAGGTCGGGGGCGCGGTGGTGGGCGCGGGCGACGTGTTCGAGGAGCCGCTCGCGCACCGCCCGGCAGGCGGCGTCGACCGCCCCGCCCGACATCCAGGTCTGGCGGCTCGCCGACGACGAGCCGGCCGAGCCGACCTCGGTGTCGGCGGGGGCCAGCGCCACCTGCTCGACGCCGAAGGTGCTCCGCGCGATCTGCTGCACCAGGGTCACGAAGCCCTGCCCGACCTCCGCCGCCGCGGTCTTGACCGTGACGAAGCCGTCCTGGAGGGTGCAGCGCGCGGAGGAGGCGTCCATGAACCCCTCGCCGTACATGAGGTTCTTGAAGCCGACCGCGAACCCCACCCCCCGGCGCACGTCGCCGGCGTCGGTCGTGCGCCCCGACCCACCGGGCCAGCTCATCGGGTCGCTGCCGAGCGGCGCCGGCATCGGCAGCGCTGCGGTGCGCTCGATGACCTCGGCGACGGGCAGCACGCCCTCGACGCGCTGGCCGGTGATGATGTGGCCGCCGTGGTCGAGGGCGTTGCGCCGGCGGACCTCCACCGGGTCGATGCCACACGCGGCGGCGAGGCGGTCCATCTGGGCCTCGTGGCCGAAGCACACCTGCACCGCGCCGAAGCCGCGCATGGCGCCGCACGGCGGGTTGTTGGTCCGCACCGCCCACCCCTCGACGAGGGCGTTGGGCACCACGTACGGCCCGGCAGCGAAGCACGCCGCGTTGGCGAGCACGTGGTACGAGCTCGACTTGTACGCGCCCCCGTCGAAGAGCAGGCGGGCTTCGACCTTGATCAAGGTTCCGTCGGCGGCCGCGGTGTGCCGGTACCACATGCGCGCGGGGTGGCGGTGCACGTGGCCGAGGAAGGACTCCTGCCGGGAGTAGACCATCTTGACCGGCCGGCCGGTGCGCAGGGCCAGCAGGCAGATGTGGACCTGGAGGCTGACGTCCTCGCGGGCGCCGAACGCGCCTCCGACGCCGCCGAGCACCATGCGCACCTGGGACGGGTCCATGCCGAGGCAGGCGGCGACCTGGTCGCGGTCGCTGTGGAGCCACTGGGTCGAGATGTACAGCTCGACGCCCCCGTCGGGGGCGGGGAGGGCGAGGCCGGCCTCGGGCCCCATGAACGCCTGGTCCTGCATCCCGACCTCGTAGGTGCCCTCCACCACGACGGGTCCGGTCGCGTCGGGGTCGCCGTGGCGGATGACCAGGTGGCGGAAGATGTTGCCGTCGGGGTGCAGCGCCGGGGCGGCGATGGCCGACTCGGCGTCGAGCACCGCCTGCACCGGTTCGTAGTCGACCACGATCGCCGCCGCGGCCCGGCGCGCGACGTCGGGGTGGTCGGCGGCGACCGCGGCGACCGCCTCGCCGAAGTAGCGGACCACGTCGGAGGCGAACACCGGCTGGTCGCTCCCGTCGAGGCCGTAGGTGGGCGACCCGGGCACGTCGGAGGCGGTGATCACCGCGGCCACCCCGGGGATGCGCTGCGCCGGGCCGACGTCGATGGCGCGGATGCGGGCGGCCGGGTGCGGGGCGCGCAGCGTGTGGCCCCACAGCATCCGTTCGGCCCACATGTCGCCGGTGAAGGCGAACTCGCCGCGCACCTTGGGGCCGCCGTCGGGGCGGGCCGCGGACTCCCCGAGGCGACCGCCGGCGGCACGGGTGCGGGTAGCCGCCACGTCGGCGGTGCGGCTCCCAGAGGTGCGGGTCTCAGAGGTGCGGGTCTCAGACATGTTGACCCCCGGCGACCGCGGCGTCGACGGCGGCGAGGATGCGGCCGTAGCCGGTGCAACGGCAGAGGTTGCCCGAGATGGCCTCGCGCACCTCGAGCTCGCTCGGCCGGGGCTTGTGGCGGAGCAGGTCGGTGACCGCCACGACGAGGCCGGGCGTGCAGAAGCCGCACTGGACCGCCCCCTCGTCGACGAACGCCTGCTGGAGCGGGCTCAGGCGCTCGCGCTGGTCGGGCTGCAGCCCCTCGACGGTGGTGATCCGCCGTCCGATCGCAGCAGCCGCGAGCACCAGGCAGGCGCACACGAGGGTGCCGTCGACGAGCACCGAGCACGACCCGCACTCGCCCTGCTCGCAGCCGCCCTTGGCGCCGGGCAGGCCGAGGCGCTCCCGGAGCACGTAGAGGAGGCTCTCGCCGAGCCACCCGTCGCGCACGTCGCGCCGGACTCCGTTGACCTCCAGGGTGTAGGCCACCGGGTCGCTGCGGTACACGGTCATGCCGCCAGCACCCGGGCCGCGCCCCGCGCCGCGAGGACCCCGACCGCGTGCCGACGGTACGCGGCGGTGGAGCGGTGATCGTCGATGGGCCGGGCCGCGGCCGCGACGAGCTCGCCGAAGTGGCGGAGGTCCGCCGGATCGGGCGCGCGGCCGGCGTCCCAGTCGACACGGCCGGCCAGCCAGCCCTCGGCCTCGGGGGCCCGCAGCGGTCCGGGTCCGACCGATCCGAGACCACAGCGCAACGACCGCCGCTCGGGATCGGCGATCACCGCCACGCTCGCCAACGCGATCACCATCGCGTTGCGCACCCCCACCTTGAGGTACTCCTGGCGGCCGGCGAGCACGGGGATCTCGACCGCGGTGACGATCTCGCCCGGTCCGAGGGAGGTCCGCTTGGGTCCGACGATCACCTCGGTGAGAGGGAGGAGGCGCCGGGCCCCACCGGCGCCCGCCACCTCGACCATGGCCTCCAGCGCGATGAGCACCGGCAGGGTGTCGCCCGCCGGCGACGCCGTCGCGATGTTGCCGCCGACCGTTCCGGCGTTGCGGATCTGTGGCGATCCGACGGTGCGGGCGGCCGCCGCGAGGGCGGGGACGGCGGCCGCCAGCTCCGCGCCGAGCAGCTCCCGGTAGGTCACGGCGGCGCCGAGGCGGAGGGTGGCGCCGCGGCGCTGCCAGGCGCGCAGCTCCGGGATGCGGTCGATGGCCACCACGGCGGGCGGCGATCGCCGGCCGTCGTTGACCTCGACCATCAGGTCGGTCCCCCCGGCGAGCACCACCGCACCGGGATGGGCGGCGAGGGCGGCCGAGGCCTCGTCGACGGTCTCAGGGACGATGACGGGCACGGCACGAGCTTCGGGGGTTGTTCAACAGTTTGTCAATCGTCATGGTGTGACGCCACGATGAACTCTGCTCCCGGATCGGACGCTCATCGCCGCTGCAACTGGACCGACACCCGGGTGGCGCCCGCTTCGAGCGCCCGTCGCACGACGCTGTCGAGCGCGGCGAGCACCACCTCGTCGGGGCCGACCACGGTCGTGCCGAAGGGGCCGAACTCCACGGCGAGCCCGCTGGCCCGGGCGGCTTCGAGCGCGGCCGTCACGTGCGGCCCGGGGTCGCCCTGGACGAACGGCTCGACGGTGAACTCCAGGGCCAGGGCCATTCGGAGAGACTACCGGGGTGCTCATCTCGGGAGGAACGGTCATCGACGTCGGCGGCACGCGCCTCGCCGACGTGCGCACCGGACGCGACGGGCGCATCGCCGAGGTCGGCCCGGGCCTCGTCGCCCAGCCGGGTGAGGAGGTGGTGGACGCGGCCGGGATGCTGGTCGTGCCCGGAGGCGTCGACGTGCACACCCACTTCCACCTGCCCGTGGGCCAGGTGCGCGTCTCCGACGACTTCGACACCGGTACGGCCGCGGCCGCGGTGGGTGGAACGACCACCGTGGTCGACTACGTCACCGCCTACCGCGGCCAGGACCCGCTCGGAGCGCTCGCCACCTGGCAGCGGTGGGCGGAGCCGGCCAACGTCGACGTCGGTCTCCACATGACCTTCACCGAGGCCGTCCCCGAGCGCACCGTGGCCCGCTGCGTCGAGGCGGGCGTCACCTCCTTCAAGCTGTACATGGCCTACCCGGACGTGCTGCAGGTCGACGACGGCGTGATCCTCGACGTGATGCGCGCCGCCGGCCGCCACGGCGGCCTGGTGACCCTCCACGCGGAGAACGGCGGAGCCATCGAGTCCCTCCGGCGCCAGGCGCTTGCCGAAGGGCGCACCGGCGTGATCGAGCATGCCCGGACCCGACCGGCGATCCTGGAGGGCGAAGCCACCGCCCGGGCCGCGGCGCTGGCCGAGGTGGCCGGGGTGAGCGTGTACATCGTCCACGTGTCGTCCGCGCCCGCGCTCGCGGCGGTCCGCCAGGCCCGCGAGCGGGGCGTCGACATCATGGCCGAGACCTGCCCGCAGTACCTGTACCTGGACACCGCCCGGCTGGCCGGGCCCGACGGCGAGGACTTCGTTTGCACCCCGCCACTGCGGGACCCCTGGCACCGCGAGGAGCTGTGGGAGGGCCTCGGCAACGGTGCGGTGCACACCGTCGCCACCGACCACTGCCCGTTTTGGGTCCGGGACCGGCGCGCCGGCACGGCGCTTCGACCCGGGGGATGGGCCGACTTCACCGAGATCCCCGGCGGCCTCCCCGGCGTCGAGACCCGGATGGCCCTGATCTGGGAAGGGGTGCGGGCGGGTCGGATCACCGCCGAGGACTGGGTCCGGCTCTGCGCGGAGGCGCCGGCGCGCACCTTCGGGATGTGGCCGGCCAAGGGCTCGCTGCAACCCGGCGCCGATGCCGACGTCGTCGTCTGGGATCCGCAGCGGGCGCAGGCCCTGGACGCGGCGAGCCTGGACATGGCGGTCGACCACTCGCCCTACGCGGAGCGCGTCGCCACCGGGTGGCCGGTGCTCGTCACCTGCCGGGGCCGGGTCGTCGCCCGCGACGGCGCCTTCAGCGGCGAGCGTGGCTGGGGTCGCTTCCTGGCGCGGACGGCGGCGCCTCCCCGTTGAGGGCGTTGAGGTAGTTGTAGACGGTGAAGCGGCTGACGCCGAGCGCGTCCGCCACGTCCTCCACCGCTCGCCGGACGGTGAACGCACCCCGATCGTGGAGGAGCCGGACGGCGAGCTGCTTGTCCTCCCGGCTGAGGGTGGCCAGGCTCCCGTCGAGCTCGCGCTCCACGGAGGCGATCATGCGCTCCAGCGCACCGTGCAGCCCTGGCATCCGGAAGCCGCCGACCACCTCCCCTTGCCAGTGCAGGGCGAGGTCGCCCGGCGCGAGCTCCGACGGCTCGACGAGCACCGCCCCCAGCTCGTCGGCCACGGGGGCGAGCGCGTCGAGGAGCGGGTGCACCTGAGGGAGGCTACCCCGGCCGGTCGCGCTCCGGCCGCGCTCCGGCCGCTCCGCGGCGGCTGGCCGCTCAGGCGGCCGCGTCGTACCAGGTGCCGGCGCGCAGGCACCCGGTGGCGACCAGCCGGCGCTCGACGGCCATGGTCTCGTAGCCGTCGGAGACCTCCGCCGGCGTCTCGTCGATGCGCAGCACGGTCACGTCGGCCTCGCACCCGGGGGTGAGGCAGCCGAGCACCCCCGCCCGGCCGATCACCTCCGCCGGGCGGACCGTCGCCATCGCGACCACGTCCGCGAGGGGGACGCCGAGGGCCCAGACCTTGGTCATCGTCTCCGCCAGCGACAGGACGGGCCCGTCGATGTTGAAGATGTTGAGGTCCGTCGAGATCGTCGTCGGCAGGTAGCCCTGGTCGAAGAGCTGCCGCGCCGCGCTGAAGCGGAAGTCGGTCGCCGAGTGCCCGACGTCGAGGCGCAAGCCGCCGGCGACGGCGGATTCGAACGCCGGCACCACCTTGCCGGACGCGGCACCGAGGACCCCCGACGCCCCACGGAAGGCGTGGGTGATGATGTCGCCCGGGCGCAGCGTGGCCAGCAGGGCTCCGGTCGGGATGGTCGCGGTGTGCGGAAACCGGCCCAGGTGGACCATCACCGGGAGCTTGCCGGCGACCTCCTTGGCTCCCTCGACGAACGGCGACGTGTCGGCGTCGGTGGTCGAGCACGCCCGCACCTTGAGGCCGACCACGACGTCGCGGTGCGTCTCGAGGGCCTCGGCGGCGCGGTCGAGGTCCAGGTTGCGCGGGTCGTTGGCGATCTCGAGGCGGTGGCAGATGAAGTCCTTGGTCGCCAGGTAGAGCTGGCACGGGTCCATGAAGGCGAGGATCCGGGTCGCCACCGACGGATCGTCGATCCACTTGCGGGCCAGCCCGAAGGTGGCGACGCCGCTCGTGCCCCCGTCGATCACGGTCGTGACCCCCCGGCGCACGCCGGCATCGTCGGGATGGACGCAGAAGTCCCCGAGGCCCGGGTAGACGTGGGTGTGGAGATCGATGAGCCCGGGGGTCACGATCCTGCCGGCCACGTCGCGGCGCCGTGCGTCGGGGTGGGCGTCCGCCAGCCCCGGTCCCACCGCCGCGATGCGCCCGCCGGCGATGACGACGTCGGCCAAACCGTCCCATCCCGACGCGGGGTCGATCACCCGGCCGCCGACCAGCACCGCCTCCGTCCGGCCCGTCTCGGTCCTGCCCGTCGCCGTCATGCCCGCAGCCACCTCCCGCTCGCGCCACCCGACGTTAGGCGGTCGAGGTTTCGGGGTGGTCACGCCGATCAGTCGACCTGCTGGAGGTGGGCGGCCAAGGCCCGGTGGCGCACCAGCATCTCGTCGAGGTGGGGATCGACCAGATGGCCGTCGGCGACCACCGCCCTGCCCGCGACCACGGTGTGGCGGGCCGCGACCGGGCCGCAGCGCAGCCAGGCCTCGACCGGGTCCGTGAGCGCCCCCGCGAAGGCGATGCCCTCGAGCGGCCAGCACACCAGGTCGCCGACCGCGCCGGGCGTCAGCTGGCCGAGCTCAGCCGCACGGCCAAGGCAGCCGGCGCTGCCCCGGGTGGCCATCTCGAGGGCGTCGCGGGCACCCATCGCCGCGGGGCCCTTGCGCAGACGGCCGAGCAGCAGGGCGGCCCTCGCCTCCATCCACAGCGAGGCCGAGTCCGTCGACGCAGAACCGTCGCAGCCGAGCCCGACGGGGGAGCCCGCGGCCCGCAGCTCGGCGACGGGGGCCAGACCCTGGCCGATCATCATGTTGGAGCTCGGGCAGTGCGCGACGCCGGTGCCCCACCGGCCGAGGCGCCCGACCTCGTCGTCGTTCGGGAAGATGCAGTGCGCGACCCACGCCCGCTCCGAGCCCCAGCCGACCTCCTCGAAGTGGTCGATCGGCCGCCGCCCGAAGGTGGACAGGCAGTATCGGTCCTCGTCGTGGTCCTCGGCCAGGTGGGTGTGGAGGCGCACATCGAGCCGCTCGGCCAGCTCCGCCGTGGCCCGCATGAGCGCGGGTGTCACCGAGAACGGCGAGCAGGGTGCCAGGGCGATGCGCACCATCGCGCCCGGCGCGGGATCGTGCCAGCGTCGCACGAGGCGCTCGGAGTCGGCGAGGATCTCGTCGTCATCCTGCACGACCGAGTCGGGCGGGAGCCCGCCGTCCTTCTGCGAGAGGCTCATCGATCCCCGCGTCGGGTGGAAGCGCATCCCGAGCTCGGTGGCCGCGGTGATCGTGGCCGAGATCAGGTCGCCACCGCCGCGGGGGTGGACGTAGAGGTGATCGGTCGTCGTCGTGCAACCGCCGAGCGCGAGCTCGGCGAGGCCGATCCACGCCGACACGTAGGCGGCCTCTTCGTCGAGGCGCGACCACACGGGGTAGAGGGTGCTCAGCCAGGTGAACAGGTCGCCGTTGACCGCTGGACGGTACGAGCGGGTGAGGTTCTGGTAGATGTGGTGATGGGTGTTGATCAGCCCCGGGGTGACGAGGCACCCGTGGGCCCGCAGCGTGCGGGATGCGGGCGGCTCGGAACCAGCCGGACCGACCCCGGTGACGAACCCGCCGGTGATGGCGACCCAGCCCCCGGGCAGCTCGCGGCGCTCGTCGTCCATCGTGGCCACGCACTGCGCGCCGACCACCACCAGATCGGCCACCTCGGCATCGCTCACCCGCTCATCCTCCCGCGGTCGGGCGCGTGCGCCGCCGCGCTGTTCACACAGCGTTGACCGAATCGTAAAACGTGGGCGCACACACGGGGACATACCGACGCTACCGTCACGGCCATGATCACGCGGGAGGCAGCCCCCTCGACCGAGGGCCGCAGCGGTCCTCGACCGGCGAGGACCCTCGTCAGGCTTCGGCAAGACGCCGGGTCGCCGGGGGACTACGGTGGTGCGCCATCGTCGGGGGAGTCGATCGTGGTGCCGTCGGGCACGTGTCGGCCGTGGGTCTCGCGACCCGCGCCGGCGGGTCCGGTCGCAAGCCCGGCGCGCGGAGATCAGCGCAGGCGGCCATCGGTCACCTGCGACGCAGGTGACGCAGCGACATGACGTCGCTGCGGGCAGACCAGAAAGACCACCACCCCGGCAACGGGGACATCTCGGGAGGATCAACGTGACGGACAAGCTCGATCGCAGGACGTTCCTGGCGAGGGGTGCCACCTCGGCCGCAGGGTTGGCCGTGTTGGGCGGTGGCGGCCTGCTCGCCGCCTGCGGGAGCTCATCCAAGTCGTCGTCGACGGCGACCACGGCGGGGACCACCGCGACGACCGCCGGTTCGGCGACCACGGCCACGAGCGGTCCGGCGAAGAACCTCGGCAGTGCCAGCCTCCAGCTCTCGTGGATCAAGAACGTCGAGTTCGCCGGGTCCTACATCGCCGACACCAAGGGCTACTACAAGCAGGAGGGCATCGACTGCACGATCGTGGCCGGCGGGCCGACCATCTCCACCGAGCCGGTGATCGTGGCCGGCAAGTCGATCATCGGGATCACCTCGCCCGACTTCACCGCCGCGGCCATCAACAAGGGCGCCAACCTGATCGTCGTCGGCTGCCAGTACCAGCGCAACCCCTTCGCCATCATGTCGCTGGCCTCCAAGCCCATCAAGACGCCTCAGGACATGTACGGCAAGAAGATCGGCGTCCAAGCGACGAACGAGACGATCTGGAACGCGTTCATCAAGCTCAACAGCCTCGACGCCTCCAAGATCAACAAGGTGCCGGTGCAGTTCGACCCGTCCCCGCTGGTGTCGGGCACGGTCGACGCGTGGTTTTCCTTCTTCACCAACGAGCCGAACCTGCTCAAGTCCAAGGGCGTCGACACCTTCGTGTTCCTGCTCGACGACTTCGGTTACCACATCCTGGACGAGGCCTACATCGTGAGCACCGACTCGCTCACCAACCCGGACTCCCGGGCCAAGCTCAAGGCGATCCTGCGCGCCGAGATCCGCGGCTGGCAGGACCAGCTGGCCAACCCCGGCGAGGGCGCGTCGCTCGCGGCGACCAAGTACGGCAAGGACCTCGGCCTCGACACCGCCGAGCAGACCCTGGAGGCCACCGCGCAGAACCAGCTGATCCAGAGCGACACCACCAAGTCCAAGGGCCTCTTCTACATGTCCGACACCGACCAGCAGCGCAGCGTCCAGACGATGGCACTGGCGGGGATCACCATCGACGCCAAGAAGCTCTTCACCAACGAGCTCCTCGACGAGATCTACCAGGGCAAGAGCTCGTTGTGACCGTCGCGCCGACCGAGATGACCACGACCCCGACTGCGCCCGGCGGCAACGATGCCGGAGGCGACGGCATCGTCGTGCACGGACTCACCAAGGAGTTCCGGATCGGTCGGACGACGGTAAGCGCGCTCGACGACCTGCACCTCATCGCGCCGAGGGGGGCCTTCGTGGCCCTCCTCGGCCCTTCGGGGTGCGGCAAGTCGACGGTGCTCCGGATCCTCGCGGATCTCGAGCAGCCCACCGCGGGCGAGGTGCTCGTCCACGGCGAAGCGCCCTCCAAGGCCCGCCGTGACCACAGCCTCGGCATCGCCTTCCAGGACGCGGCGTTGCTGCCCTGGCGGTCGGTCACGGCCAACATCCGGCTCCCCCTCGAGGTGACCGGGTTGAAGGTGGCGGAGTCGGCCATCTCGGACCTCATCCGCCTCGTCGGCCTCGAAGGCTTCGAGAAGGCCCGGCCCAACCAGCTCTCCGGTGGCATGCGCCAGCGCGTCGCCATCGCCCGGGCGCTGGTGGTCGAGCCCCAGCTCCTGCTGCTCGACGAGCCCTTCGGTGCCCTCGACGAGATGACCAGGCAGCGCCTCAACCTCGAGCTGCTGCGGATCTGGGCGGAGCGGGCGACCACCACGCTGCTCGTGACGCACTCGATCCACGAAGCGGTGTTCCTCGCCGACACCGTGGCGGTCATGACCCCCCGGCCAGGGCGGATCATGGCCGAGATCACCGTCGATCTGCCCCGCCCGCGCACGCCGGAGATGATGCGGAGCACGCGCTTCCACGAGCTCTCCGACCAGCTGTCGGATCTGCTCTTCACCGGCGGCATCCCGACCAGCGGCGACGACGTGTAGGCACTGCCATGGCCGAGGCACTCACCGAGACGACCACCCTTCCCCCGTCCCTGCTCGGCGCGGCGCCGGCGCGCGGGTCTGCTGAGCGAGCGGAGCGGCCCAAGTGGGTCGGTGGGCTGATCGGCACGGTGATCCTCCTCGTCGTGTGGGAGATCCTCGGCATCGCGTTGACGAGCCGCCGGATCCTGCCGACACCGGTCAACGTGGCGCGCCAGATGGTCAAGGACCGCCACTTCTACGTTCCGCACATCAAGGCGACGCTCGCGGAGGCGGCGCAGGGCTGGCTGTGGGGCAACCTCATCGCCATCGGCCTCGCCATCGTGTTCGTCCTGGTGCCGGTGATCGAGCGCGCCCTCCTGCGGGTCGCCATCGCCACCTACGCCATGCCGATCATCGCCATCGGGCCGATCCTCCAGATCGTCTTCAGCGGCAACCGGCCCAAGATCATCCTGGCCGGCCTGAGCGTGTTCTTCACGACGCTGATCGGCGCGCTCCTCGGGCTGCGCTCCGCGGATCGGACGAGCCTCGACGTGATCCGGGCGTACGGGGGCAACTCGTGGACGGCGCTGCGCATGGTCCGCCTCCGCGCCGCGCTGCCGAGCTTGTTCGCCGGGCTCAAGATCGCCGCGCCCGCCGCCGTGCTCGGCGCGATCATCGGCGAGTACCTCGGCGGCGAGCGCGGGCTCGGCGTCGCCATGATCAACGCCGAGCAGGCGCTCGCCATCTCGCGCACGTGGGGGATCGCCCTCGTCGCCACCGGGCTCGCCGGGATCGGCTACGCCCTCACCGCGCTGGTGGGGCGGCTCCTGACGCCGTGGTCCCCCAAGGCCAAGGTGCGCTAGATGGCGACGATCGCATCGACCGGCGACCGGCCCACCCGACCACCCGGCCTCCCAGCCGATCGACCGCCCTCGTCCAACCGCTACCCGGCCTACGCCGCATACTTCGACTTCCTGGCCCAGGTGGGCAAGGCGTTGTTCTTCGTCGCTCTGTCGTTGCTCGCCATGATCGGTCTGTGGTGGGGGTTCATCAAGGCATTCCACCTCAACCCCTACTTCGCCAAGACACCGACCGCAGTGTGGCGCTACGTGACGAGCGACAAGACGGCAGCCGCCAACCGCAGCGAGCTGTGGCACAACCTCGGTCTCACCGTGCGCGACGCCGCGCTCGGCTACGTGTTCGGCACGCTGGCCGCGCTCGTCACCTCCGTGCTGTTCGTCCTGCGGCGCGGCATCGAACAGACGTTCATGCCGATCGCCGTCGCTCTGCGCTCCGTGCCCCTCATCGCCATGACGCCGCTCATCGCCCTCGCGTTCGGGCGGGGCCTGATGGCGGTCACCGTGATCGCCGGGATCGTGACCTACTTCCCGTCGCTGGTCAACCTCGTGCAGGGCCTGCGTTCGGCCCCGAGCGACGCGTTCGCGCTGATGGAGTCCTACAACGCCTCGCCGTGGACCGTGATGCGCAAGGTGCGCCTCCCCTGCGCCCTGCCCGCCCTGTTCGCCTCCGCCCGCATCGCGGCGCCCGGCGCGCTGCTCGGCGCCGTCCTCGCCGAGTGGCTGGCGACCGGGCACGGGCTCGGCTACCTCATGCTCGAATCCGTGTCGTCGTCGCGCTTCGACACGCTGTGGTCGTCGGTGGTGTTGATCACCGTGCTGTCCTTCACCGTCTACGCCGCCGTCGGCCTGGTCGAGACGCCGGTGCTCAAGCGCTTCGCTCCGGCCCAGAGCCGGTGACGGCGCCCGGCGCCACCCGCGACCTGCTCGAGCTGCCCAAGGCGCACCTGCACATCCATCTCGAGGGCGCGATGCGCTCTGGCACCCTGCACGAGCTGGCCGAGCGCTACGCGATGCAGGTGCCACCCACGAGGGGCTTCGGCTCCTTCAGCGCGTTCTCCCACATGTACGTGGCGGCCTGCCAGGTGCTGCGCACCGAGGACGACTTCCGCCGCCTCATCCGGGAGGTGGCCGAGGACGGCGCCCGGGCCGGCGCGGTGTGGATCGAGCCCGCCATCTACCTGCCGCATCACCGCGAACGCCTGGGTGGCGACGAGGCGCTGCTGGAGCTTTCGATCGCCGCGGCCGCCGACGCGAGCGCGGCCACCGGCGTCGGCGTGGGGATCATGGTGGCGTCGGATCGCACGGTGGACCCGTCGGTGGCCATCGAACAGGCCGAGCTGGCCGCTCGCTTCGCCGGACGCGGGGTCGTCGCCTTCGGCCTCGCCAACGACGAGGCCGGGCACCCCCCGGAGCCGTTCGCGCCGGCGTACGCCATCGCCCGCAGCGCCGGCCTGCTCAGCACGCCGCACGCCGGGGAGCTGGCCGGCCCCGAGAGCGTGCGCGGGGCGCTCGACGCGCTCGGTGCCGACCGGATCCAGCACGGCGTGCGCAGCATCGAGGATCCCGAGCTGATCGCCCGGCTGGCCGCCGAGGGCGTGTGCCTCGATGTGTGCCCGAGCTCCAACGTCCTGCTCTCGGTCGTGCCCGACATCGCCAGCCACATGCTCCCCGCGCTGCTCGACGCCGGCGTGCGGTGCAGCCTCAACGCCGACGACCCCCTGCTGTTCGGCCCTGGGCTGCTGGAGGAGTACGAGCTGTGTCGCGAGGTGTTCGGCTTCGACGACGCCGTCCTCGCCGGTCTGGCCCGGACTTCGATCGAGGCGAGCGGCGCCCCGACCGAGATCAAAGCGCGCGCCGCGGTCGACATCGACGCCTGGCTCGCCGGATGACCAATCACGAGAGGAGCGGCACGTGGACATCGACAGCTACCTGCGAGCGGTGCCGAAGGTCGAGCTGCACTGCCACTTCGAAGGCACGGTGCGGGCGTCGACGTTCGCCGACCTGGCCGCCGAGCATGGCGTCGCGCTGCCCACCGCGGACGTGGCCAAGCTCTACGACTACGACACGATCTATGAGTTCTTGAAGATCTTCGCCATGGTCTCGTCGACGATCGTCGAGCGCGACGACTTCGCCCGCTGCGCGTACGAGTCGCTCGAGGACGGGGTCAAGCTCGGCAACCTCAGATACCGGGAGATGTTCTTCAACCCGACGTTGCACACGCGTCGCGGTGTGCCCATGGCGACGGTCATCGACGGACTCATCGACGGGATCCGGGCCGCCGAGACCGATTACGGCGTGCGGTGCCGGCTCATCGCCGACGTCTACCGCCAGGACCCGCCCGCCGAGGCCCGCCAGATGGTCGAAGACGTCCTCGCCCACCGCCGCGACGAGCTGATCGGCCTGGGCATGGACGGTGCCGAGGCGCCCGACCCGCCCGAGAAGTTCGTGGAGGCCTACACCGTCGCCGCCAAGGGCGGACTGCGCCTGACCAGCCATGCGTCCGAGGACGCGCCGCCGGTCAACATCACGACCTGCCTCGACGTGCTCGGCTGCGAGCGCATCGACCACGGCTACCACATCCTCGAGGACGCCTCGGTGCTGGCGCGCTGTCGCGACCAGGGGATCCACTTCACCTGCTGCCCGACGTCGACCGCGGTGGTCTACGGCTGGCCGGACCTCACCCGCCACCCCATCAAGGACATGGTCGCCGCCGGCCTCAACGTCATGCTCAACTCCGACGACCCCACCATGTTCCACACCGACATCGGCAAGGAGTACGTCGACCTCTGCACCGCCCTCGGCTACGGCACGGACCAGGTCCGGACCTTCTGCATCAACGGCGTCGACGCCACCTGGCTCGACGACGGCGACAAGGCCCGGCTGCGCGCCGAGTTCACCGCCGAGCTCGACCGCCTCGAGGCCGAGCTCACCCGCTGAGGGCTCGCCGGCGGCGCGTGTTCCCCGCCGGCGGAGCCCTGGAAAGGGGGCCTGTGCGGTTGAGGAGCGAGAACCCGCGCGCATGCGCGCGGGTTCTCGCTCCTCAAACGATC
>Ga0209698_10001026_pt1 | contig 32162 bp, 24 predicted proteins | sample LitLauG_LLR_2012_FD_187203 | JGI IMG/M metagenome (GOLD analysis project Ga0209698, IMG submission 187203) | Freshwater sediment microbial communities from Pennsylvania, USA - Little Laurel Run_MetaG_LLR_2012 (SPAdes) (version 2) | ecosystem: Environmental > Aquatic > Freshwater > Creek >... | reverse complement strand
TCAGCACCGCGCCCGGACCGAAGATGTCGGGCACGTCCGCGGGCGTCGCCTTGCCGTTGCCGTAGGAGTGGAAGTATTCGGGCAACGCGGCCTTGATGGATTCGAAGGTCAGGCCGTCGGGATCGGTCTTGCCCGGAGCCACCTGCGCCCCGGCGGCCGGGGCAAGCAACGCACACGCGAGCCAGCCGACCACAACCGTGAGTCGCCAACGCTTGATCATATGCTGCCTCTTCCTCCTGGCCGTCCCGGAGCCAGCCGAGCTAGAACGTGACGCTGATACCCAAACGGACGTTTCGACCCTCTTCGAACACACGCGGATCATTGACCGGCACCCAGTCGAGGATGCCGTCGCCGTTGACGTCCTGCTGATAGGCGCCACCGGCGCGACCGGTCTGCGTGTAGTAGATCAGGTAGTCGTCGCCCTGAACGTTGATGTACGGATTCGGGAAGCCGACGCCGTTCGCATCGATCGTCTGAATGTTCTTGGCGTTCAGAACGTTGCGCGCGTCGAAGAACAGCGTCACGTTTTGCCCCCACACCTTGTAGAACTTGTCGCCGTCGAGCGTCAGCCTCGATGCCGAGGGCAGGCGCCGCGAGTTGTCGAGCACCGGGTCGGGCCGGCGATTGTTCGCGAACGAGGGGGTGAACGGGAAGCCCGAGCCGTATGACCACAGCATGCGGAATCCCCACTTGCCGGGATCGTGGATGTTGGCCTGCAGCGTGAACGTGTGGCGCTGGTCCCAATCCAGGGGCTGCTCGGCGATCGGCAGGTAGAGCCGGCCACCGTTGAAGAACTGTAGCGCGCTGTTGGGATCGCTCGCCACGCCGGTCGCCAACGAGAACGTGTAGTTGGCCTCGGCCGAGAACTTGTGGCTGAAGCTCTTGGTGATGCTGGCTTCGAAGCCGCGCGAGCTCGCGTAGTCGCCGTTGAAGTAGACGTTCACCAGATTCCCGAACTGATCCCGCTCCTGCCGCACCGTGATCAGCCCGTAAATGTCGTTGAAGAACACCGAGAACTGGCCCGACACGTCGCGCGAGAACAAGTGCTGGACGCCGGCCTGATACGCGATGTTCGTCTCGGGCTGGAGGTCGGGATTGCCGCGGACCGCCACGCTGGAGCTGACGTCGCGATTCTGGAACACGAAGTCGCGCGACGGCGTCTGGTACGTCCAGCCGTAGTGGAACGAGAGCACGTCCTTGTCGGAGATCGGATACGCGATACCGATGCGCGGGCTCAACTGCTGCTTGTACCGTTGCCCGCTCACGAGGTCCACATCCTGGACCTGGAGCCCGGGCGTGAACATGTCGTACCGGAGTCCAGCGTTCAGCACCAGACCTTCGTATTCCCAGCGGTCCTGGACGTAAGCCGCGCCCTCGGGATTGTAATTGATGAAGTCGGAGCGCGTGGCGCCCGGCAGCCCATTGTTCTCGGAATTGGGCAGCGTCAGGTTCAGGTTCTCGACCTTGTTGTAGCGTGCCTCGAAGCCGGTCTTGAACGTGTGCTGCTTCCAATGTCGCGTGCTGAAATCGGCCTTGAGCGTCGAGGTCTGGGAGAAGACAGAGGAATAGATCGGATAGTCCCCGTGCGTGGCGTAGTAGGGGTTGTTCTCGGTTCCAGTCTCGATGTTGCCGCTCCAGTAGAACGGGCTCTGGGTGTCGTACTGCCACGGCTGCAGCTGACCGACCGACTGGCGCGTGTCGAACGAAAAGGTCGAGAGGCGCGCCGTCATGACGCTCTTGTCGGAGATCGTGTTGGTCCAGACCGCGGTGTACTGGCGGTAGACCTGGTCGGTCGTGGGAAAGTGATCGGGCAGGTTCTGAGCCTGATACGAGGAATCCACCTGGAACGGCGACCAGGTGCCGTACACCGGCGTGTAGCGGTTGGGCTGACCGATGGCCCGGATCGTGTCGTACGTCACCTGCACGAAGCCCTTGCGACTCCACATGTGGTTGTAGGGCGTGTCGATCGTGTGGTTGTTGATGGTCTCGAACGTGATCTTGTTCCTGGGATTCGCGCGATAGGCGAGCTTGAAGTTCGAGTTGATCTGGTTCGCCTGGCGGTTCCCCAGCGTGATGAAGTCGAGCAGGGTCTGGTTCGGGTGCGACATCGTGCTCTTCAGATAGGTGTCCGACCAGGTGCCCTCGTAGGTCGCGAAGTAGGTCAGGTTGCGGATCGGCGTCGGGCCGCCGAAGCCGAACGTGAAGCGATCGTAGTTGTCGAACGTCTTGGTGGGATCACCGTACCGGTCGGTGTCCCAGCGGACCTCGCCGCCGAAGCGGTCGGTGCCCTCCTTGGTGCTGACGTTGACCACGCCCGAGAGCGCGTTGCCGTACTCGGCGTCGATCCCGCCCGTCAGAATGTCCGTGCTGGCCACGGCCAGGCTCGCGATCCCGGCGTTTTGCCCGAACAGCGGGTCGGAAACCTCGACGCCGTCGAACTGGAACTTGACCTCGTCGCCGCGTCCACCGCGGAAGTGGAGTTCGCCGCCCTGCGCCACGATCCCGGCCTTGGTGGCGATCGCCTGGCTCAGGTTGTCCACCGGAATCTCGCGCAGCTTCTCGGCGGAAATGGTCTGCTTGGTGGTCGAGGACTTGGTGTCGATGCGCTTCTCGGCCGTGACGACGATCTCCTCGACGTTCTTGACCGCCTTGGATTCGCCGACCGTGAACGTCACTGTCGTGCTCGTGCCCGCGTTGATCTGGACGCTTTGCACCTGCGCGTCATAGCCGAGCGCGGCGGCCTTGACCTGAATCGTGCCCACCGGGACGACTGGAATGGTGAAGTTGCCGGTCTCGTCCGTCATCGTGCCGATCTGGGTTCCGAGCACGGTCACGTTGGCGTAAGCCACGCCATCTTTCTCGTGAATGACGCGGCCCTTCACGCTGCCGGTTGTTGCCGCCCCCGCTCTCGCGGGCGCGGCCGCCGGCGCGGCGGGCTTCGCGGAAGCGGCGGGCTTCTCGCTCTGGGCCGACGCGACAGCTGCGAACGCGGCGAACGACAACGCCATGAATGCCGCGAACATCAAGTGCCTGCGAACACTCGACATGCGACTCAGTCTCCCTGACGGAAAATTTGGCCGCGGACCCACCTTTGACAGGATCGCCACACGATGCCAACGCGGCGCCCCGATGTCAAACACTTTTGAAAACCCAACTCGTTTTGCGGCCGCCAGTTAGTGATCACGCACGTTCACGGGGAGAGAACACCGCGGCAGATGCGGAGGCGAGAGGTCGCGAGGGAATCGACACGTGGCGCGTGAAGGGGGAATCATCGGATCGACTGAATCGATCCGACGCGCCGAACGCCCAGACGTCATGAAATATGGTCGCCGCGTGGCGGGATGTCAAGGACATTTTCAGGGGAGGGCCGAGCTCTCAGAATGCCCAGTGCACCTGGCTCGTGAGCATCTGGCGGCTGCCGTGCGGCTCGAGCGGATTCCAGTCCACCAGGCTCAGCCACTGGATGCCGTAGCTCAGGTCGAACACCCAAGAGGCATGCTGCGGACCTAGCCCCACGCCAAACGTGGCGAGCTGTCCGAGTTGATCGTTGCCGTAGGTGTAGGTGTCTTCGTCGTTGCGCTGGTACTGATACCCGATCCGGCCCGTCATGGCCTCGGCCAGCCGATACTCGAGCCCGGTGCGCACGTCCCACGCCACCTGCCGGGGTCCGGGGCCGAGCGCCTCGGTGTTGTACGCCTGACGCACGTAGTGGTACTCGACCCCCACGCGCCCGCCCTTGCCACCCAGGCGCATGCCGATTCCACCGCCCGCGCTGAGCGTGTTGATCTGCGTGATCGCGTGCGACACGCTGTCGGGCAGGAGCAGTGAATCGGCGCCCGGGCGGTAGTAGACGGTGGCGAGGAAGTAGTTGAACGAGGTCTGATCGTAGATCGCCGGCGGGGTCACCGTGACCTTCTTGTAGTTCGTGCCCACGTCGGCTCCGACATCGAAGCGGCCGATGTGGTAGAGCACGCGCGTGTGCATCGTGCTCCCCTCCTCGTCGCGCGTCTCGTACTTGCCGCGCCCGTTCAAGGGCGCCGTGCCCTGCCCGGCCGAGATCGTGAAGTTCCAGTCCGCTTCTGAGCTCGCCTTCCACGCTTTTCCATCCGCGGCCCACTCGAAGTTGCGGCCGATGCGGCCGACCAGCGTCGCCTGCCCGATGTTGTAGGGCCGCAGCTCGTGCGTCTGCGACAGATTGCGCTTGTCGGGGCTATCGCCCTGGATCTCGGCGCCGATGCCGTTGTAGCCGATCGCGGCAGTGAGCCAGGACCCGAACTCCTGCGAAACCGCCGCGCCCCCACCCAGCTCGCGAACCGAGTAATTCTCGGGCAGGAAGATGTTCGGCGGATTCACGAGCTCGCTGTTGAGGTTGATCCATTGACCGGCGGCGTTGTCCACGATCTTGAGGTATCTCGCGTCCACCGACTCCTGGCCGGCGTAAAGGCTGAGCGAGTAACGCGTGTGGCCCGAGTGCACATAGGGCATGGCCGCGGAGATCACCGGCTGCACCCACGGCCCGGAATAGTTGAGCCGGTGCTCGACGTTATCGTCGTAGGGCTGATCCGTCCGTAAGCCCCCGAGATTTCCGATCGCGCCGTAGGTGACCCTGCCCGCGCGCCGCCAGCCCTCGAATCCCATCCCGGCGCCCGTCGCGGCGAAGGATTGGCGCACCGCGGAGGCCGAGCCGGAGACGTCGGCGACATCGCTGCCGCCCACGGCTCCGGGGCGCACGTCGAGCGTCGAGACCGAGTCAGCCGTCCCGACGCCGGTCGGGTTGCGCGCGAAGTCCCACATCGTGAGGCGATGGTGCGGATCCTCGCCCACCAGCGTCAGCCGTCCCATGCCCTGAAGCGCCGGGCTGCGCTCCAGGTCCTCGGCATAGAGCCCCGCGGAGCGCACCGCATCGTCGTAGAATGGCGAAGATTGCGCCAACCCCCGCGCGGGAAGTGCCAGCATGAGGACCAAGACCAGCGCGAGCGATGGGGCCGCGCTTGTCCGGATCCTGCGCGACGGACTCATTCCATCTCCTTAAAGAGGTGCGGATCGATCGGAGGACGGGTGGACCGCGGGCCGAAGAAGAACGCTCCCGCCTGCCCGGCGAAAGTGCGCGCGGTCAACGAGCTGCGCATTGCACGGAGGCGGAATCCTAGGCATGCGTCCGGGCCCTGTCAACGCCGAACTGGCCGCGAAACGCCGGCCCCCGTCGGCTTGCGAGCCGCGCGGGCGCGGGGCGGCGACGAAACGGCGGGATTCCCCTCGAGCAGAAATCGCCAGCGGCGGCGGGTGGCCCGGCGGATCCCGATCCGGGGCGTGGCGCGCACGCGACGTCCGCCGAGCCGCCGCGGCCGGCTCGAGACCCAGAGCGGTCCGCGGGTGAGATCGAGCCCGCTGTGCCGCCGCGACAGCCCGAGCGCGCGCGTGAGATTTCCTGGGCCGCGCGCCAGCTCGGCGTCGGCGAGCCTCTTGCCGCGCCCCTGGCGGCGCCGCCTCATCAGGCTCACGCCCTCGAGCGGCTCGAGCGCCCGCAGCAGCACTGCGGCCGCCTGGCCCTCCGGCTCGGTCACGATGTTGAGGCAGTCATGCATGCCGTAGGTGAAATAGACATAGCTGTAGCCCGGAGGTCCGAACATCACCGCGGTGCGCGGCGTCGGGCCGCGGTACGCATGGCTCGCCGGATCGCCGACTCCCCGATACGCCTCGACCTCGACGATGCGGCCGGCCACGCGCGCGGAGCCGGTTCCGCAGACGAGCACGCGCCCGATGAGATCGCGCGCGACACGAAGACAATCGCCGGCGTATGCCGCGCGCGGCAGCGGACGCCCCCAGTCCGCGCGTCCAGCGGTCGCGCGCGCAAGGGGCTTCCGGGTCACGTCAGTGCGCCACCGCCTCGCCCACGCCCTGGCGCCGGAGCGGCTCCATGAAGAGGTTGCGGATCTCCTCGAGGCGCTCGGGCGTGCGCGCCTCGAAGCGCACCACCAGCACCGGCTGCGTATTGGACGCGCGCACCAGGCCCCAGCCGTCGCCGAATTCCACGCGGGCGCCATCGATGTCGATCACGCGGTAGCGGGCGGCGAACTCGCGCTTCAGCTCCTCCACGATCTCGAACTTGCGTTCCTCCGGGCAGTCGAGGCGGATCTCGGGCGTCGAAAAGTAGGACGGAATCGTATCCACGAGCTGGGCCAGCGTCCGGCCCGTGGACGCGACGTAACGCAGCAGCCGCCCCGCCGCGAACAACGCGTCGTCGAAGCCGAAGAAGCCCTCGCTGAAGAACATGTGGCCCGACATCTCGCCGGCGATCGGCGCGCCGCTCTCGTGAAGTTTGCTCTTCAAGACGGAGTGACCGGTCTTCCACATCACGGGCTTGCCGCCGTGGGCGGCGATGTCCTCGATCAGCCCCTGCGAGCACTTGACGTCGAAGATGACCTCGGCGCCCGGCACGCGCGTCAGCACGTCGCGCGCAAGCAGCGCGAGGATTTGATCGCCGAACACGATGCGCCCGTTGCCATCCACCGCGCCAATCCGATCCGCGTCGCCATCGAAGCCGATGCCGAGGTCGGCGCCCTCGCGCTTGACGGCCGCCTGCAAATCCACGAGCAGCGCCGGTACGGTGGGATCGGGAAGATGATTCGGGAAGCGCCCGTCGGGCTCGGCATAGAGCGGAACCACGCGATGCCCCATCTTCTCGAACGTCTCGGGCACCACGAGGCCGCCGCAGCCGTTGCCGCAGTCCATCACCACCTTGAGCCCGCGCGGGCTCTTCAGCCTCTCGACGAGCATCGCGCGATAGTCGTCGAGGATCGGCCGATCGGAGGCTGTGCCCGCTCCCGAGGCGAGATCGCCACGCTCGATGCGCTCACGCATCGCCTGGATGTCGGCGCCATAGAGCGGCAGGTTGCCGCGCGTCATCTTGAAGCCGTTGAACTCGGGCGGATTGTGGCTGCCCGTCACCTGCAGGCCGCCGTCCAGGGCGCGCGCCACGCCGGCATAGTAGAGCGCCGGTGTCGGCACCAGGCCGACCCGCTCGACGTTCACGCCCGCGGCGCGCACTCCGCGCTCGATCGCGGCCACCAGGCGCACGCTGCTCGGGCGCACGTCGCGGCCGAGCGCGACCTTCGAGCCCCCGCTCCGGCGCACGGCGTCGGCGAACGCGCGCCCCACCGACTCCGCGACGGCGTCGGTGAGCTCGGTCTCGTGCAAACCTCGGATGTCGTACTCGCGAAAGATGTGACGAGGGATCATGGCGTTTGCCTCTGCTTCAGGTAGGCGTCGATGAACGGGTCGAGGTCGCCGTCCAGAACGGCCTGGACGTCGGTCTTCTTGAGCTCGGTGCGATGGTCGTTGACCATGGTGTAGGGCTGCAACACGTACGAGCGGATCTGACTGCCGAAATCGATGTCCTTCTTGACGTCCTTCAGCGCCTGGGTCTTCGCGCGCTCCTCCTCCTGATAGTGCAGGAACAGCCGGGCCTTGAGAATGCGCATCGCGAAATCCCGGTTGCGGTGCTGGCTGCGCTCCGCCTGCGACTGCACCACGATACCGGTGGGCAGATGCGTGATGCGCACCGCGGACTCGGTCTTGTTGACGTGCTGGCCGCCGGCGCCCGAGGCGCGGAACGTGTCGACGCGCAGATCGGCCGGGGCGACGTCCACCGTGATCGTGTCGTCCACCATCGGAAACACGAACACGGAAGCGAACGAGGTGTGGCGGCGTTGCGCCGCGTCGTAGGGCGAGATGCGCACCAGACGGTGCACGCCGCTCTCGGCCTTGAGGTAACCGTAGGCGTGCTCGCCGGTGATCTCGAGGGTGGCGTCCTTGATGCCCGCTTCCTCGCCCGGCTGAAGATCGAGCACGTTGATCGCGTAACCGTGGCGCTCCGCCCAGCGCGTGTACATACGATAGAGCATCTCGGCCCAGTCCTGCGACTCGGTCCCCCCCGCGCCGGGATGGATCGAGACCACCGCGCCCAGCCGATCGTGCTCGCCCGAGAGCAGGCTCCTGAGCTGGAGATCGGCGATCGTCTTCTCGACGCCATCGAGCTCGAGCGCGAGCTCGCCGAGCATCGTCTCGTCGCCGTCGGCCTGCGCCAGCTCGAGCAGCTCCCCGACGTTGCGCAGCGACGAATCGCGCGCGGTCCACTCCTCGACCGTCTTCTTCGCGCGCTTGAGCTGCTCGACGGTGCGGCGCGATTCGTCCGGCTTGTCCCAGAAGCCCGGCTCGCCCATGCGCGTCTCCAGCGTGGTCACCTCGCCGCGACGCGCCTCGACGTCAAAGGTACCTCCGCAGGCTCTCGAGTGTGGCGCGGGCCTGTTCGATTCTCTTGCTGAGATCGGCGGCGGTCAGCATCGGTAATTCGTTCTCCCCATGAGGTGGGTTTCCGACTCGAGGCTCACACTATTGAAATCGCGGCGCAAAGTGAAGCGAGGCGCAGGAGCCGCTCACGGGGCGGATGCCCCCGGCGGGCGGAAATCTAGACGCCCCGCTTCGCGACGATCCGCCCGAATGCGGAGCGCGTAGCGGCCAGGAGGCTCGCGGCGTCCGCGGTGTTTTCAATCACCTCGTCGGCGGCGGCGCGAAACGCCTCGTTGGTGCGCTGCGCGGCCAGCCGGCCGCGCGCCTCCTCCTCGCTCCAGCCGCGCGTGCGCATCAGGCGCGAGATCTGCTGCTCCTCGGTCGCCACCACCGCCATCACGGCGTCGCATTCGCGCTCGAAGCCCCAGTCGAGCATGAGCGCGGCGTCCACCAGCACGGTTCCGCGCTCGCCGCGGGTGCGCATCGAATCCAACTGTCGCCGCATCTCGGCCAGGATGCGCGGATGGACCAGGGCGTTGAGCCGGGCCAGCGCCGCCGGATCGGAGAACACGCGTGCGCCGACCCGCGCGCGGTCCAGCGTTCCGCTCGTCCGGTACACGTCCGCGCCGTATTCGGCGATCAGCGCCGCGCGCACATCCGGATTCGTGTCGGTCACCTGATGGCCGATCACGTCCGCCTCGATGAGCCGCGCCCCCTGGGCTCCGATGATGCGCGCCACCGTGCTCTTGCCGCTGCCCGCGCGACCCACGACGCCGAGGATGAGGAGTCCGTCCTTGGAAGGCGCGCGACGGGCGCGGGCGCGGCCGTCTCCGGCGCCCGAGGTCCCGCGGGCCGGACCACCCCCACGATCAGTGGACATCGAACCAGCTCCTGCCGCGGCCGACCGAAACGGTGAGCGGCACGCTCATCGGATAGCAGCCCTCCATCTCGCGCCTCACGAGCTGCGCGGTGTCGTCGGCTTCGGCCTCCGGGCACTCGATGAGCAGCTCGTCGTGCACCTGGAGCAGCAACCGCGCGCCGCGCGCCGCGCGCGCCAGCTCGGCGTCCACGCGCAGCATCGCCAGCTTGACGAGGTCCGCCGCGGAGCCCTGGATCGGCGTGTTGATGGCGGCACGCTCCGCGTTCGAGCGCTGCAGTCCGTCGGTGGACGCGAGTTGCGGCAGATAGCGCCGCCGGCCGAGCAGCGTCGCCACCCAGCCGCGGGCGCGCCCTTCCTCGAGCGTACGATCGAGATAAGCGCGCACGCCCGCGTACACGCGGAAGTAGCCGGAGATGAACTCCTGCGCGTCGCCGAGCGCGATGCCCATCTGCTGCGCCAGGCTGCGCGCCCCCATGCCGTACATGACCCCGAAATTGACGATCTTGGCGCGCGCGCGCAGCGCGGGATCGAGCTCGCCGGTGACGCCGAAGATGCGCCGCGCCGTCGAGGCGTGCACGTCCTCGCCGCCGCGGAATGCCTCGATCAGGTTGGGATCGCCCGAGAGGTGCGCCATCACGCGCAGCTCGATCTGCGAGTAATCGGCGCCCACCAGCACACAGCCGGGCGCGGCAATGAACGCGCGTCGGATCTCGCGGCCCTGCGGCGTGCGCATCGGGATGTTCTGCAGGTTGGGATCGCTGCTCGAGAGCCGTCCGGTGGCCGCGCCGGTCTGCTCGAACGTGGTGTGAACTCGACCGTCGACGGGATCGCGCTCGGCCGTGAGCGCGTCGAAGTAGGTGGACTTGAGCTTCGTGATGGTGCGGAACTCGAGCAGCAGCTTCGGAAACGCATGCTCGGCTGCCAGCGCTTCCAGCACCTCGGAGTCGGTCGAGTAGCCGGTCTTGGTGCGCCGGCCCGGCTTGAGCTTGAACTTCTCGAACAGCAGCTTCGATATCTGGGGCCCGCTGTTGAGGTTGACCTCCTCTCCCGCCAGATCGGCGAGCTCGCGCTCGAGGCGCGCGATCTCCGTGGCCGCCCGCGCCGACATCTCCGCGAGCGCCGCCGGCTCGAGCGCCACGCCGGCGCGCTCCATGCGAAACAGCACTTCAATTAGTGGATGCTCGAGTTCTCTGTAGAGCGGCCACTGCTCGCGTGACTCGAGTTGCGCGGTGAGCGCCGCGGCGAGCGGAAAGAGGCAGGCGGCCGCGCGGCTCGCCGTGAGCGCCGTGCTCTCGACGGCTAGCGCATCGAGACCGGCGCGCGCGGCGCCGCGGCGCTCGGGAGGCTCGAGCTTCTCGAGCCCGACGCCGAGAACATCGCGCGCCAGCGCCTCGAGCGAGTGATCGCGCGTGGCGTCACACAGGAACGAACCCAGGTGGAGATCGAATGCCTGCCCTCTCAAGCCGAAGCCGGCGCCGCGCAGCACGTGGCGGTCGCGCTTCAAGTCGTGGCCCACCTTCTCGCACAGCGGATCGGTGAGCGCGGGGCCGAGCAGCTCGCGCGCCTCGTCGGAGGTGAAGTTCGGTCCCTGCTGATGCGCGAGCGGCACGTAGCACGCGGTGCCATCGCGCGCCGCGAGCGCGAGGCCCACGAGCTTCGCGCTGCGCGGCCGCGCGCCCTCCGCGACCGGCAGCACCGCCCAGCCATGGATCGCGCGCGCGCGCACCGCGTGAAGCCCGGCGCGCAGACGCTCCATCGTCACGCCATCGCCGCCGCCCTCGCCGCCCCACAAATCGAGCGTCCCCTGGACCGCGCGCTCCGCCGCCCGCGACGACGCCGCGTGGGGCGCGATGCCCGGCAGCTCGAACAACGGACCCGAAGCCGGCAGCGCGGGACGGGACGAAGCGGGAGGCGCGAGGGCCGGCGGTGAAGGCGCGAGGACCGCCGGCGGCGATGGCGCGAGGGCTGCGGGCGTGCTCACACCCACGAGCTTGACGCCAAGCGCGGGTGTCTCGGCGCCGGTGCCGCGCCGGTCGGCCGGGCGCGTCGGCGCGGGCGCGCCGGCTTCGCGATCCGCGACGCCCAACGACTCCGCGATCTGCTCGAGCCGGCGCACCTCCCAGCGCCGCGCGAACGCGGTGAGCGCGTCGCGCCTCACCGGACCGCAGCGCAGATCATCGAGCGTGAAGGGCAGATCCAGATCGCCGCGCACCGTGGCCAGCTCGCGCGAGAGCAGCGCCTGCTCACGATGCGTCTCGAGCTTGGCCTTGAGCGCGGGACGCCTGACCTCGTCCAACCGCCGGTACAGCTCATCCAGCGATCCGAACTGCTTGAGCAGCTCGACCGCCGTCTTCTCGCCCACGCCGGGGACGCCGGGGATGTTGTCGCTCGAATCACCCATCAGGGCCAGCACATCGCGAATGCTCCCGGGCCCCACGCCCCACTTCTCCTCGACGCCCGCCGCATCGAGCGTCGCGTACTGATCGCGCGTCTGCGGCACCATCACCTTCACGTGCGGGCCGACGAGCTGCAGCATGTCCTTGTCGCCGGTGACGAGCACGACGTCGAGCCCGGCCTCGGTGCCGATGCGGGCCAGCGTCGCCATCACGTCGTCCGCCTCGGTGCCGGGCACCTCGATCACCGGCAGACCGATCGCCTGCGCGAGATCCTCGATCGGCCCGAGCTGCGCGAGCAGCTCGTCCGGCATCGGCTTGCGCGTGGCCTTGTAGTCGGGAAAGCGCTCGTGCCGGAACGTGGGGCCGGGACCGTCCCACGCCAGCGCCCAGTAGTCGGGGCGCTCCTCGCGCCGGATCTTGAGCGCGGTGTTCGCGAAGCCGAAGATCGCGGAGGTGTGCTCGCCGCGCGTGTTGATCAGCGGCCGCGCGATGAATGCGTAGTGCGCGCGGTACGCGAGGCCGAGCGCATCGAGAACGAAGATCCGCGCCACGGCTCGATCCTCACGCGCGCCGTCTCGACACCAGCAGCTTGCTGACCGCGCCGTCGTGGCCGAAGCCGAGCGCGAGCAGCATCGTGTCGAGCCCGAGCAGCAGCCCGGGCAGCCGGTTCAGCGGCCGCAGCGGCCCCAGCTCGCGATTGAGCAGCACGTGCGTGGGGTAGAGCGCGCCGGGCTCGAGCCCCTCCGCCTCGAGCAGCGAGCGGTAGCGCGGCAGCGGGCGCATGCGATTGTGCGCCTGCTCGGCGCCGCCCGGTCGGAACGTGTCGGTGACGAGCAGCAGGCCGCCCGGACTCACCGCGCGCGCGAGATTCCGGACCGCGTGCTCCCACCGCGCGTCCTCGGTGATGTGGTAGAGCACATCGAACGCATTCACGAGATCGAACGTCCCCGGCGGAGCGGCCTCGCTCACGTCGGCGAGCACGAACGTCGCCTCCGGATGCCGGGCGCGCAGTCGCTCCACCGAGGTGGGCGCGATGTCGAGCCCGGTGACACGCGCGCCGCGCGCCAGGTAGTAGGCGGTGAAGAATCCGGTGCCGCAGCCCACGTCCAGCACCGCGCGACCCGTGGGATCGAACGCGTTCTCGCCGAGCGCGCGCGTCAGAACGCGCTCACGCAGCGCGTAGCACGCTCGGTTGTATGCGAGGGGCAGTCCGGCCTCCCCCGTGCCGCGCAGATCGAAGTGCTCGCTCAGCCGGCGGTCCCAGAACTCGCGAGGCTGGTAGCTCATCGCGTCCCCGCGTAGACGCGATGCCGCGCGATGTACGTCGCGACCGCGTCCGGGACCAGGTAGCGCACCGGGCGGCCGGCGCGCGCCCGCGCGCGGATCGCGCTCGAGGAGATGTCGACCGCGAAGTTCTCGAGCCACCGGACGCCGCGCCGCGGTCCGCCGCGCCGCGGAACGCCGGGGCGCGCCGCCACCACCAGCGTCGCGAGCTCCAGGATCTCGCGTGGGCGATGCCAGTTCGCGAAATCGGCGAGGCTGTCGGCGCCGAGCAGCAGGAACCACTGTGAGCGTGGAAAGCGCTGCGCGAGCTCGCGCAGCGTGTCCACGGTGAACGAGGGACCGCGGCGCCGCACCTCCACGAGCGAGACGCGGAACGCGCGATTTCCCCGCACCGCAATGCGCGTCATCGCGACGCGGCGCGCGGCGCTCGAGCGGCCCGCCCGCCGCTTGTGCGGCGGCGTGCCGGCGGGCACGAACAGCACGCGTTCGAGCGCGAGCTGATCGCGGGCGCACTCGGCGAGCGCGAGGTGACCGAGATGGGGCGGATCGAACGTGCCCCCGAACAGGCCGATGCGGCGCATGCTTCGCCTAGTTCACGAGGCGCGCGCGCTCGCGCGCCGCGGTCTCGGCCACCGGGCGCCCCGCGAAGCGCTGCTCGACCGCCTTCAGCTTCTCGATCGCCGCGTCCGGATTGTGTTCCAGCACGTCACAGCGCGCGAGCCCGACCCACGCGTCGCCCAGTTGCGGCAGGTCGCTGAAGTCGGCCTCGACCTTGCCGTAGTACGCCCGCGCCGCGCGCAGCTGGCTGAGCTTGACGTAGAGATCGCCGGTTTCCACCAGCTTGGTCGCCAGCTTCATGCGCGCGTTCTCGATGTCGTGCTCCGCATCGGCATTCATGCAGTGGCCCGGGTACGTCACCAGGTAGTGACGCCATTGATCGATCGCCTTCACGGTGTACTCCTGATCGAAGTCGGGCGGGCGCGCCTGGCCGTTGTACGCGATGCCGAGGTGGTACGAGGACGCGGCGCTCGAATCGCTCTCGGGAAATTCGCGCAGCAGTCGCTCGAACTGGATGGCGGCCGAAGCCCAGTCGTGAGTGTGAAGATAGCAGTCGCCCAGCAGGTAGAGCGCGTGATCCACCTCCGCGCTGCCGGCATTGTTGTCCACGTAGGTCTTGAGCAGCTCGATGGCGTCGAGGTAGTCGCCCTTCGCGGCCTCCTCGCGCCCCAGCGACAGGCGCTCCGGCTCCGAGTGCACGCTGGGGAGCGTGCTGGCTCCGCAGCCCGAGATGGCGATCAGCGCCGCCAGCACCGCGGAACGCGTCCCCGCGCGCAGACGAAACATCGCGTTCACGGTCGGTTCTGGAAGAACAGCGCCACCAGTCCCGCGATCACCGCGATCACGATGATGGGCTCCATCACCTTTTCGGCGTTGCGATCGGGAGGAGTGCTCTTGAGCTCGGCGAAGCGCTCGTCCTCGACCTGCCCGAGGCTCGAGCGCGGGAAGCGGTCCACCAGATTGAACGACGCGTCGCTGCTCCAGGTCACGGTGGAATTGACCGAGTTGCGCAGCACGAGCCCGCCTTCGACGAGCGCCTGGCGCTCGACCTTGACGCGGCCCGGGAGCAGCCCCACCAGCCGCAGGTAGGTGACCCGCGCGGTGGTGATCGAGTACTCGAGCACCGGCTCGCCCTCGGTCGCGGCCATGCGCAGGCTGTCGTCGGGGATCACCGAGCGCCGTACGCCGGCGGTGACGCCGCGGCGCGAGAGCTGCCGCAGCAGCACGCGCTCGATCAGGGGGTTCATGGGATGGCTGTCGCTCGGCGCGAGCAGAACGCGCACGCCGGATTCGAGCGGCATGGTCCGCATCGCGCGCGCGAACGCCGTGTCGGCCACGAGCCCGGTGAGCTGGAGGTTCGTCATCGGCACCTTGAGGTGCTGGCTCTTCATGAGCGGCTCGAGGTCGCTTTCGGCTACCCAGCCGAGCGTGTCGGCGGAGGGCTTGGGCCCCGAAGAATAGCGGAAGGTCTTGGCCGCGGCCGGGGCCGCGAGGCACAGCACGGCCAGGGCCGTTCCCACCCACCTCCAACCCATCAAGCGGATCCTTTCAGTACGGGAAGCTGGGGATGCCCGCGGGGCTCGGCACGGGCGAAAAGATCATACGATGCCGCGCCCGTCACGCGCACCTCGGCCAGCTCGCCGGGCTGAAAGCGCCCGCCCTCGATCTTGACGCCGCCATCCACCTCGAACGCCATGCCGGCGGTGCGCCCGACCCACGCCGCATCGCGCGGCGCTTCGCGGCCCGCGGCGGGCCCATCGATCATCACCGTGACGCGCTCGCCGATCCGACGTCTCAGGCGCTCCCCCGAGAGTCGCTGCTGGAGGGCGAGCAGGCGCGCGCGGCGCTGCCGGCGCACCGGGAGCGGAACGCGCGGCGTCATGGCATGGGACGGCGTCTCGCGCTCGCGCTCGTAGGTGAAGACCACCACGTTCTCGAACGGCTCCGCCTCGATGAACTCGAGCAGCGTCTCGAAGTGCGCCTCGGTCTCGCCCGGAAATCCGACGATGAAGTTCGTGCGCAGCGCCACGTTCGGAATCCCGGCACGGATGCGACGCACCAGCGCGCGCGTGTCACGCTCGCTCATCGCGCGGCCCATGGTGCGCAGCATGTCCTGCGCGATGTGCTGAAGCGGCATGTCCACGTACGGCACGACGCGCCGTGCGTTCGCCCAGGTGGCGATTAGCCGATCGTCCCAGAGCCGCGGATACGTGTAGTGGACGCGAATCCAGCTCAGGGCCTCGATCCGATCGAGCGCGGCGAGGAGGTCCGCGAGCGTCGGCCGGCCGGGAAGATCGGTGCCGTAGCCGGTGGTGTCCTGCCCGATCAGGTTCAGCTCGCGCACGCCTTGGGCGGCGAGCCGCTCGGCCTCGGCCACGAGGTCCCCGATCGGGCGGCTCTGCTGGTCGCCGCGCAGCCGCGGAATGATGCAGAACGTGCAACGATGATCGCAGCCTTCCGAGATCTTGAGGTACGCGAGATGGCGCGGGGTCGAGATCGCGCGCGGCGTGAGCGAATCGAGCGCGCCGCCCGGATACTCCGTGAGCGCGACCCGATCGCGGCCACCCTCCAGCACGTGGCGCGCCGCCTGGGCGACCTCACGCCACTGGCCGGTGCCGAGCACGGCGTCCACCGCGGGGAACTCAGCGAGCAGCGCGCCGCCCTCCCGCTGCGCGAGACATCCGGTGACGATCAGACCGCGCAGCCGGCCGGTGCGCTTCGCCTCCGCGACGCGCTCGATGGTCTGCTTCGACTCGCGCACCGCGCTCGAGAGGAACGCGCAGGTGTTGATCACCGCGACGTCCGCTTCAGCGGGGTCGGCCACCGTGCGAAAGCCGTCCGCGAGCATCAAGCCCAGCATGTTTTCGGAATCCACCGTGTTCTTGGGACAGCCGAGCGTCACGAACGCCAGCGCGGGCGCGCGCGGGGCGCGGGCGGCAGCCGCGTGCCGGCGCGTTCGTGGGGCGGCGTTCGGCCGCGCGAGCGTCGTCACTCGAGCCCGCGCTCCGCCAGCCAGCGCTCGTCCACCAGCACGTCGCGCGCCTTGCTGCCCTGGAACGGCCCGACCACGCCCAGGTTCTCGAGCTGGTCCATCAGCCGTCCCGCGCGCGAGTAGCCCACCTTGAGCCGCCGCTGCAGGAGCGAAGTCGACCCCTGCTGATGCGAGACCACGAGGCGCGCCGCCTCGCGGATGAGATCGTCGTCGAAGTCGCCGTCGCCCGCCGCCTCTTCCTCTTCCTCGCGATCCACGACGCTGGCGTCGGTGGCGAGCGGCACCGGCGCCGCCAGGCTCGCCTTCAAGCGCCAGAAGTCCACGACACGTGTGGTCTCTTCTTCCGACACGTACGCGCCGTGCACGCGATAGGGCTCCGGTTTGCCGGCCGGCGTGAACAGCATGTCGCCATGGCCGAGCAGGTTCTCGGCGCCGTTCATGTCGAGCACGGTGCGCGAGTCGGTCTTGGAGGCGACCTGAAACGCGATGCGCGAGGGGAAGTTCGCCTTGATCACCCCGGTGATGACGTCCACGGAGGGCCGCTGCGTCGCGAGCACGAGATGAATTCCGACCGCGCGCGCCATCTGCGCGAGCCGCGCGATCGGCTCCTCGATCTCGGCCGGCGCGGTCAGCATGAGGTCCGCGAGCTCGTCCACCACCACCACGACGTAGGAGAGCCGCTCGGGGCGCGGCGGCTCGCCGCCCTCCACGGTGGGTGAGGTCGGCACCTGGCCGGCCGCGACCTTTTCGTTGTACGCGGCGATGTTGCGCGCGCCGCAGGTCGCCATCAGCTTGTAGCGCTTCTCCATCTCGGAGACTGCCCAGCGCAGCGCGCGGCTCGCGCGCTTCGCCTCGGTCACAACCGGCATCACGAGGTGCGGGATCCCGTTGTACGCGGACAGCTCGAGCATCTTGGGATCCACCATCACCATGCGCAGAGTCTCGGGACTGTGCTGAAACAGCAGGCCCGTGATCACGGCGTTCAGGCACACGCTCTTGCCCGAGCCGGTCGCGCCCGCCACCAGCAGGTGCGGCATCTTGGTGAGATCGGCGACGAACGGCTGGCCCACCACGTCCACGCCGAGCGGCACCTTGAGCGCCGCCTCGCTGGTGTCGTATTGCGTCGAGGCCAGCACCTCACGGAGATACACCGTACGGCGCCTGCGGTTCGGAATCTCCACGCCCACCGCGCCCTTACCAGGGATCGGCGCCAGGATGCGGATGCGCTGGGCCCTCAACGCGAGCGCGAGATCGTCCTCGCGAGAGACGATCTGATTGACCTTGACGCCCGCGGCGGGCTCGAACTCGAACGTGGTGACGACCGGGCCGGGATGAATCTCGGTGACGCGGCCCTCGATGCCGAAGTCCAGGAGCTTGGCGACCAGCAGATTGGCCTCCGCGGTCAGATCGGCGGCGGTGATGAGGTCCTCGGGCTGAGTCGGCATCGCGAGCAGAGACAGCCCGGGCAAGGGATCGCTCGAAGCCTGGGCGGCTCCGGCCGGCTCGGGCGCAGGCGCGGGCTTGGCCGCGCGCGTGCGCGGCTTCTCGATTTTCTTCAAGCCCGGGAGCGCCAGTCGGAATTGCCCGCCGACTTCCGATGGCTCGTCCTCCGGCTCGGCGTTCGCGGCCTCCGCGGCCGCGAGCGCGGTGGCGATGCGCGGCTTCTGCGCCCGCTCATCCCTTTCCTTCGCGCCCGTCGAGCGTGATGAACGGATGCGCGGCTTGGAGAGCGCCTGCTCGCGCCGCTCGCGCCAGGCCTGGAACATGCCGCGGAATCCGGCGGCCGGCGTCATCACCGCGTGGTGCGCGAGGTGGGTGATCCAAAAGAATCCGAACTCGCTCGCGGCGAGCGCGGTCACGCCGAAGAGCGCGCCCGCGACGATCCACGAGCCCACCGTTCCGAGCGAGGAGCGCAGCGCCATCGCGGCCGCCACGCCCCAGGCGCCGCCCCACGTCCAGCGATTCGCGCCGCCCAGCGCGAGCAGCGTGCAGACTTCGAAGAGCAGGAGCGCGCCGAGCGAGGTCGAGACCGCGAGCGGCCAGCCCGGCCGCTTGCGCAGACGATTCCAAGACCACAGCGCCGCGCCGATCGGAACCGCGAACGAGGCCATGCGGCCGAACGCCCACACACAAGCGAACGCGAGCCCGGCGCCGACCGGACCGCACGCGTTTCGGCCCGACCAGGGCGCGAGCCCGGCGAGCGGCGGCTGCCATGTGACGAGGCTGGCGGCGGAAAGGATTGCGAACGCGCCGAGCAAGAGGGCGAGGATCTGGCGCTGGCGATGCTCGGAGATGGAAGCCACGGGGCGGGCGTTGCCTCCTCAAAGGGTCCAGCGGCCACTGGCGCCCCGCTCGATCCGGGGCTCGTCCTCACAGCCAGAGTCCGACTCCCCCGGCCGTGCCCGGGAATCGGAACGCCCGCCTCCCTGGCGGGCTTTGAAGGGCATTGTGCCTGAGCGGGACGGGATGGGCAACGCCGGATCGGCCGCCCGGGCCCGCTGGCGGCCGGGTTGGGTAGCCCCTGTTCCGCGCGGCTCCTAGCGCCCGGCGACGGCCTCGCGGGCGGGAGCGCGCTCAGCGGGCGAGGCTTGAGGCGCGGCCGGCACCTCGACGATGCCCTTTTCGAGCCAGGCGAACTTGCCATCGAGCACGCCGCGCGCGAGCTGGTAGGTCCCGGGATCGTCGTTCGAGCGGATGTCGGCGAACAGCTTCTCGATCTTGCGGCGCGAGTGGCGGCAGAACGTGTCGGCCAGCTCGTACGGCGTGCGGTCGCCGGCGTTGCGCCGGACGTCGCGCTGCGCCTGAGCGCAGGTCGCGACCATCGCATAGAGCTCGGCGCCCACATCCACGCAGCGGAAGAGCAGCGCCTGTTTCTTCTCGAGCGCCGGGCCGTTCAGCACCATCAGGTGGAACTGCTGGCGCGCGAGCCGGCGCGCGGTGCGCTCCACGTAGCGCACGTGATCGGCGAGCGGCCCGAACTCGGAATACTGCGGCCAGCGGCCCCAGCCGAGCCAGCGGCTCGGGTACCACGTGAGATAGAAGAGTCCTGCGCGCACGAGCCCGCTCAAGCGTTTGCCGAGCGGCACGTCCGGCATCACGACATCGCCCGCCACGCGCAGGTGGACGTCGAGCGCCTCGCGCGCGATGAAGAGGCGCATCACCTGATTCGTGCCCTCGAAGATGCGATTGATGCGCAGGTCGCGCATCATCTGCTCGAGCGGCACCGGCGCCTCGCCGCGCTCGGCGAGCGAGCGCGCCTTCTCGTAGCCGCGGCCACCCTTCACCTGCAGCGCCTCGTCGCAGATCTCCCACGCGACGTCCGAGTTCCACAGCTTCGCGATCGCAGCCTCGAGCCGGATGTCGGACTTGTGCTGATCGCCGAGCAGCGCGCCGAGATCGGCGATCGCCTCCATGGCATAGGTGCGCGCCGCCATGTCGGCGATCATCTGCGCCACCGCTTCGTGCTGCCCGACCGGGCGACCCCACTGGACGCGCTCGGCGGCGAATGTGCGCGCCGCCTGCAGGCACCACTTGCCGGAGGCGGCGCAGGTCGCCGGCAGCGTCAAGCGGCCGGTGTTGAGCGTCACGAGCGCGAGCTTCAAACCCTTGCCCTCGCCCCACAGCAAGTTCTCCTTCGGCACGCGCACGCGGGTGAAGCGCAGGTGCGCGTTCTCGATGCCGCGCACGCCCATGAACTGGCAGCGCTGCACGATCTCGATGCCAGGCGACGACGTCTCGACGATGAACGCGCTGATCGGCCCGGGCTTCCCCTCCTTGCCGGGCGTGCGCGCCATCACCACCAGCAGCTCGGCGATGGTGCCATTGGTGCACCACAGCTTGTCGCCGCTGATTTCATACGCGGCGCCGTCGGCGGTGGGGACGGCGACGGTGCTCATGCGCGCGGGATCGGAGCCGACGTCGCTCTCGGTCAGCGCGAACGCGGAGATCGCGCCGCGCGCGAGCCGCGGCAGGAAGCGCTTCTTCTGCTCCTCGTTGCCGAACAACTTCAAGGGCTGGGGCACGCCGATCGACTGATGCGCCGAGAGCAGCGCCACGAGCGAGCCGTTGACGGTACCCACCATCGCCATGGCGCGCCCGTAGCTGTACTGGGAGAGCCCCAGGCCCCCGTACTCGCGCGGAATCTTGATGCCGAAGGCGCCGAGCGCGCGCAGCCGGTCGATCAGTCGCTGCGGAATCTTGGCGTCGCGCTCGATCTCTTCGGCGTCCACCTCCTCACGCAGGAAGTGCTCGAGCGCGGAGAGAAACGGCTTCGCCCGCTGCTGCTCGTCCGCCTCGGGCTCGGGAAACGGGTGGATGAGATCGAGCACCAGGCGCCCGAGGAACAGCTCGCGCACGAACGAGGGCGCTTCCCAGCTGGTCTCGCGCGAGGCTTCGGCGACCGCGCGGGCTTCGAGCTCCGAGACGTGGGACGAGGTCTTCTGCGATCCGCTCATGACACCCCTTCCGATGAGTTTCATGGGCCCGCGGTTGCGGGCCGCCACGTCCGGGTTATCGGCGAAATCCTAGCCCGGGTGAAGGTCCGGCGCCAGCGCTCGGGCGGTGTGCCTGGGGAGCATGCGGGGCGGCCGCGCCGCGCTCGGGTGCCCGGCTCGCCTCACGCGGTGCGGGCGCTCACCAGCGCCACCAGCTGCCAGAGCTTGGGCAGGTGGAGCCAACGCGAGTAATGGCCCGGAAACTGGCGCATCGCTTCGACCCGGTAGCGCCTCCGGAAGTCGTCCGGGCGCCAGCCCGAGCGGTGCGTCTCGAACGGCATGTCGGGAATTTCCTGGCGCCGAAAGCCGAGCGGCGTCGCGACCAGCACCCGGCGCGCGCGCCGCGTCAGCGCGTCGAGCACCTGGAATCCGACCGGCTTCTCGAAGTGCTCGATCACGTCGATGAAGAGCGCGAGGTCGTACCCGGTGGCCTCGGGCGGCAGGACGCGGTCGATTTCGGTGAGATCGCCGAGATACACCCGATCATAGACCGGAAATTTCGGGGCGACCGCATCGGCCGCGTCCACGCGCTTCGCGCCGCCATATTCGCGGGCCAGGACGCCATACTTGCCGTAGCCGGCGCCGACATCGATCACGCGCTCGGGTTTCAAGCGCGCGATGAGATCGACGACGTGCGGGATCTGCCAGTGCTCGGACGTGGGCACCGGCCGAGGTTGGCACAGCGGAGGGAGCCGCGCCAATGGCGGCGCCCGGGTACGGCCGCCTCGCCCGGCAGCGATCGCCGCGACGCGGGCCGTTCCCGCTTGAACGGTTGCCCCGCGCTCGCTTATCCTCCCGCGTCCTTCGCCGCGTCCCCACTCCCAAGGAGCTCTCGATGAACCTGAAGCCCGCCGCGGGTTTCATCCCGCGGAGATTCCTCCCTGCCCTCGCCACGCTGGCGATCTCCGCTCTCGCGCTCGCGGCCGCACCACTCGCCGCGCTCGCCAGCGAGTTGGATCTCCAGATCCCGGCGATCGATACGCAGTATCAGATCTTCGGCCAGACGGTGAGCGGCCAGACGCTGCTGCTGCTGGGCATCGGGGTGTGTGTGCTCGGCATGGCGTTCGGCATGACCATGTTCAACCAGGTCAAGCGCATGCCGGCGCACAAGAGCATGCTCGACGTCTCCAACATCATCTACGAGACCTGCAAGACCTACCTGCTCCAGCAGGGCCGCCTGCTGATGGTGCTCGAGGTCTTCATCGGCGCCTGCATCGTCTACTACTTCGGCGTGCTGCAGCACATGACGGCCGCCAAGGTCGGGCTGATCCTGATGTGGTCGGTGGTCGGCATCCTCGGCTCCTACTCGGTGGCGTGGTTCGGCATCCGCATGAACACCTACGCCAACAGCCGGACCGCGTTCGCCTCGCTGCGCGGCAAGCCGCTGCCGATCTACGAGATTCCGCTTCAGGCCGGCATGAGCATCGGCGTGCTGCTGATCTGCGTCGAGCTGATCATGATGCTCATCATCCTGCTGTTCGTGCCCAAGGAGGCGGCCGGGGCGTCGTTCCTCGGCTTCGCGATCGGCGAATCGCTCGGCGCCTCGGCGCTCCGCATCGCGGGCGGCATCTTCACCAAGATCGCCGACATCGGTTCCGACCTGATGAAGGTGGTCTTCAAGATCAAGGAGGATGACCCGCGCAATCCTGGTGTGATCGCGGACTGCACCGGCGACAACGCCGGCGACTCGGTGGGCCCGACCGCGGACGGCTTCGAGACCTACGGCGTGACCGGCGTGGCGCTCATCAGCTTCATCGCGCTGGCCGTCAATCCCGAGCACAAGGCGCAGTTGCTGGTGTGGATCTTCGTGATGCGCATCCTCATGATCATCACCTCGATCATCTCCTACTCCGTGAACGGCGCGATCGCCCGCGCCCGGAACAAGGACAAGGAGAAGCTCGACTTCGAGGCGCCGCTCACCAGCCTGGTCTGGATCACTTCGCTGCTGTCCATCGCGGTCACCTACAAGGTCTCGTACTTCATGCTCGCCAGCCTCGGCGCGGGACTGTGGTGGAAGCTGTCGTCCATCATCTCGTGCGGCACGCTGGCGGCGGCGCTGATCCCCGAGTTCACGAAGGTGTTCACCAGCGCGAATTCCCGCCACGTGCGCGAGATCGTGGCGGCCTCGCGCGAGGGCGGCGCGTCGCTGACGATTCTCTCCGGCATGGTGGCGGGCAACTTCTCGGTGTTCTGGAAGGGCCTCACGATCGCGGTGCTGCTCATGGTCGCCTATCTCATCTCGATGCTGGGGCTGGGCGCCTTCATGTCGCACGAGGCGGTGTTCGCCTTCGGCCTGGTTGCGTTCGGATTGCTCGGCATGGGCCCGGTGACGATCGCAGTGGATTCGTACGGCCCGGTCACGGACAACGCGCAGAGCATCTTCGAGCTGTCGCAGATCGAGACGGCGCCGGGCGCCGCGGCGGAGGTCGAACGCCAGTTCGGCTTCAAGCCCGACTTCGTCCGCGGCAAGCACTTCCTCGAGGAGAACGACGGCGCGGGCAACACGTTCAAGGCCACAGCCAAGCCGGTTCTGATCGCGACCGCGGTGGCCGGTGCGACCACGATGATCTTCTCGCTGATCGTGCTGCTCACGAAGCAAATGGGAGCGGCGTTCGACTTGACGCTCACCGAGCCGCGCGTGCTGCTCGGCCTCATCATGGGCGGCGCGACGGTCTACTGGTTCACCGGGGCCTCGATGCAGGCGGTCACCACCGGCGCCTACCGCGCGGTCGAGTACATCAAGAAGAACATCAAGCTCGACTCCGCGGCGAGCGCTTCGATCTCGGATTCGAAGGAAGTGGTGAAGATCTGCACGCAGTACGCGCAGAAGGGAATGTTCAACATCTTCATGGTGATCTTCTGCCTGACGCTCGCCTACGCCTTCTTCGATCCGATCTTCTTCGTCGCCTACCTGATCTCGATCGCCGTGGTCGGCCTCTTCCAGGCCGTGTACATGGCGAATGCCGGCGGCGCGTGGGACAACGCGAAGAAGGTGGTCGAGGTCGAGCTGCACGAAAAGGGCACGCCGCTCCACGACGCCACGGTGGTCGGGGACACGGTGGGCGACCCCTACAAAGACACCTCCTCGGTGGCGCTCAATCCCATCATCAAGTTCACCACCCTGTTCGGCCTGCTGGCGGTCGAGATGGGCGTGGCGAATCAGGCGATCGCGCGGCCCCTCGGCATCGTGCTGATGCTGATCGCGCTTCTCTTCGTGTACCGCTCCTTCTACGGGATGCGCATCTCGACCTCGAGCTGAAGGTCCGCGCGCGAGCCGGCGGATCGATGGCGGCGGGCCCCGGACGAGTGTCCGGGGCCCGTGTTCTTGGGCGCCATCGGTGGCTCCTCCCCGGGCCACACGCCAGGCTTCAATTCGTACCGGGGAGCCGCCGATAACTCCGTGGGCCGCGCCGCTCGAGGCCGGCCGCCGAGGCGCATTCCCAATCCGGAGCGAGTTCCTTGCCGAGACGACGATTCAAGAAGCCCCTGCTTCCCAAGTTCGTCCACCATGCTGCCCGGCGCATGTTCTGGGGCCGGCTGCTCGCGGCCTTCCTCGCGCTGTTCGTGCTCGGCTGGTGGGTGGGAACGCAAAGCAGCGCGAACGGCGCCGCCGATCCCAAGCGCGAGCTGTTCGATCACATCGGCGTCGTGTCTTACCGCGAATCGCCGTCCGACTCAAGCGCGCGCTTCGTGGTCGAGCTGATCGCCGGCCGGCGCGCGTTCCGCCAGTACGACGTCGATGCGCGGCGCTTCGAAGCGCCGGTGCGCGGGCACGAATATCGCCGCTCGATCAACGGGACGCGTTACGAGCCGCTCCAGGTGCGCGGCCACGTCGATCGCGGCTTCTGGCTCGAGCTGCCGGAGGCCGAGTCGCAGATCTTCCGCCCCGATCAGTTCGAAGAGCTGTATCGCTCCACGGTGGACTACGTGAAGCCGGTATCGATCGTGAGCAGCATCCTCGGCACGCTGTCCGGCTACTCGGTGGGCTTTCACCTCGCGACCTGGGGCCATTCGCTCTCGAATCCCAACGTCCAGGAGCGCCTGCTCGAATCGCGTGACATCGCGCGGCTCGTGACGCACCAGGCGTGGCGGCGCGTGCTGCTCGAGCCGGTGCTGATGGACGACGGCAACGATGCCGCGCGCTTCGCCGCGGCGCGCGGCACGCAGCGCATCTACACCAACTTCTACAAGCTCGCGCTCGCCGACAGCGACGGCTTCATCCCGCGCGAGGCGGCGCGGCTCGATTCGCTCGGCCTCAAGCGCGAGTCGCGCGCCATGCTGGCGTTCGCGCTCGCGGCGCGGCGCGCGGCCTCGGACACCACGGATCTCGCCAGCGCCGACTTCGCCGCCATCGAGGAGTGGGCGAGCCTGCTCGATCGCGATGGCTCGTGGGCGCCGAACGCGCTGCCGCCGGCGGGCGAGCCAAGGATGCGCTACCTCGGCACGCTGGCGTGGTACGGGCTCGCGCCCGAGGCTCCGGCCGAGCGCCGGCTGTGGGTGGGCCCGCGGGTGCTGGTCAGGGCGGGCGACACCGCGGGCTTCATCGCCGACGACATCCCGCTCACCGCGACCGGCTGTCCCGATTCGTGGCGACCGTGGATGCATGGCGAGCACGGCGTGCTCGAATCCAACGTGTGGACGGCGCAGTGGATGGGCGCACGCGAGTTCGCGCCCGTCATCGGCTACGGCCGCGCCTGGATCGGCCACTTCCACTTCAGGCGTTAGCGCCGCCGCGATGGGTCGCGTTGCGCGCGCTGGCGCCCGCGCGCGTGCCGCGCGCCGGCTCCGGCCGCACGCCCTCGCGTCCGCGCTACAACTCACTTCTGCGGATGACGGCGCCCAGCAGCTTGGCGCTCCGCCTCACCGAGCGCTTCTGGTTCGCGAAGTCCACGCCGACGAGCCCGAAGCGCGCCTTGTAGCCGTCCGCCCATTCGTAGTTGTCGAGCAGCGACCAATAGAGGTAGCCCGCCACCGGCACGCCCTCGTCGATCGCGCGCGCCACCTGCCAGAGGTGCATGTAGATGAAGGTCCACCGGTCCTCGTCGCTGGCCGCGGGCACGCCGTTCTCGGTGATCAGGATCGGCAGCTTGTAGCGTGAGAACAGCTTGAGAAAGTGCGCGAGGCCTTCCGGGTAAACCTCCCAGCCCAGCGCGTTTCGCTTCCCGATGTGCTCGTGATGATCGAGCGGGCAAGAGCCCCCCACCAGCCCCGGTACGTCGAACCCGGAGTTGTGGACGAAGTCGCGCGTGTAGTAGTTGAGCCCGATGAAGTCGAGCGTGCGGCCGGCGGGCAGGCGCTCCCAGAAGAGGCCCGGAAAGCGGATCGCGCCCTTGTGCAGCGCGTCGATGAAGAGCCGGTTGAAGACGTACTCGCGAAAGCGCACCGACAACCGGTCGCGAAAGCGCTTGGGATTGCAGGGCGTGAACGCCAGCACGTGCTTCGCCACGCTCACCATCGCGTCGGCGCGATGCTGGTGGATGACGTGATACGCGCGCACATGGCAGCGCAGCATGTGCCGGATCACCATGAACGCCGTCTTGAAGTCATCCTGCTTGCCGGGCGGCCACTGGCCCAGCAGCCAGCCCTTGAAGAGCTGCACCACCGGCTCGTTGAGCGTGATCCACCACCGGACGTGCGGGCTGAACTCGTCGAGCACGCGCGTCACGTAGCGGACGTAATGCCGCTCGATGTCGGGGCTCTCCCACCCGCCCTTCAGGGCCAGCCACCGCGGCAGCGTGTAGTGGAGCAGCGTGACGACCGGCGTGATGCCACGCGAGGCGAGCGCCTCGAGAACCTCGGTGTAGTGCGCGATGGCCTCGCTCGAGAATTTCCCCTCCTCGGGCTCGATGCGGCTCCACTCGAGCGAGAAGCGGTGCGAGTTGTGACCGAGCGAGGCGGCGAGATCGAAGTCCTCGCGGAAGCGGTGGTAGTGATCGCACGCGGCGCCCGAGGGCGGAACCTTGCCGGCCCGCTCCCAGTCGGCCCAATCGTTGCCGGTGATCCCGCCCTCGACCTGCTGCGCCGAGGTGGCGGCGCCCCACAGGAAATCGTGCGGGAAGCGGAAGTTGGCGGAATGAACGCCCGGCGCGGGATGCTCGCACTTCTCGGCCGGCGGGCTCGGGCTGGCCGGGGGCGGAACGACGAACTCCTCGGCGGCGCTCCCCGCCCCCGCAGGGGGCGAAGGCATCACCACCAGGTCATCCGCGGCGTCGCGGTCGTCGGAAGCCATCGATCGTTCGTCCCGGTCCATTTGCCTTGAGGCGCGGTCGGCCCCCATCCGCGCGGCGCGGCGCGGCCGACTCCGCTATGATCGCGGCTCGCAGACGACTGCACAAGCATCCCCGCGCCGGGCGGCCGGATCGTCCGCCCGGACCCCTCATCTACGGAGGAATCATGTCGCCCGTGACTCGCAGCTCGATCGCCATCCCGACTGGATACAAGTCCACCGAAGTGGCCTCGTTCATCGCGCAGATGGACGATCAACTGAAGCGCCAGAGCGCGCAGACGCGCAAGCTCACCGCCGCCGACCTCGAGTGGCAACCGGCGCCGGGAATGAACACGATCGGCATGCTGATGGCGCACCAGGCCATCGTCGAGGTGTTCTGGACCGGAATTGGCATCGAGGATCAGCAGCGAGCCGAGATCCACTACCGCGAGATCCTCGGCATCTCGAGCGACGACGACGGCATGCCGATCGCGGAAGGGGCCGCGCCGCCCGCCGCCCTCGCGGGCAAGGACCTGGCGTTCTACGACGATCTGCTGAAGCGCGCGCGCGAGCACCTGAAGCGTGTGGCGTCCGGCGTCAAGGACTCCGATCTCACACTCATTCGCCAGCGCACGCGGCCCGATGGTGAGCTGCGGGAGGTCGAGGTGCGCTGGGTGATCTATCACATGCTCGAGCACTTCGCCGGCCATTTTGGGCAGATCCTGGTGCTGCAGCACGCGCGCCAGGCGCTCGGTCTCGCGAGCGAGACCGGACGATAGCCCAAGCGCGGGGCGGCGCCTCGTCGCTAGCGCTCCGCGAGCAATTCTTCGAGGCGTTCGATCCCGCGATCGAACGCCTCGCTCGTTGGGATCAGGCTCACCACCACGATCGGGCCGAACGCGAAATCGTAGAAGTGCCCGGGGTGGACGATCACGCCGCGATCGAGCAGCGCGCGCGCCCACTCCTCCTCGGTACGGGCCGCCGGCAGGCGCAGGCACGCGACCCAGCCGCCCTCGGCCGCCAGCGCGCCGAGTTCGGGGCGCCGCGCGATCGCGCCGGTGAGCCGCGCGCGGTTCGAGGCGATCCGATCGAGCGTGCGGCGCTGGAAATCGTGACGGCTCTCGAGCAGGGCGGGAAGCGCGAGTTGAACCGGGCTCGCGACGTTCAGGAAGAGATCCGCGATCCACTCGAGTCCCACGAGCGCGCGATCGCGGGCGGCGGCGGGGCCGCCCACCCAGATCCAGCCGAGCTTGAGCTGAGGGAGTCCGCAGATCTTCGAGATCCCGCTCAAGACGAACGTGAGCGCGCGGCGCTCACCCACGAGGCTCGGGAGCCCGCGCGCCCACTCGCGCGGCGACTCGCGCGCCTCGCGCCGGTCTGGCCATCCGAAGTCTCCAAACACCTCATCCGCGATGAGGGCGGCGCCGCGGCGGGCGCACGCCTCATCGAGCGCGGTCAGCTCCGCGCCCGAGAGGCACGTGCCGGTGGGATGATTCGGCTGAACGATAATCACGGCACGCGCGCCCGCGTCGAGGCCGCGCTCCAGCGAATCGAGGTCGAGGTGCCAGCGGCCGTCCCACGCGAGCGCGTACGAGCCGAGGCGCGCGCCCTCGAGCGCGGCGAGCGGCGCGAACAGCGGGTAGCTCGGCGCGGGCACGAGAACGGAATCGCCGGGATTCGCGAGCAGGCGAAACAGGTGGGCGTACGACTCGCTCGTGCCGCTCGTGATCACGAGGTGATCGGCGTCGGCGGCGAGCCCGCGCGCGGCGTAGTAGCCCGCCGCCGCTTCGCGCGCCGTGCGCAGTCCGCGCGAATCGGGCTCGTAGGCGGCGGCGAGCGCCTGCGAGTGCGCCGCCTCGAGCGCGGCGCGCTCCCTGCCGGCGAGCGTGCTCAGGCCGGTGCGGGTGGGATTGGCCTCGGTGAGATCGATCAGCTCGCGGCCGGAGGCGCGCAACTCGGCAAGACGCCGCGCCCAGGCGTTGGGCGCGACGCCCTCCGGAACACGGCGCGAGAGCATGCCGCCCTCTACGTGCCCTCGCTCCAGGTGCGCATGTAGCGGTCCTGCTCGCTCGTCAGCTCGTCGATTTCGATGTTCATGCTCGCGAGCTTCAGCTTCGCCACGCCCTGATCGATCGCCTTCGGCACGACGTACACGTCCTTCTTGAGTGTGCGCGCCTTCTTGCGCAGGTGCTCGACGCTCAGCGCCTGGTTCGCGAACGACATGTCCATCACCATCGCCGGGTGGCCTTCGGCCGCGGCCAGGTTGATCAGCCGGCCCTCGCCCAGCAGGTAGACGCGCTTGCCGCCCTTGAGCTTGAATTCCTCGACGTAGGTGCGAACGGTGCGCCGTGAATGCGACATGCGCTCGAGCGCCGGGATGTCGATCTCGACGTTGAAGTGCCCGCTGTTGGCGACGATCGCGCCGTCCTTCATCGCCGCGAAGTGCTCGCGGCGCAGCACCGACTTGTTCCCGGTCACGGTCACGAACAGATCGCCGCGCGGCGCCGCCTCGGCCATCGAGAGCACCTGGAAGCCATCCATCGCCGCCTCGAGCGCGCGCAGCGGATCGATCTCCGTCACGAGCACCGTCGCGCCCATGCCCTTGGCCCGCGCCGCCAGGCCGCGTCCGCACCAGCCGTAGCCCGCCACCACCACGGTGGCCCCGGCCACCAGCATGTTCGTCGAGCGCACAACGCCGTCCATCGTGCTCTGACCGGTGCCGTAGCGGTTGTCGAACAGGTGCTTCGTGTCTGCGTCGTTGATCGCGATCACCGGATAACGCAGCACGCGGCTCGCCGCCATGGCGCGCAGGCGCGTGACGCCGGTCGAGGTCTCCTCGGTGCCGGCAATGACACCGCGCAGGTAGTTCTTCTTCTTGGTGTGAAGCACGGTGACGAGGTCGCAGCCGTCGTCCATCGTGATGTGCGGACGCGCCTCGATGCACGAGACGATGTGGGAGTAATACGTCCGATGGTCCTCACCCTTGATGGCGAACGTCGCGATCCCGTAGTGATCCACCAGCGCCGCGGCCACGTCGTCCTGCGTGCTGAGGGGATTCGAGCCGCACAGGAACACCTCGGCGCCTCCGGCCTGGAGCGTGCGCGCCAGGTTCGCGGTCTCGGTCGTCACGTGCAGGCACGCGGCGATGCGCAGATCCCTGAGCGGGCGCTCCTTCGCGAAGCGGGCCCGAATCGCGCGCAGCACCGGCATGTGGCGGTCCGCCCACTCGATGCGCATGCGGCCTTCGCGCGCGAGGCCTGGATCCTTGACGTGGCCGGCGGTGGCGTGGCCGTTGGCGCCGGGGCGAACGCTCTTCGTGGCGGGCGACATGATGACTCCCTTGGAGGCGGTGCGAGAGGAGCGGGCCGCGGACGCGGCGCCGCGAGGAAAACGACGCCACCATGGTGCACGATTCGCGCGGCATACTCAACCCGAAAATTGCGATCTTGTGCATCCGGTGTGGATAAGTTATGCTTATGCATATGAAACGGACAACGCTCCAAATCGACCCGGGTCTGGTGGCCGAGCTGCGCCGTCAGGCAGCTGCCGAGGGCCGCACGCTCACCGAGCGCCTCGAGCGGGCGCTGCGGATGGGCCTCGCTGCCGAAGCCGGCACGCGGCGGACGCGGGTACGGCTGCCCTCCTACGACCTCGGCCCGTTCCTCGTGAGCGCGCACGACCGCAACACCTGGCCGGCCTCCGCGCCGCGGGAATCGGTGGGCTGATGAGTTCGCGGCCGGGCGCCGACGATTCCTCGAGCGCGAGCTGCTGATGCGCGCCGTGGACACCGGCATCCTGCTCTCGGCGATCAACCGCTTCGCTCCCGATCACGCTCGCGCCGCCGCGGCGCTCGAGGCGCTGGCCTCGAGCGAGGCACCCTGGGCCTTGCCGGTCAGCGTCATGCACGAGTTCCTGAGGCTCGCGACGCATCCGCACGTCGCGCCGCGCGCGCTGAGCCCGGAGCTGGCGCTCGGCTTCGTGGATCAGCTGCTGGCCTCGCCCTCCTGCCATCTGCTGATGCCCACCGCGGGCCATCGCGCCGCGGTGGACGAGGCGCTCGCGCTGCTCGGCCCCGCGCGCGGGATCCCGGCCGGATTCGAGACTGCTGTGCTGTTGCGTGAGCACGACGTGCGCGAGATCCTCTCGGCGGATCCGGCGATGCGGCGCTTTCCGTTCCTCACCGTGCGCGATCCGCTGCACGGCGCGGGGTGGACACCCGACGAGGCGCCGGCCCGCCGCTATCGCAGGCTTTCGCGGCGCGCGACGTCCGCGCCGGAACGAGCCTAGCCCTCAGCCGAAGGAGCCGCCGATGAGTCCCGCGACCTCTCCCATCGCCCGCACGCCCGAGCCCCCCTACTACGCCGTGATCTTCACGTCCGTGCGGCTCGCGGCCGAGGACGAGGCCTACGCGGCGATGGCCGAGAAAATGGATGCGCTCGCGCGCCAGCAGCCGGGCTATCTCGGGATCGAAAGCGTGCGCTCGGCCGATCGGGTCGGGATCACGGTGTCGTATTGGGAGAGCGAGGCCACGATTCTGGCGTGGAAGCGCGTGGCCGATCATCTCGGCGCGCAGCGCGTGGGGCGCGAGCGCTGGTACGCGGACTACACCGTTCGTATCGCCCGCATCGAGCGCGGCTACACGCTGGCCTCGAGCCCGCGCGTCGGGCTGTGAGGGCGCGCACGCCCGTCTCGGGCGCTGAGCCCGCCGACTAGGCCCGCACCGCCCGCTTGCGCCACTCCTCCAGCAGCGTGCGCTCGCGCTCCGCGCCGAGGCTCGCCGCGACCGGCGTGGCCAGCGTGGCGCCGCCGGCGGCCGATCCCGGCGGACGCGTCTTCAGCCACTCGAGCGTGCCTCGCACGGTGTCTTCGAGCGGGCGAAACGAGAGACCGTTCGCGATCGCCCGCTCGAGATTCACATCCAGGAAACCCGCGCCGCCCGGCACCCAGAGCGGCATCTCGCTCCAGGGCTGAACGCCGGCCCCGGTCAGGAACGACTCGTCCACCCGCACGAAGCGCGCGGCCCCGCCGAGCGCCCGGTTCGCGCGCTCGAGAAAACCGCCGAGCG
>Ga0209698_10001025_pt1 | contig 32219 bp, 30 predicted proteins | sample LitLauG_LLR_2012_FD_187203 | JGI IMG/M metagenome (GOLD analysis project Ga0209698, IMG submission 187203) | Freshwater sediment microbial communities from Pennsylvania, USA - Little Laurel Run_MetaG_LLR_2012 (SPAdes) (version 2) | ecosystem: Environmental > Aquatic > Freshwater > Creek >... | reverse complement strand
CAAGCGCCTTGCGCGCGCCGGTCCAGTAAACTAAGCTCGCTCTATCATCACGCGCGCACGCGCCCGCAGGGGAAGACTTTCGATGTCAAAAACCGAACCAAAGCCCGGCAAGCGCCCATTGGGTCGCCCCAGCACATATACGCCAGACCTGGCCGCCACGATCCTCGAACGCATCGGGGAGGGCGAGCTCGTTACCGAAATCTGCGGCGAGCCAGGAATGCCAGCACGCGGGACGCTGTTCCGATGGGAATTAGCGCATCCCGAATTCAGAGACGCTTATATGCGCGCGCGCGTGCGTCAAGCTCAAGCGGTGGCGGAACGGGCGATTTTGGATGCGAAGGGCGCGACGGCTGAGAACCATGCGGCCCAGCGGCTCAAATACGACGCTCAACGATGGTTGTCCGGGAAGCTTGACCCGAAGCGATACGGCGACAAGATGCAGGTGGACACCCGCGTGATCCGGTCGGTCGAGGACTTGAGCGATGATGAGATTGACGCTCTGCTGGCTCGCCGTGCCGCGTCGCAGCAATCGGAGGATGAGTGATGCCGGGTCCGTTCGATCCTGAGAGCTACACGGGAGGGCCGGTTACGGTGGGTGTACCGGAGGCCGAGTTCATCACCTATGAGATCGGCTTCTCGATAGATCATCTGGGTGTTGCCCAACCGTTGACGGACGAACAACGGCGGTATTTCGATGCGGTATGCCGGCGAGCTATGACACCAATCGAGAACCTGTCCCGCAAGTGAGCGCATCCACCGACGCCCTGTATGACCGGCTAGAGCGCGAAAAGGAGCGGCGCGCGAAGCTGATAGCCATGAAAGCTGAGGCTGAGGATGATCTTATATCGTTCGTCCGCATGTTCTGGCCGGTTTTGGAGCCGTCGAAGCCTCTGATCGAGGGATGGGTACTCGAGGCTATCGCTGATGTCCTGATGGCGATCACTGACGGGCACATGAAAAAAGTCTGCATCAACGTGCCGCCCGGGTCGTCGAAATCCTCCATGCTCAACGTGTTGTGGCCCGCTTGGGAATGGGGGCCGCAGAACATGCCGCACCTGCGGTATTTATCCCTGTCCTATTCAACATCGGTCCCGGAGCGTGACAATATCCGGTTTGCGCGGGTCATCAAGGACCCGGTATATCAGAGGTTATGGGGAGACCGCGTAGACGTGACGCGTGATGGCATGGAGACTGTGGAGAACCGTGCCACTGGATGGAAGCGCGTCACGTCTACAGGCGGCGGTGTGACTGGTTGGCGAGGTGACCGGCTCCTAATGGACGACGTAGACAACCCTTCCAATGTGGAATCCGAGGCTGTGCGGGAGACTACGATCCGGTTTGTCCGGGAGATCATGCCGTCGCGGCTGAACTCGCTGGAAGATTCGGCCGTCATCAACCTCCAGCAGAGGACGCACGAGGATGATGCTACGGGGACGCTCATCAAAACGGGGCAGGATTATCAGTTTCTCTGCATCCCGATGGAGTTCGACCCGCTCCGCATTTACCCCGTGGTGCTGCGACGTGATGATGACGGGGAGCCGTCCCAGACATGGGTCGATCCCCGATCGTTGGACGAACACGGAAGGCAACTCAGTGGCCTTGTGACGAATGCGCGGGGCGAGTTGAAGGTCGAGTTCGGGTCGCCGATGTCCAAGGCGGAAGGGACGCTCGCTTGGCCGGACCTGTTCCCGCCGGAGGAGGTTATCAAGACGAAGGCCCGGCTTGGCCCCTATGCCTGGGATTCTCAATATCAGCAGTATCCAGGCGTCCGCGGCGGCGGGATCATCCGGCGGGATTGGTGGAATCTGTGGCCGGACGAGGTGTGGCCGGCGCTGGGAACCGTCATCGTCTCGGTGGATACGGCGGTCGAGGAAGGTCCGAAGAACGACTGGAACGCGATGACGGCGTGGGGAGCGTTTGCTGGCGATTCCGGGGAGCCGTTGCTTCTCATGCTGGATGCGTGGCGGGTGCGGTGTCCGCTGGCCGAGTTGGTGGACAAGGTCGCGACGGTATGCAAGCGCCGGCAAGCGGACTACCTGCTGATCGAGCACAAGACGCGAGGGCGCGATCTCCACGACGAAATTGCCCGGCTGTATCAGAATGCGTCCTGGCAAACGGTGTTGGTGAAGGTCGAGGTCGGCAAGGTTTCCCGCATGAAGGCGGTTCAAGGCTTGTTTTCTGGCGATTACCGCAAGGACGTGGTAACGGGCGTTGAAAGCTGGGAAAACGGGATGATCTACGCGCCGGACAAAGATTGGGCCGCGGAAGTGATGGACGAAGTTTCCGCGTTCCCTTACGGTGGACACGACGATTATTGTTTTGTGGCAGGCACAATGATCGCGACCCGTGCAGGGCCGACGCCGATTGAGGCGCTGGCGCCGGGCGATGAAGTGTTGACGCCGGTCGGGTGGCGACGAGTTGTTGCGGCCGGCTTTACGGGACGTGCGGTGATTACCGCGCGGGTCGGCCTGCAAGGGACGGCGGGCCATCCCGTCTTTGAGCTTGATAAAGGGTATCAACCGCTGTATAAGGTCGCCGACCGAATGAAGGTGGGGCGCTCATCGCTATGCGGCTTGATCCAGACAATCCTCCTGACACCGTGGAGTTCGATGGCGTCACTTATCGACGGATGGGAGGACAGCGCCGATACTATCTCTCGCAGTCAACGACGAATGCTGGCCGCGTTGGTGCTAAGGGCCTCCATGTCGCCATCTGGGAACACGCTACCGGATCAAGGGTTCCGGATGGTCATGAAATCAACCATCGGAATGGCGACACTTTCGATTGCGATCCTGAGAATTTGGAGTGCCTACCGAAAAGCCTGCATCGTCGCCTACCTAAGAGGGGTGCCCGCAGCGATGAGATGCTGGCTCACCTCGCATCCATTCGGCCGCAAGCGGCGGAGTGGCATAAATCCGACGATGGGCGGGCTTGGCATCGACAACACGCAGCCGCGTCATTGGCGAAAAGTCGCGAGCCGAGGGATTACGTTTGCCAGAACTGCGGCGCGCCTTTTGTCGCCAAAAACCAACGCGCTACATTCTGTTCAAACCCCTGTATGCAGCAGTCTCACTGGCGTCAGAAACACCCTCCGATTGGAGATATCCCCTGCCACCACTGCGGCGCGATGTTCACCGCTTCTAGTCCTCGATCCAAATACTGTGGCAAGCCCTGTAAGGATCGCGCCTCTGAAGCAAGGCGGGGGCGGCGCGTCCGATAGGGAGGCGGTATTCAACTTGTCAGTGGAATGGCCGCACTGTTACTATGCAAACGGTGTGCTGGTGCATAACTGCGACACTGTAAGCATGGCGCTAGGTTGGGTTCGGAAGAACGGTGTTGTACTGCGGAAGTCTGAGTTTGAGGAGGCTGAGTTGGAGCGGAACAGGTATCGCAAGCCGGTGGGTGTGCCGTATGCGATTGGGCGGAGGGCGTGATGGCCGTCGTCCCTCTCCGCGCCAATCGCCCGACCGTCGAGATTGAGAGCGACCCGCATCCGACAGCGGACGCGACGGTCATCATCGGCGAAAGCGGGGAGGTGCAGATTGAGTATGGGACATCGACACCTCAAAAGCCTGAACCGGAACCCGACGACGATTTTGATCGTAATCTCGCGCTAGATGTGGATGACAGCACGCTTGCTTCGTTGGCGTCGTATCTGATGGAAGGGATCGAGGCAGATATTGAGGCGCGGGCGGAGTGGGAGGACACGGCGAACATCGCGGCGAAGTATCTTGGCATCGAGTTGAAGGATCCGGCATCGTCGGTGGCGGCGGATGGGACTGTCTGTCAAGCCGTGGCGTCGTGCATGCTGGAAGCTGCGATCAAGACGTGGGCAACGGCGGTTGCTGAGTTGCTGCCGTCGGACGGGCCTGTGAAGGTCAAACGCGAGGCTCCCCCGGCGGCGAATGAAATACCGGGCGGTGGGATTGCTCCTGTTCCTCCTCCGGTTCCTGGTGCGGATGGTATTGACGCGAAAGGCGATAACCTCGCCGACGCATTGGAAACCGACATGAACTGGTATCTGACCAAGGGCGATCCGGGCTACTATGCGGATTTCCGACAGATGCTCATGTCGCGGAACATCATCGGGATGGCGTTTCGCGAGGTATTCCGGTGTCCATTGGAGCGCAAGCCGATCAGTCGATGGGTGATGGCGCAGGATTTGATCGTCGAGGGCAACCCGGCGCATATCAACGGGTTCTCGGTGGGCCGAGTGACGAAGCGGGCGAAGGTGCGCCAGTCGGTCATGCGGCGGATGATGAAGATGGGTCACTATCGGGATGTGGTCCTTGTTCAACCCGCCGGAGAGACAAGCAAGACAGAAATCACGATTGGCGAGACGCAGGGCATTTCGATGTCGCCCGCTCTGCCACGGGACTTCGAGCACACGGTCTACGAATGCTGCTGTGAGTTGGGGGATGTACACAACCTGCTTGGGTCGCTGGATATCCTAGACCGCGATGAGACTGGCAAGGTGCCAGGGTATCCTTTGCCGTACCGGGTGACAATGGACTACGATAGCAAGACGGTCCTGTCGATCCGGCGGAACTGGAAGCGGGGCGATGCTGACCACCGGCGCCGGTCGCGGTTCGTAAAGTATGGGTATATTCCGTCGTTTGGGTTTTACGATTGGGGGTTGATCCACATCGTGGGGAATCCGACGCAGGCAGCGACGATGATCCAACGGTCAATGGTGGACACGTCGCTGTTCGCCAATTTCCCGGCATGGATGCGGGCGCAAGGTCCGGGGTCGCGGATGGAAACGACGGTGTTTCGTCCGAATCCGGGTGAAGTGCTGACGATCCCTGTTGCGGCGGGTGGGAAGTTAAGCGATTCGGTCATGCCGTGGCCTTACAAGGAACCATCTGCCCAAGCGATGGCCATGGGGTCGAAACTTGAGAACGATGTGTCCAAGCTGGCGGGGTTGGTCGATCTGCCTGTGGGTGAGGGCCGGATCGGGAATACGCCGGTCGGGACAATTATGAGCTACATCGAGGCGGTGTCGATGGTGCCGGGTGCGGTGCATAAGGCAGACCATGCGGCACAGGCCGAGGAATTCGAGTTGCTGAGGGAGTTGATTGCCGAGGAGCCGGAGGTTCTGACACGCGGGAATCGTTCGCCCGCGAGATTGTGGCAGGCGGCGCAAGAGGTAACTGATCCCGATCTTGCTCCTGCTGCTGATCCGAACACCCCTTCTCAAATCCATCGACTGACGAAGGTTCAAGGTCTGGTGACGCTGGGCGGGTTGCAGCAGTTCGCCTTGGGCGACAAGGACGGCCCGATTGTGAACCAGCGGGCGATCTATCGTCGTGCGGCCGAGGTGCTGACGGGTTCGGATGCCGACGAGTTCACGTTGCCGCCGCAGCAACCGCAAGCCGCTCCTCCGCCGCCGCCTGATCCTCGGGTGGTGGCTGCGCAAATCAAGGCGCAAGCGGATCAACAGAAAGGGCAGTCCCAGCTTCAATTGCAGGACGCCAAGCATCAGGATCACATGGCGGAAATTGCCATCGAGTCGCAGGAGAAGTCGGCGGATCGGCAGTCCGAGGAAACCAAGGCTGCGTTGCAACTGGCTGCCGGGCATGCCGGGGCGCAGCACGACGCTGCACACGAAGCAAACCAAAGCGCTGCGGATCGCGCGCACGAAGTTGGGTTGGAGGCGATGAAGCAAGCCGCGCCGCCACCCCTGAGCGGACCGCTTACAGGAGGTGAGAATGGCTAACGGGTATGAAGATAACTGCGGGACGTGCAAATGTTTCCGCCGGGCAAAGGTTGGGCAGGCCATGGGGGTTTGCCGTGGCGGGCCTCCGACTGTCATGCTGCTTGGGATGGCGCCTTCGCAACTACAAGGTATGCCGCCTATCCCGGTGACGAACACGTTCTGGCCGGAAGTCCCGGATCATGAATGGTGCCTGTCGCATACGCGACGACTGCCGCTGGAATTGTCGAAGATCGATCTTTCGGCGCTGGACGCGGCGGAGATGTCGGAATGAAGGTTCTTGTTTGCACAGTGGCAATTGTGCCACAATGGCGAAAGCGGCCGAACTGAAGGGTTTGTTCCATGGTTGAGCACACTTCCGCCCGTGAGCGCGGGAACCGTATGTTACACGAGTCCGGATACAAGACCGGCGGCGAAGTCACCATGCCGAAGGTCAAGCGTGTGGTGAAGCGCGCTGTGAAGGAACATGAGACGCAGGAGCATGAAGGGAAACATGCCAAACTGAGGCTCAAGAGCGGCGGTCGCGTAAAGGGTGAACATGTCAAGGATCGACCTGATCGGCAGCGACGTGCGGATGGGGGTGGAATTGTCGAGGGTCGGTCGCGCGAGCGGGACGATCACGAGACGAACGAACCGAAGGCCCGTGGCGGCAAGGTCGGCAAGCACGCTGGCAAAGTCGTGGTGAACGTGGTTGGCGGTCAGGGTGGCAACCCCATGGAAGCCCAGATGGCGCACCAACAGGGGTTGAAAGACGGTATTCAGATTGCAGCGCAGCATGGCGCGATGCCGGGTGGTCCGGCTCCCATGCCGCATCCGATGGCTGCTCCTCCGCCTCCTGGTGCTGGTGGTCCTCCGGGGATGGGCGCCCCTCCGATGCCTCCCCGTCCTCCGATGCCCGGTGGCCCCGGTATGCCGCCTCCCGGCGGGATGATGGCCCGAGGTGGGGCAATGCACCATCGCGATGAACGTGGCCGGTTTTCGGGCGGGGCGGTGTGATGCTGGTTCTCCCTGAATACGTGCTCAAGGAACTGATGACCCACATTGTCGGGACGACGCATACGCTGACCGACACGGCGGGAAACCCGCAAGTCATCAATACAATTGCCGAACCGCAGTTGCGAATGGCGGCGTTGGTCGCGGTTGAAATCGCGGTTGGTCAGACGATCTGGCCGGGCGACCGGCGTATCACCATCCAGCGTCCGAAGCGGACGGTTGGTATTTTCGAGGAGGTTGACGGTTGATTAGGATCATCATCGACGGCGATGCACAAGGCGGGTGGATGGTTGAAATCCACGACGGCACGAACTGCACGACGTATTCGCCCGAAGCCCCGGATGCCATGGGCGCGCTCCATATGGTGTTGGAATCGGCGGGCATGGTTACGCCGGATGCCATGGGCGCGCTCCATATGGTGTTGGAATCGGCGGGCATGGTTACGGCAGACCCTATCCCTCCTCCGGCCACTGACCCGCCGGCCGCTTAATGTCAGCCCACGCGCTAAAGCACCTGACGCAGGAGAAGGTGGGAAAACTTGCAAACGAATATGCGGGGTATTTGGTTGAAAGAAGTCAGGACGGTCTGGATCAGATGCGGTTCAACCAAGGATTTATTCAAGGTCTTCGCGCCGCGTTAGAGCAGCAAGAAGACGCCTACAAGGAACTTGGAGGTTAAGACATGGCGGACGTTGCGAGTGGCCTGCACGGTTGGGGCCACGATGATTACGAAGTCGCGAAGCGGCACATCTTCGATCAGCTTGGCAGCTTCGATGGGCTGGAAGTGTTCGGTAAGCAAGTTCTCGTGGCGGTGTACGTCCGCCCGGCGATGAACCCTCGGACGGGTCTGACTTTCACCGAAAAGCGGCAAATGGAAGACTGGGTGCAAGGCAAGGTGGTGATGGTCGTCATGCACGGGCCGGACGCATTCAGCGGGGACGAAGATTTCGTCAACGGCATGTGGGGACCGAACGGCCCCCCAAAAGTTGGGCAATGGCTGTTCGTCAACCCCGCTCAAGGTCAGCAGTTCTCTTTCCAGGGCGATGGTTCAATCCGGGTGAAGTATCTGGATCGGCACGATGAAAGCCACGACCTTTACCCCGGCGATGGTTGGCCGGTGCGTATCTTGCAGGACGACGCTTTTCTTGGCCGGTTGATTCGTCCGACTAGTGTCGTGTGATGCCGCACCATAATCCGCATGTCGAGCATTTGCATCGGCTGGTATTCCAAGATGGCGATCTGAGGACGGCGGTTGCCGGCGATCCCGTCCTGATGGAAGCGGCGCAAGGTGAACGGGAGCGGTTGTCGGCGATCATCGCAGGCGACCGCACATGCCACATTTCCAAGAAAATCCACGCGGCGCTGACGGAAGCGTTGCAGACCCCGGAGGCGTCATGAGCGAGTCCCTTACCATTGACCAAGATGTCGGCGGTTCCCTGAACCGTGTTTCCCGGCGTGACCGTCCCCCGCGCGCGGCGCCGGAAGCGCCTCCCGTCACCATCGAAGACGCCGGATATTCGATTTCGCCGGAAGATGCGCTGGAACAGGCTACCAACCAATTGGCGGAAAAGGATCGGCAGGTTGCGGCGGAACGGAGGTTGGCACGGGAAGCGCAAGATCGTGCCGACGCTGCGCAACGCGCCGCCAATCAAATGGCAACAGCGCGGACGCAGGACCAACAAACGGTCGTGGCTCAAGCGCTGGAAGCCGCCAAGGAATCGCAGCAGTCTTCTCGGTTGGCGCTTCGGGCAGCACGAGAGGCTGGTGACATCGACGCGGAAATGAGCGCGACGGAAGCGCTGTCGGCCGCGAGTTTCCGTGCCGCACAGGCGGAAGCGGAGTTGGCGAGGATCAAGGCATCCCCGGCGCCGGTGCCGCCGGTGCAGACCGGCACGACGGATGGACCGACACCTGCGGCGCAACGCTGGATGGACGAACATCCGAGGTATCACACAGATGCGGTTTATGCCGGCGCGGCAATCGGCGCGCACAACGATGCGATCCGACGTGGTATGGCGGCGGGCAGCGAAGCCTATATCGACCATATCGAACGCACGATGACGAGCATTTACGGAGAAGGCCACGGCGTGGCCGAAACCGGGGCGCCGCCAGTGCGCCCTGCCAATGGAGGAAATCGAGATATGACGCCTCCCGCAAGCCGTGGTAACGGGGCCGTGCCGCCTTCCCGCTCTGGTGGGGGCAGTAACGGCGGTTGGCAGACGATTAAGAGCGATCTCGGCGAACTGCTGGTGCAGAAGCGGTCGGACGGCACGATGGGGGTGCGCTTCGGCAATTCCACGTCGGAAGCGAACTTCAAAGAAGGTGCGGAAACTTGCCGCATGTCGCTGGCCGATTATGTCAAAGAACAGGTGGACATCCACGACGAAATCGCTGCCGGTGGGAACGCTGGCCTTGTGTATGGTGACGGAAGGAGCTTCAGGCCGTGAGCGACGTTATTTTCGAAGGCGAAGGCGAGACGTTCCGCCCGTCAGAAGTGCCAGTCATGACCCGACCCACTCGCGGGCCAGACAAAGCGCCACGCAAGGTCAAGCGCGGTGCCGTTGTCCGTCGCGCGGCTCCGCGCCAGTCCGAAGATCGTCAGGCCCATGACACTGCTCGCGCAGGTGTGGGGCAGGACCCCGGCCCGATTGGTAAAGCGGAACCGGCACGGGAAGCGGTGACATTCGAGGAACCCATTCGCCGTGTCAGTCGTGGCGATCGGCAGGACAAGTCGTTCGACATTCCTTCTCATCGCAAGCGGCAAGGCTGGGATTACGAGTTCAAGACCATCCGGGTTCTTGGCCAGCCGGTGGATGCTGCCGATTTGTTGGATGTCCGACAGGGCGGCTGGCGGCCGGAAATAGCGAAGGATTGGCCCGAACTGGTGGATGTTGGTGTGTCCCCGGATTCGCCGGTCGAACGATACGGCCAGCGGCTTTACGGGCGCCCGATGAACCTGACAATCGAAGCGCGGCGCGAAGATTTGCAATACGCACAGGAACAACAACGGGATCGCACGCTGGCAGCGGCATCGGGACGTTCGGCTGTTCGTGGCGAGGAAGGTATCCCCACGCATCGCGGCACGCGGGCTGTGCCTGTCGAAATGCAGATCGAAGGTTTGATGGGGTAACACTGGACGCAACTTTCTCTTGTCAAGTGAGGAAGTTGCGGTTAGTGTCCTTCGCGTCACCCGGCCGGATCGGTTTATGGGTTCATCCTTGGGAACAAAGCGGGTCGGATCGACCGGCGGGAGTTCCGTTCTAGGAAACCTTGACCGATGGCGACGAATGTCCTCGCCCCGAATGGGTTGCTGTGGAGCCGCAATAAGATCGGCGCCGCCCCGACCGTTCAAACGAACGTCTATTACATCAAGAAGGGCTACGCCACGACCATTGGTGTCGGCGATCTGGTGAAAACCGGAACCGGCGGCAACCAAGGTTACGTCGTTCTTTCCGCCTTCAACGACACCGCCGGACTCGGTGTGTTCATGGGGGTTGCTCCCTATTACGATGCCACGCTGCAAGCCATCGCGCACGGCCTCAACGGGTCTTACCAAAGCACGTCGAACCCGAGTGCGGACATCGCTTGCTATGTCTGCTCCGATCCTTTCGCGGTGTTCCGTGCGCAGGTCAGCGGTGGCCCTTGGGTTGCTCAAACACCTCGCGGGAACAACATCAACTGGTTGACCGGAACCAACGGCGTGCCGAATGCTGCTGGCATTTCGACGCTGGCGCTGGATTACACCACCCTCGCGACAACCAATACACTGCCCTTCCGGGTGGAACAATTGGCCGGCGTTTCCGGTGGTCCGCAGGACCCGGCGAACACCAATCCCTTCATTGAAGTCAGCTTCAATCCGAACTGGATCGAAATGCTGGCTGGCACGGGAATCTGATCGATGGCGATTTCCACATCCCAAATCCCCGCGCTGCTTCTGCCGGGCGTCCGCAAGATCAAGGGTCTCTATCGCGAGATGGATGTCCAGTGGCGCAAGATTTACGCCATTGGGCCGTCGAACATGGAATCGGAACGCACCGTCCATGTCCGGTATCTGCCCTTGCCTCAATTGAAACTCGCCGGCCAGCCGACGCAGTTCGACAACCTCGCCGGTCAGCGGTTCACATGGAACCATCTGCACGTCGTGTTTTCGCTGGGGTACGCCTTCACCGAAGAAGCGTTGGACGACAATCTTTACAAATCGGCTTTCGACGCGGCAAACCTTGGTTTGGCACGATCCTTCCGCCAGATGAAGGAAATCAATGCCGCGGCGCCGCTGAATACCGGCAACGTGCTGAACGCGACCATCGGCGGCGATAACCTGCCGCTGTTTGCGACGAACCATCCGGTTGACGGCACGACGGTTGCCAACACGCCGACCATTCAGGTCGGTCTGAACGAGAACACTTTGGCCGGCGCAAACAACATGATCCGCCGGTTTCGTGACGAAGCGGGCTTGCTCTATGGGTCGCAAGGCAAGAAGTTGGTGGTTCCGGTGGAACTTCGCCACGTCGCCAAGCGCCTGATGGAAACGGAAATCCGGCCGGGCACGACCAACAACGATACGTGGTCGGTCAAGGAAAGCGACGATCTGCGCGATGGCTACGTGGTCATGGACTTCCTGACCTCGCCCTATGCGTGGTTCGTTCTGTCCGATGCCGGCGGCCTGATCTGCCTGGATCGCAAGCCGTTCCGCACGGAAATCCAGACGGACTTCGCCACCAACAACCTGATGGTCAAAGGGACCGAGCGTTACTACATCGGGTGGGATGATTGGCGCCTTGGGGCAGGGTTTTACCCCACCAACTAAGGGAAACCACCTATGGCAAATTCTTCCTACGATGGTCCCCTGACGGTATCGGGCAATCTTTCCGGCATTCCTCAGTCCTTGGGGATCGGGATGACGATTGCGGAGCCGAACCTCGACGCCGGGCCGTCCAAATTCTATCAGGGAACGGCGCTCCTTGATCCTCGGATGATCTGGCCGAGGGACAAGGTGACAGGCTACACCGGGGTAGAGCAGGCGCACATTCTCTCTGCTGAATTGTATTCGGCCGATGTGATTCCTGCGGCGACGGCTGCGAACAACATCGCCGCAGCCCAGAATGCTACCAGTGGGACGGCTTTCACGTTGGCGGCGGCTTCGTTCGGTGTGGCGGTGAACATCCCGATCCATCCGTTTGGACGCTTTCTCAACGGGATCGCGCCCGTAACCGCTGCGATGGCGCTGGATTTCGGGTTTGCCTATGGCGCCACGACTGCGGGTTCTCCGACCGTCACGGTGTTGGACAGCACCATATTCCCGCTTGGTATGCCGGTCGTCATCGGTGGTGTTGGAAACTCCGGCGGCACGGTTCCGCTGTTGACCAATGTCATCGGACAACCTTCGGCGACGACGATCACACTGGCGACGAATGCTCTTGCGACCAGCACGGGGGCGCCGATTGGAACTGGCGATCTGTGGGGTCCGTCCGAAAACGGGTTCCCAACGCCAACCGCTGCCTATCCGTTTTTCGCGGGCGGTCCGGGCCTGTTTCTCGACCCGCGTCAGACCTTGGCGCGCGGCGTTCGGATTACGGGCGTTTCTGGCGGCGCTGGCGGCACATTCACCGTGGCTGGCTGGGATATCTACAATCAGCCGATGACGCAGACCGTGACGGTTGCGGCTGGGGCTTCCACTGGCTACTCGCTTAAGACTTTCAAATACATCGCTTCCGTCACGCCGAATTTCACCGACGCCCACAACTACACGGTCGGAACGTCGGATGTGTTCGGGTTCAGTTACCGGGTCGCGGAATGGGAACGCGCGTCGGTTTTCTGGGCCGGCTTGATGATGACCAGTTCCACCGGTTGGTTGATCTATGATGGCACCAACCCCGCCACGGCGGCGACCGGCGATGTTCGCGGGGTGATCCAAGTCAGCACCATCGGCGCCGGGACTGGCATTGGTTCGACGGCAAGCAACGGTTCGATTTCCGGCGTCACGGTTTCCGGAAACCGGTTTGTCGCCGGTCGCTTCGAAACGACGGCCGGGCGGCTGCTCAGCACCCAGCTTAATCCGCAGTTCATGTTCGGGGTGACCCAAGCATGAATGTGATCCGCACCATCGGGTGAGGGTCGCATGTCGAACCCCAACTATGTCCCGTACCAGCTTGTGGCGGCGTCCTCCAACGGGGTGGCGCTGTCGCAGGCTGTAGCGGGTGCTGGGCTGCTTACGCTGAATGGTGGCTTGGTAACGGGCGGGGTCGCCACGTTGGATAGCGGAGGCGCCTCCCGCCGCGTTCTGGTGGCGAGTTCAGGATCAGATGCGGCGGTGGTCTTCACGATCACGGGCACCAGCCGAAGCGGTGTTGTGCAGAGCAGCACTGTCACGGGTGTTACGAGCACGTCAAGCCAATACACGGCTCTGGACTTTCTGACGGTGACTTCCGTTCGGTCCTCGGGCGCCACGGCCGGGAACATCACGGTCGGCACGAACGGGGTTGGTTCGAGCGAGTGGCAGATGGCAGATTTCCTCGCTCGGGTCTGGATGCTCAACGGGGCTTGTGCCGGTCCAAGCGGCACGACCTATTCGATTGAACATACCTACGACGACCCGAACGCTTTGGTTAACAGCGGTGTTGTGGGCATGGAGCAATTTGCGGTGGGGGCTGGTTCGTCCGTTCCTCCGGTTGTGTTTCCGAACAGCACGGCAAACAACGTTAGCGGAAACACGGAATGGAGTTACGCGAACCAACTCATTTTCGCGTGGCGGTTGACGATCCTGAGCGGGACTGGACAAGTCATGGCGAAGGCGTTGCAAGCTGCGGTCGGCAGCGGTATGTAACCGGCCCTCATTGGAGGTTTTGACATGCGCAAGGAAAAGGCGGCGGGTCCCGAAGTCGAGGAAGAAGACGAGATCGAAGACGGACGGAAGGACGGTGAGGAAGCTCACGGTTCGGAAGAACGTCGCGAGATGAAGGACGGCGAGCCGCTGAAGCGCGGCGGGGAAGTCAAGCATGAGCGCCACAAGCGCGCCCGTGGTGGCCACATCCCCGAGGAGAAGATGCCGCATCATCCGAAGCATCATCCCCGCAAGCGCGGTGGCAAGGTGCCGGGCAAAAAGGTCGAGTCTCGACCGGATCGCCGGGCGCGCGGTGGCGCGACTTCCGACATGAACCCGATGACTGCTGCCGGCCGCATGTCCAGCCCTGATTACGAATCCAAAGTGCCATTCGACAACGGCGGTGGCAGTCGAGGTGGCGATACCAAGGGGAAAAACGGCCGGGACTGATTGAGCGTTCTGGCCACGCCTCCGCCAGGGCGCACGGTGGCCGTCTGACGGCGGCAGATCGGCAATCCCTACCGTCGAAGGACTTTGCCCTTCCTGGGCGTGGCGCAGGCCCGCACGGGAAGGGTAGCGGATCGTATCCGATTGATACGGTGGCGAGGGCGCGCAACGCTCTAGCGCGTGGTGCTCAACATGCGTCCCCGCAAGAATTGGCGACTATTCGCCGGGCAGTTCACAGGAAATTCCCCGACATAAAGGAGGGGTAGCGCGTGGCGAGTTCGGGAACCTACAACTTCGCGATGGCGAACACTTCCGTCGTTTTGGAAGCGTTCGACCGCATCCAGAAGCCGCCGCCTGTTTTGACCCGCCATATGCTGGTATCGGCGCGCAACTCCCTAAATCTCGAATTGGCGGCATGGTCGAATGCCGGCATGAATTTCTGGGAGACAACCGGCGGCACGATCAATCTGGCCGTGGGGACCGGAACCTACACCCTCCCGACCAATCTTGTGACGATGACTGAGCTTTGGTATTCCACGGTCAACGGCGGTGGCACGGGGGTCAACAATGACCGCATCATGGTGCCGATCACGCGGACCCAATATTCGATGATCGTCAACAAAAACCAGCAAGGCATCCCAACGCAATACTGGTTTCAAATGCTGGAAACACCGCAGGTCACGATCTGGGAGGTTCCGTTCGTCGGTGCTCCGAATTATGTTCTGGAATGGTACGGCATGCAGCGGGTGCAGGATGCCAATCTGGCGGGGGGTGAAACCCCTGACATTCCGTATCGGGCAATCGACGCTCTTTGCGCGAGGATGGCGCTTCGGCTATGCGAGAAGTTTGGCCCGGTGAACCCACAAGCCCGGCAGGCGATGATGATGGAGAAGAAAGCCGCCGCCGATGAGGCTTGGGAACTGCTGATGCGCCGCGATCAAGAGCCGGGGCCGATGACGATCAATGCAAACATCGCCGCATATGGTAAGATGTAGCCATGCCAAGGATCGCTCATAGCGGACGTGCGAAGATCAGCCTACGCAGACCGGCTGCGATGGGCGAGTGCGATCGTTCGGGCCTTTGGTACTCTCTGGACCGGATGCAACGGCAGTATCAGTGGGCAGGGAACAATTTGAGCGACACTGGGCTGTTGGTGGGACCGGACCAACTGGACATCCCACAGCCGCAGTTGCGGGCGCCAATCTTGCCGCCCGATCCCATTCCGAGACTAAACCCTCGCCCCAGCCCGAGCGTGACGCAAATCCCGATAGTCGGGCAACCGCTGCCGACATCGCCGGGAAACCAGGGATTTACGCAATACGTGCTGGGCGCTTCCGGAGTTCCGGGCCAATATCCGACCGACAAGACAAGGGTGCTGGCATTGATCGCGTCTCTCTCGGGGGTTTCGACGCCCGGTGGTTTGATCGATGACAGCCTAACGATCACGCAGGCAAATGTCTCAGTTGTGCTGATGGCTGCCAATCCGATCCGGTCCTATCTGCTGCTGTATAATCCATCAGCGCCACAAACTCAGGTGGTGTTCGGCAGTCCCGCATCATGGGGGCGCGAGGCGAACCTGATTCTTGGGCCAGGGGAAGCGTATCTCTGGGCAACGGCGCAAGGGCTTGGTCCTGTTCCCACCCTTGCTATGTCGTTGGTTGGTTTGACTCCGGCAGTTCCTTTCTTCGCGTGGCAGGTCTGAGATGGCCGCGCTGACATGGACCACCCTGCAAACGGCACTGCTTGCCGCTCTGGTGAAGGCGCAGCCGCCTTATAACGTCGTGCCACCGGACTTCGCTGAACTTTACCCGCAGGCCACGAGTTACGCTGAGGGTCGCATATACAAGGACATTGTTCTGCTGGCCACGCGGGACCAGGATACGACCCTAACGAACACGGCGAACAGTCGGACAATCAGCCTCTCCGGCATGACGACACCGATCATCGTGCCGGAAGGCATGGCACTTATTACACCGACCGGGGCCGGGGCGGCGACGGGAAATCGGGTCTGGTATGACATGACCAGTCTGGATGTGATCGACCTCACATGGCCGCAAGAATCCGTCACGGTAGAGCCGAATGTAGCTGATTGGACGCCGCGATATTTCGCCATGCGAGATGCACAGACCATCGTGTTTTGCCCGACTGCCGCGCTGTCCTATACGGTGGAACTGACGGGGCTTTTCCAGCCGCCGCCGATCAGTTCGACGAACCCCACGACTTATCTGAGCACGGTTTACCCAGAGTTGCTGGAGATGGCGTGCATGGTCTTTTTGACGGGTTCTCTGATGCACAATTGGAGTGCTCAGTCTGACGATCCTCGGCAGTCGGTATCCTATGAAGCGCAGTATCAGACGTTGATGACCAAGGCCCTGAACGAAGAAATGCGGCGGCGCGGTCTGGTGCCAGATGTTGCCCAACCCGGAGGACATGCATGAGCTACGATCCGCTTCTTGGGCTTTGGGAAGGCACGCCGGGCGATCCCGCGATCAAAAACGCATGGGGGGCGCTGAACAATACCAACTTCACTCTAATTGGGCAGGCTGTCACCGGGGACAATGGGTATGCTGGCGGGTCTGGCGGTGTCAACATCGCTGGGCTGACCACTTACACCCTGACTGCGAATGCGGGAGCGTCCAATCAAGCGCGTCAATTGCTTTGGCCGTTCGTGGGGGCACTGACGGGAAACTGCACGGTGACAGTCCCGGCCTCGGTAAAGGTTGGATATGTCCTGAATGCCACGACGGGGGGCCACAATGTTATTTTGACAACGGGGAGCGGCACAACGCTTGTTGTGTCTCCCGGCCCGAAGTGGACATTGTTTTATTGCGACGGAACCAACGTGACTGCTCCGACAATCACGGTTGCATTGCCTGCCGCTATTGCGCCGTCAACCACAATAACTGGTAGTTCTTCTGGCATCATTACTCTTACGGCTCAGGCTGTGGCCGGAACTTATAATTGGAACTGGCCGACGACAGCGGGGACAGCGGGACAATACCTTACATCCCAGGCGGGAAGTGCCGCGATGACGTGGAGCACTCCAACAACCCCGATTGGCGCCGGCATGGAATATTGGGGAACATCGGCTCCTGCTCTTTGGATATTCGCCTATGGGCAAGCAATCAGCCGAACCACTTACGCGGCGCTTTTTGCAGTAATGGGCACAACTTATGGCACGGGGGACGGCAGCACGACATTCAATGTGCCGGACATGCGTGGCCGCACAGCCATCGGTAAAGACAACATGGGCGGCACGCCCGCAAATCGCGTTACGAACGCGGTGTCGGGCATTGCAGGGACGACGCTTGGTGCGGTTGGCGGCGATCAGCACGCACAAGCCGACTCGATTACGATTAACGATCCCTCGCATCAGCATGCGATATTGAATGGAGGCGCCTATGTTGGATCAGGCGGCGCCGCTCCAAATGTCACTTCCGGTTCTTCATTTGGGAATCTTGCAACCTCCACGAATACCGCCGTAACTGGCATTACAGCATCGTCGAGCCTGACCGGCGCTTCCCAAAACATGCCTCCTGGCATTATCTGCAATTACATTATCTATGCCGGTGTCTAACGATGCCGACACGGAAACTCATCCTTAAGCCAGGCGTCAATCTCGAACAGACGCCAACATTGAACCAAGCGCAGTTCGTGGCTGCAACGCTTTGCCGGTTCTACAACGGTCTCATTCAGAAGATTGGTGGATGGGCGCAAATAGCCCTGCAAGCGCTGGTTGGGACATGCCGGGGTCTGCACGGCTGGGCTGATATCGTCGGCAACGCTTATCTGGCAGCCGGGACCGAACAGCGGCTGACGATGTTCACGGGCGACTTGTTATATGACATAACACCGGTCTACGCGACGAACAATCCGGCGGTTGCTTTTTCGACGGTTAGCGGGACGAATGTAGTGACCGTCACGGACGCCACGACCAGTCCTACGGTTGGCGATTGGATCAACCAAGAGGTTCAAGTCGCCGTGGGCGGTCTTATTGTGTTCGGCTATTATCAGGTCGCCACTATTGTTGACGCCACCCATTACACTATTTTGGCATCCTCCAATGCCACATCGACTGTGACGAACGGGGGCGCCGTTCCGTCTTTTGCGACGCAAAATGGCCTTGCCACGATTACGACCACACTGACAAACCACGGTTTCGCCACTGGGTCGCTTTTCCCCGTTCTGGTCAGCACCACCGTTGCCACAGTGGTTATCTTCGGCACCTATTCGGTCACGCGGTTGACTGCCAACACATTCTCCTTCACAGCAGGATCGGCAGCCAATGCGACGACGAGCGGTTCGGAAAACAGCGGCAATGCTCGGATCGCTTACCTGCTCCCGACCAGCTTTGCGGTTAATACGGTTACCACCGGATATGGAATCGGAGATTACGGGGCCGGGGATTATGGTCTTTCAAGTGGCGGACAAACAGTATTGATGTTGCGGCAATGGTCTCTGGATCACTTCGGGCAGGATTTAATTGCCAGCCCGACCAACGGCAAAATCTACTACTGGATGCCGCCAACGGTCGCGCCCGCATCGGTCGTTTCGGGAAGCGCGCCGATTTACAACACGACCGTCTTCGTCATGCCGCAGGTCGAAATCGTCGTCGCATTGGGGGCTGAGGTTGGGGGGGTGCAGCAACCGCTTCTTGTCCGCTGGTGCGATCAGGCAGACTTCACGGACTGGACGACGACGGCGACCAATCAGGCGGGATCGTATTTTATCCCAAGCGGCACGCGACTTGTGGCTGGGCTGGCGGCCGGACTTGGCGCGCTCGTTTGGACCGACACCGATCTGTGGACCATGACCTATCTCGGGTTCCCTTTGGTGTTCGGGTTCAACCGGCTGGCGACAGCGTGTGGGATTATCAGTCAACGGGCCGCAGGGGCATATGGCACTTCGGTCATGTGGCTATCTAACCGGGGGTTCTTTGATTATGCGGTTGGCGGTGGTGTGACGCCGATGGAATGTCCTGTCTGGGACTTCCTAATTAACAACATCGATTTGGCGCAGGCGGGACAGATACATTGCGCGGTCAACTCTCTGTTCAACGAAATGGCGTGGCATTTTCCGCTTCTGTCTACCTCGCCCTATTACGTGGCGAACGTGACCGTCATGGGTTACGTCAAGATAAACTACATAGAGCGATGCTGGGATTTTGGTGTTTCCGCCCAGTATCAGAGAACCGCTTGGGTCGGGATTTCGCCTGTTGGGTATCCTGTTGGGGCGGATTTGTCCGGTCTGCTGCAACAGCATGAGGTCAGCACCGACGCAAATGGGGCTGGACTGGAATGGTCTTGGCAGACCGGATACTTCGACATGCAAGAGGGGGAAGAATTCGTTTATTCTGACCTGATTATTCCCGACTTCGTTTCCACCGGGAACCCGGTCTTCACGCCAACCGTACTGATGACCGACTATCCCTATGCCTCCCCCACGAATGCGGTGGTTCCATCGATCACAGCCCTGACCAATTTCATACCGTTTAGTGCGCGCGGGCGGCAGATGGCAATCGGCATGAGCGGCAGCGATCTTGGAACATTTAACCGGCTTGGTGCGCTACGATATCGCTTTGCCTCTGATGGGAAAAACTGATGGCAACGGACATCTCTGGCGTCGTCAACGTTTTGCAACAGCAGAACCAAATCCTCACGACGATCTTGTCCACGCTCAAGGCGGGTGTGGCTATCGATCCGGTTCCGTCAATTTACACAGTTGCGGGGCTACCCACGACAGCCGCGAACGGGCAATGGGCGTATGCGTCGAACGGTCGCAAACCTGGGGAGGGTGGAGGCAGCGGGACGGGCGTCCCGGTGTTCTTCAACGCCCCCACCGGAACATGGTTCAGCTATTGCTCCGGGGCTGTTGTGACTTCCTGATGGCGCCTCCGGCCGACACCTGTTAATCTTTCCTGGAAAGGATCGCCGATGCCCTGGGACGCACACAGTTTTGCCCATCACAACCATTCCCTTGGGCCGAGCGAGGCGCTGCACGCCTCTCATATCGCTAATGCGATCCTCCGCCGCAGCGGGGATGAGGGTTTGGCCATCGCGACGGCGAACAAGTTGGTCGGTCACGGGATCGTCCCGCACCGAGACAGCGGAGGCAGCGTCGACCCCACGACGCAAATCGGTGGCGTGGCGCCTTCGGCACAGACCGCCAATCCGCTGATGCAAGGTATGATCCAGCGTTATTCGTCCATGCCGACCGAGAAGCTGACTGAGCTTGGGGCAATGATGGGTGGCTCCCAGCAGGGGCAGCTTATCCAGAAGCTTTTGATGCAACGTCGGGTCACGCCGCCGCAGGCGCCGCAGCAGGCACAACAGCAGGCGCCGACAACGACCGCACAGCCCCAACAACCGGTGGGCACGTTCAAACGGGGGGGCACCATTCCAAAACGGGCCGGCGGTGGCGACATGGGCGTTTCGCCAAGCCAAGGGGACCCATGGTGGACCCGTGCCGAAGCGCGGGCCGGTGATGCTGGCACGACGGGATTCCTGCACGGTTCAACGCCGGGCCGGGCGGACATGGTGAAGACGCAGGCACCAGCCGGAAGTTACGTGTTCCCGGCTGATGTCGTCGCGGGTTTGGGAGAGGGGAACAGCCTCGCCGGGGCCAACATCATGCAACGCATCCTTGACAGCGGGCCATACGGGACGCCGCTGCCGAGGGGTGCGCGGGGGATGGGGCCGCCGCGTCCGCCTGCTCCGGTGCGTGAGGCGAAGGGCGGGAAGGTGCCTTATGCTGCAACGCAACAGACACCAGTCGCCTTGTCGCACGGAGAATTTGTCGCGACGCCCGAACATGCCACCCGATGGGGCAATGGCGACATTGCAAAAGGGCATAAAGTGTTCGACCAATGGGTTCTGACGCTGCGCAAGGCGCAGATTAAGAAACTGAAATCCCTTCCCGGACCGGTGAAGTCATGAACATCGCCACGCCTCCCTCGCGTATTCAACCTGACACCCGCCAACAGGACACTGACGGGGGCGTGTATGTCACGCGCGAGCAGCTTGAGAAGCTGGGTGGCGGGGATGCTCGTCTTGGGCGTAGGGAACTGCGCCTAATGCTGACCATCGACCGGGACGGCCCGGAATACAATGGGCCGACTGAACGGCCTCTCAGTGTGCGAATCGGCACGCCAGCCGACGAACCGGCGCTCCTGAAATTGTGGCTGATGGACCTTCAAGCCAATGCTGCGCATGTTGCGATGATCGATGAGGGCAAGGTTCTGGCGAATATCCAAGTCGGCACGCGCAACCGGGGTGGCACGGTTGGCGTGATCGACGCCCCGGATGGTTCGATTGCGGGCATGGTGGTTCTGCACCCTCTCGAATGGCACTGGTCAAACGGGTGCTTCATGCAAGAGATGGTGAATTTCGTTCATCCTGACCACCGGGTCAGTCGCCACGCGGATGACTTGATGGACTTCATGCGCTGGTGGACCGACGCGGGATCGAAGCGTCTCGGTTATCGCGTCTACCTTCTGTGCGGTGTGTTGGGCACATGGAAACTGCGGCTGAAACTGGCCAAATACCGGCGCCGGTTTGCCTCGGCTGGCGGGGTCTTCATCTATCCCGCGCCGGAAATGAGGGGAAACTGACATGAGCGGTGGCGGCGGTCAGACGACGGTATCGCAAAGCGGCCCTCCGCCGCAGTTCGTTGCCGCGTATCAGAACGTCAACAATCAGGCGCAGCAGGTCGCTCAAACGCCACTGACGCAGTATTCCGGCTCCATTGTCGCGCCGTTTTCGCCAGACCAGAATGCGGGGATCGCGGCGACGGAGAACGCCCAAGGAATCGCGAACCCCTATATCAACGCGGCGGCGCAGGAGATCAATAATTCCACGACCCCGGTCTGGAGCAATGCGCAGCAATGGTCGCCTGGGGCGATCAGTCAGTACCAAAGTCCCTACACGCAACAGGTTGTCAACGCGACACAAGCGCAGTTCAACAACCAAAACCAGCAGCAGCAGCAGCAGGTTCAGGGTAATGCTGCGAGCCAAGGTGCGTTGGGTGGGGATCGAAGCGCCGTGGCTGCTGGGATCACGGCTGGACAGGAACAGCTTGCCCAAGCACCGGTCATCGCGAACCTCGAAAACACGGGGTATCAGACCGCGCAGAACGAGTTCAACACGCAACAGGCGGCTCAAATCGGAGCGAATGAAGCCAACAACTGGCTTTCGTCGCAGGCCGGTTATGGTCTGAGCAACCTCGGCAATCAGGCCCTCACCAGCAACTTGACCGGGGCGAATGCGCTGCTTGGCGTTGGTGGATTGGAGCAATCGCAGGCTCAGGCCAACCTGAATGTGCCGTATCAACAGTTCCTCCAACAGCAAGCCTACCCTTTCCAGACGACCGGGTGGCTGGCGAATATCGCCGAAGGATTGGGCAGCGCGTCGGGTGGGTCATCGAGCACAACATCTCCCGGCCCATCCACCGGATCGCAGTTGCTTGGCGCTGGTGTCACAGGGGCCGGCCTTCTCGGGCAAAGCGGGGCGTTTGGGTCCAGCGGGTGGTTAACTGGTGCTGGCGGCCTGTTTGGCAGCGGCGCGAGCGCCGGGGCAAGTATTGCGACTTCGGATGCAGCATCGCTACTTGGTGCTGCCCGTGGCGGTGGAATTCCTCATCGTGGATTTGGTGGGATGTTGCCGGCGGGGTCGTCTGTTCCAACAGGTTTCAAACCTCCCAATGTTGACGTTAACTTTGTGCCCGGTATGGGGCCGGGGAAGGGCGGTCTTTTAAGTACGTCCACAGGATCGACAGCATCTACGAGTGGCAGCGGATTTAACATAGGCGACTTGGTGGGGCCATCGATTCTCGCGGCCAGCGTTTTGTCGCGCGGTGGCATTGTGCCATTTCCGATGCACCGTGCCAGAGGCGGTATCGTGCCGGCGAACGATGATGGATGGGAGCCGATGCGTCGCCGCGCCGCCGGGGGGATTACCGCGCCGCCGCAACTCCCCGGCAATTCTGCGGTCAGCACTTTCCAGGGCAACGGGGGTGTCGATATTCCAATTTTGAATGGTTCCTCTGGGGCGCCATCGCAGGGCGCCGGTTCGTCTTCGGGGGGAAGTTATTCGCCGGCAGGAAATGCCGGCATTGATGCCTATTTGAAGGCGGTCCAAGCTACGTCCTCTACTACACCGCCGGCCGTTTACACGCCGCCCGTGGCGAGCACGTCGCCATCGACGCCTGCCGCCGCCACAGCGCCGCCGGCTTGGGTAACGGCCGATTGGGGCGCGACTGGCGCTGGGGGCGGCAACATGGCGCGCGGTGGAACTATTCAGCACCGTGATGACGGGGGCCTTGTGGATGGCCCTGCTCCAATGTCCGCCGATGATGACATTCCCCTTCCGCCGCCGGTTCCACCTCCCGCCCCGCCGATGGGCGGACATCGCAACGGTATCGTCCCGCTGTCAGATGCGTCGAATTTCCCTGATGGGCTGAACCCGAACGGGCCTGCGTCTCCGTCTGGTGGGATTGTTCCGCCTTCGCCTCACACCCCGCCTCCGCACGACAAGTCCGACATCTGGAATACGTTGACGAACGTGGGCCTCGGGATCATGGGCGGCACGTCTCCACATGCCGGCGTGAACATCGGTCGCGGCGCGCTGGAAGGTCTGAAACTCGGGAATGACCAGAAGTTCCGGGAAGCGCAGCAACAGGCCAACGAAGCCTACCGGATGGGCATGTTGGATGTGAACAACCGGAAAGCGGATACCCAAGCAGACTTGGCCGGGGCGCGCGCCGCGCAACTCCAGGCCCAAGCGTCACTCGCTATGGCAAGGGCGGCGGGGCAGATCGGCGGCCATGTGACGGAAGGGGATATCCTGAACGGGGCGGTCAACAACCTCATTCACAGCGGTGATGTCAATCCAGAGACTGGGAAGCCTTGGACGCAGCCCGAAGCGCTGATGCACATCAGGGGGGTTGATGCTCGAGTGACGCAAGGCAATGAGCGTAATGACATTGCTTGGGCGCGGCTTGCGCAGACTGCCGATACTGCGGCAGGGAACCAAGAACTTCGTCGGCAGGCGATGGCACAAGCCAAGGACGCAGCAACAGCCCGGCTGATTGCCACGGCGGGGAACGATGACATTCTCGCTGCGTCTCGTCTCGCAATGACCCCTTCTCAATTCGGCGATGCTTTGGCAAAGGTGCGTGAGGGACGAAACCCATCGGGTCCGGCCGCCGCGCCTCCTGCCCAGAGTCGGCCGCCCCTTTCTCAGTTCGATGCGCAATAGGTGATCGATTGGACGACCCCACGACTTCGCCGGCACAGAATACACCGCCTCCGCAGTTCGATATGTTTGGCGCGCGGAAGGCTGGGTATTCTGACGGGGAAATTGCCGATTACCTCGCGAGCAAGCGCGGCTTTGACGTGGGCGCCGCGCGCAAGGCTGGGTATTCGGACCAAGAAATCCTAGGGCACCTTGCGCCAGAAGGTCGGCCATCGGATGGCCGGAAACTGCCTCCGGCAAATTTGGACACGCCGGACAACCAGCCGCCACCGGCTGTTTCTGCCGCGCCGGAAGGCCGTTGGGCGGCGCATGATCCTTATGACCAGACGTTCGGAGGCAGCCCGCCGCCCAAAGCAAACATGCCTGAATATCCGGGGCAAAGGCCACAAGATTACCCAGACGGATATACCGGGCTGAGCCGAACTATTGCAGGGATCGGCAGGGGGCTGGCAGAAGGATATGGTTCGGAACCCTTGGGCATGGGGCCTGAAACGACACGTGCATTGCGCAATGCTGGTGTTTTCCCCCCGTCAGACAGTGCATCTGACGCTTTGTGGAACCCACTGCGCGCGATAAACGAATCTGTGTTGCGGCCAGCATCGGCAGCTATCGAACTTCCGGGCCGTTTGTTTAATTCTGCCATCCGTGGATACCAAGAAGGGGTGCTCGCCGCTGGATTGCCTCGTGATTTAGCGGCGGCGCCCGAGGCGTTCCCGCAAGAAATGATGGGCATGCGTGGCGTGCTCAGTCCCGTCAACGGCGCGCGGATGCCGGCAGAACTGAGGCAGGAATTTCGGGAAGCGGAAGCGCCCCATACGCCAGCCTTTTCGACCTTGGAAAAGATGGCTGCCGAAGCTCGCGCGCCGCAAGAACCCGCTGCCGTGCCACCCGAGGCGCCTCCGGCCGAAGTCCCGCCTATGGCGAGTGAAGCGCCACCGACAGTTTCGCCGCCAATCGAAACACAGGCGGCGGCAGACCTCATGCGGGCACACAATAAGGTTCACGGGATCGATGAAGAAGCCGCACAGGCTCAAGCGGATCGTTTGGCTGCAAGCGCGGAGGATCGTGAACTGGGGGCCGGAGAGGTTCCGCCGGGTGAACCGCAAGGAAATGCCAATCCGTTTGATGCCATTCCCCGTGAACCGACGCGACTGACGACCTTTCTCATCCAGAACGGCGGCCTTCGCGACAGCGGCGGCGATGTTCGGAACACCATTGGAGCGGCAAAACAGCGTCCCGGACTTCTCAGTAAGCGTGGCATGGCGCTCGATGACGCTGCTGTGTCGGCGTGGGAGGCTGGCTATTTCCCGGAACTTGGCGACCAACGCCCGACCGTCAACGACTTGCTGGAAAAGCTAGACGAAGATCAGAACCGGGGACGCCCTCAGTATTCGCACTATGACGAACTGGCAGCGCAGAACTATCAGGACACGATGGCGCGAAATGCCGAGATTGACCGGCTGGCTGCGGAACACGGAATCCCGACCAACGGCATAACGCGGGACGAGTTTTTTGACCAGTTGGCAGACAGGCTATCCCAGAACGAGGCGGCGGATCGCGCGTCTATGGCCGAGATGGCCCATATGGACGCTTATCGCGAGGCAGAACAGGCGGCGCGAGATTGGATCGCTTATCACGGCACGCCGCACGATTTTGACCAGTTTGACATCAGCAAAATCGGGACGGGCGAAGGCGCGCAGGCTTACGGACACGGGCTGTATTTTGCGGAAAATCCTGGCATCGCGGCCGGATATCGGGATAGGCTTGCTCAACGAAGGCCAGCCTATAGCGCCGCTCTTCACGAACAGCAGAGCGCCTTCTACGAGTTGGAGCGGGCAAGGGCTGATCTTAGTTCTCGTGGCATAGACCCCGATTCACCCGAGGCGCACGATGAATTGGCGCCATACTTACAGCGCTTAGGGGCCGCGAGCCAAAAAGCCGATGGCGTGCCGGATCGGCTAAAAGGCAATCTCCTGACCGTCCGCCTCCGCGCCAAGCCAGAGGAAATGCTGGACTGGGATAAGCCCCTCAACGAGCAGTCGCCAAAAATACAGGAAGCGTTACAAAAGGTGGGTGCCCGCCAATACGACGATCAAGCCCCGCTAGGATCTGATATCCGGCAATGGATGGCAGATATTGGACCGAAAGAGACTTCTAGGACGCTTCACGATTTGGGCATAAAAGGGATCCGCTATCTCGACGCTGGAAGCCGGGCCGATGGCGAAGGCAGCCACAACGTCGTGATGTTCGATCACAACGATGTGGACATCACCCACCGCAATGGCATTCAAGTCGAGCCAAAGAAATCGACGCCACGCGACATCTACGGTCAATCCCAAGCACGAACCTTGAAAGACCTCGAACATGAGTATCAACAGGAAGCAGCTTCTGCTGCAACGCAGCAACGCGCGCCGGGCGCAGAACGACCAGAGGTTCCCGGACGAGATACGGGCGAAGTTCAAGAAGGCGGCGGACTTGGCGGACGTGGCGCTGGGCCTTCAGGACGCGATGAAGCGCAAGGCCAAGCGCGGGGCAACCAAAGCGTAACGTCGTTCACAACCGCCAAAGGCAGCACATACGAAGTTCACGAAGACGGCACCACGACACGGAACAAGTCTGACCATACGGCGTTCGGCCATGATGCTTCTGATGTGGGGGGCAAACCTCGGTCAGAGCGGACGATCTATGTTGATCCCAAGGTGGCATCGGAGTTATCGGGCGCTGGCCTCACTGAACACGGAGGAAAAGGTTTTCGGCTCGTTCTGAAGGACGGTAAAGCCTCACTGGTAAATTGGAATGCAAAGGAAGGCCGATGGGGCGTCTCGCCTTCGGGGCATAATATTCCATTCACGGAAACCCCCGAAGTTGGCAAGTCGCCAGTCGAAGCGTGGAAACCTGCTTATGACGTTCCTGGGTATGAAGCGTATCGAGGCCAGCATGCGGGGAACGCGATAACGGAGGTCGGGACAGCGCAAGCGCGAGACCTCCTCGGCCGCCCAGTAGCCGAACCGACCACGCGGGCGCCAGCGCCGACACTTCGCACTGACCCGAACCAGTCCCTCATGCCCGGCATGGAGCCGTCTGCCCGACAAGCGCAAGAGGCACGGGACGCACAAGGGCGGGGAGCGTTGCAAGCCGAGGCGCCCCAAAAACCCCTGAATGAGGGGTTGTTCGCACCGGATACCAGCGGGCAAACGACGCTGTATTCGTTCCCCGCCATGCTGGCTGACAAGAAGGTGTGGGGGCGCATGTTGGCGCCTCTCGAACCGGCCACGCGTCCCATCGGTAGGGCTGTTCTCTCGGCGGTCCAAGCGGCACGCGAGGTGAAGGATTCCATCGGCAACGGGCTTTTCCCAATGCGCGGGGTTGATGGGTTCCCCGCATCAAAGCGCGCTCAGGCGTTCGCCGCCGACTTTGCCAACGCGCTTCGTCGATCCGACTTCCGGTTTGGTGAGATTGACCGGGAGATCGAGCGTGCATTCAAACCTGATGATCGCGTTGCCATGGGGCGGGCGCTTGATCGACAGTCAGTGTTTGAGCAGACGCTTCGCGACCTTCCGTTGGATCAGCATCCGGCCGCGCGTGCGGCGTTTGATGCGAGCGGAGAAGGATTGGCCGGGCTTCCGCCTAAACATCGGCAGGTTCTTGAGATGCTGGACAAGATTTCTCAGGATACGTGGCGACAAATGCAAGAACGGGGCATGGTCGATCCAAAAGCTCAACCGTTGCCGTACTATTTTCCACGTCAGATTTTGAATTGGAGCGAGGAAGAAGGGTTCTCCAAGTTCACGGGCGGCAGTAGCGGCTCTGGGCGAGGAATAGACCAGCGCGGCGGCAACCTCACTACCGCTGGCCCCATGTCGCGGGAACACCTGACCCCAGAGGGAACCGTAGCGGGGGCTAAGGCGAAACTTGGACAGGGCGCGGTGTTGCTGGAGGATATCCGCAGCCTTCCGGCTCGGCTGGCGTATGCGAACAAGGCGATAGCCGGTGTCGATTTGATGAAGCGGATCGAGGAAATCGGTAAGGACGTTGGTGTCGATACCGTTGTGCATGGGGACATTCCGGGCCTTCTGGACCCCGGAGACTATTTTACGATGGCAGACCACCCAGCGTTCCGGCGTTGGACGGGCACGGGTTGGCAAGCAACCCATGTAGCCAAGGAATTTGAAGGGCCGCTTAAAGCGATCCTGACGATGCCTTCCCCTCGCTGGTATCGGGCTGCACAAGGCATCAAGGGCGGCGTCATGCACGCCATCATGTTTTCCCCCTTTATCCATTTGTCCGTGGAACTTGGTCGCGCGCTTCCGGTCATGCCGGGGAAAATTCTGACGTTCCAGTGGATCAAGCAGGGGTCGATGCTTCGTCGTGACCTTGATTATATGGACACCGCGATCCGCGATGGGATTTCTCCTATCGGAAGGCAGGGGTGGAGGACTGACCCAGTTTCTTTGGCGGACCAAGCGAACGTCGAAGGACAGGGGCGAATTTCCCGCGCAATAGCGGGTATCCGGGATTCAATCGCAAACGGGGCGGGGAAGATTGGTGGGCAAGTGCTTCACGACATTGTGCAGCACCCGCATCAAACCTTGCTCTGGGATCAGGTGTTCAATCTCCAGATGAGCATCTACGACACCGTGCGCGGCAAATATATGGAGCAAGGTTACGCTCCTGACGTTGCGGGCACGATGGCAGCGCACGTCGCTAACCGATTCGCCGGGGCGCTTCCCCCCGAGCATTTAAGCCGAACGGCCAATATGCTCGCGAACACCTTGTTGTTCTCTCGCTCCTTCACCCTGGGCAACCTCGGCGTGATGAAGGATATGTTCAAGGGCGCTCCTCCCCACGTTCTGGCGCGGATTGAACAGATGGCCGGTCCTGCGGTAGCCGCACAAGCGAAATGGTCGCTTCAGAAGAAGGCGATATCGGCGGTCGTGTTCGACGCAGCACTATTCTACGCCGGGAACGCGCTGCTGCAACTCGGATTGCAGACGATGCGGCAGGTTCCTTCCGTGGGCCTGCCACAGGCGGCGCAGAATACCTATGACGATTGGCTGTCCAAGGCCAGCGCGGCCATGCACGATGTCGGGCAAGGCAATCCGATGTCTGTCTTTGGCGTTTTACCGCAGCATTGGAACGAGCCGGGTAAGCAGGATCGTGTTTTTGCAGGTACCGACAGTCAGGGGCGTGGGGTTTATTTGCGTCTTCCGCCCGGAAAAATCGGAGAAGAATTTCTCGGATGGTTCTCAAAGCCGGGCACCATGCTGGTGAACAAGGCGTCTCCTCTCGTGCGCCCGATCATTGAAGATATCTGGGGGCAAGATTCCCTCGGGCGCCCGATCTATAAGCCAGACCCTCAAACGCTAAGTGACTGGTTCGGCATCGCAGGGGCGGCCACGAAACACATCATCCAGGGTTTGGGGCCGACTTCGTTTATTGAGGGGCTGCATGATCTTTACCGGCAAAACGTGCTTGGGCAGCGGACGACTTCTGATCCTGGGGTGACGGCGCTTAAAATCGCCGGGCCTCTCACTGGCTTGGCACAGGTCAGTGCGGGGTATCCAGGCGGTCCTGCCGCTGGTGAACTGCACGCGCAAAGTGAGCGTCAACGGTATGACATGATTCATGCCTTGCCGGACATCCGCCAGAAGCTACTTGATGGGGATCAGGCTGGGGCGCGGACTTTGATGGAGCAGGTTAATATGCCTCCACCGCTGCAAAAATACTACCTGCGACAGGCGATGCAGCAAGATTATCTGCGCCAGAATCCGACACAATTGCCCCCGCCCCTGTCAAAATCTCAAAACAGGCAACTTCAGCAGATGCCTCCCGATGTGCGAGGCAGGATTGAACGGGATATGGGCAGGCATCCGTGAGGATGGTGCTCATTTTGATTGTCGTTCACCTGATTATCGTCGTTCTTGAATAACCGGTCCGTTTTCTGATACAAGGACCGCACCGCCTAGGCCGGATCGGCCGTGGCCTCAATCTGCGACCACGCTGTCCCGGATCGGGCGCTGCGGCTCGCTTGGATCGATGCCATGCGTGGTCTTCTTTACAGGTTACGGTCAACAGGTGTTGGGTTCAGGTGGCTGGGCTGGTGATGGAATGGGCGGAGGAACGGGACTTACTGGCGGAGAAAATACCGGGACTGGCTTTTTATCTTTGACACAAGCGACGACGGCAATTTGGCTTACCGCTTACGGAACCAGCACATTGAGCCATGAGATAAGTGGCCAGTTTTGCAACGCTTTTGGCGTAGATGCCGGTAAGTGGACGACCGGGTGTAACGCCGTTATCTTTGTCGGCACGAACACCGGGAAATTCGTTCTGAACCCATTGAATCAAACAATCGTCGGGAATAACTCTGCTTGGGGCGGTCAGTTCACCGCTTCGGTGACGGGCGCTGTGAACAATGGCTCTGGTTTGTGTCGCCTTACCACGACCACGACTGGAATGGTGACCGGCGACACGGCAGTAGTGACCAACATTACCGGGACCGGTGGTGTCACTGCCTGCAACGGGGTCTTTACCAATGTTACGATCGTTGACGGCACGCACATGGATTTGACGGGATCGACGTTTGCCGGAACGTATGTATCAGGCGGCAATATCGAAGACTATGGGGATGTGAGTGGTGCGGGTTCTATTACGATTGTGGGATATAATACCCTTGCTTCGACTGCATGGCGCCCGACAAGTAGCAACGGCCGAATTTCTTGGTTAGGGGCGCTTTCTCTTAATTCCGCGACAAACGTCGTCGATATTGCCGGGATAGGCAGCAGTTCTCTGATAAATGCTACCACGGCCGGCCAGACGACGGCTTCCGGCAATGGCTCGGGTAATACCATTACGTCCGCTTGGGGCAACACGCTTTATGGCTTCCAGACTGATGTCGTATCAAATTCGACATATAATGCTGTTGCAATAGGTGCCAGCGGTAACGGGGGGGCGAAAGGGGCCATTGCTTCGGACCAAGGCATCACTATCGGCGGCAACGGTGCGGGCAGTTATAACCTGGGGCCGAACACCATTATCATAAGTCCACAGGGCGGCCATAGCGTTTGTAGCGGCGGCTCCAATGTCCTAATTATCAATACAGCGGCGGCGGATTGCGCTGCCGCCAATGAGGTTGGCACTGGTCATATTGGGACAGATGGGAACGATATTATTCATTGGGCGGGAGGGGCAAACGCCGCGACCCTATTGGACACTCGTGGACCCATCATGGTCAAAGGAACGAAATTCACAGCGTCTGGCTGTTCCAATTCAACGTTGGTCGGTGGAGCAAGCCGGGGAACTGTAACTTCTGGCACGACGGGGACATGCACGATTGTTATTACTATTGCAGGGGCCACGGGCTTGACCGCTCCGAACGGTTGGGTGTGCAACGCACAAGATATCACGACGCCAGCGAATGCGATCAAACAATCTGCGTCTTCGAGCACGACATGCACAATCACCGGGACAACCGCCTCTGGGGATGTCATTGCGTTCGATGCTGAACCTTTTTAGGAGAAACCTCATGAACCGTTTTATCGTCCTTGTAACCCTGTTTGCGCTGCCTTCGATGGTATTCGCGCAGACCCCGCCCCCTCAAGACATCCAACCGCAGCTTGACCGAATGGTTGGAGAGGTCACGCGGAGCGTGACTGACTTGGCGCGGCAAGTGGGAGCAGATCAAAAGCAGATATCTTTGCAGCAAGGACAAATCACGGCGCTTCAATCGCAAATATCGGACTTGCAAAAGCAGCTCGCCGACGCGAAGGCTGGCCCAAAATAGGTGCCTTGCTTACTAAAGCGTTCGACAATGCACTTGGGGTGTGGAACGTGCCGGAGGGAAGGGGATGGAGGAGCATGACGATGCGCAAACAGACAAGTATGTTGCCGATCTCGCCGTATGGGCTTGGCACCGACGCGAAGGAATGTGCCGATGGCTAAAACGGACTTGGACCTGGGGGTGGATCATCGGGCCTCCAGCGCTCTACGCCATC
>Ga0209698_10001024_pt1 | contig 32224 bp, 31 predicted proteins | sample LitLauG_LLR_2012_FD_187203 | JGI IMG/M metagenome (GOLD analysis project Ga0209698, IMG submission 187203) | Freshwater sediment microbial communities from Pennsylvania, USA - Little Laurel Run_MetaG_LLR_2012 (SPAdes) (version 2) | ecosystem: Environmental > Aquatic > Freshwater > Creek >... | reverse complement strand
AAGTGCGGGGGGCGGCGCCCCCCGCACCCCCTGCTAAATTTGAAAAAGTGTTACCCATCAGCCCGGTCTAAAGTGTTACCCATCAGCCCGGCTGTTCAAGCTTGCCAGCGTATCGAGCAGCGCCCGGGCGCGCAGCGCGCTCTGCTCGACGAGGTCGAACTTGCCGGCTCCGATCCAGTCTGCCGGAACCATCCACGAGCCGCCGACGCAGGCGACGTTGGGCTGGCGCAGGAAATCCAGCGCGTTGGACTCGTTGATGCCGCCCGTCGGGCACAGCACCAGGTCGGGCAGCGGCCCGGCGAGCGCCTTGATCATCGCCAGCCCGCCGACCACGCTGGCCGGGAAGAGCTTGACCGCGTCGAAGCCCAGGTCCATGAGCGCCATCATCTCGGTCGGCGTGGCCGAGCCGGGCACCACTGGCAGCGGCAGGCGCGCCAGTTCGCCGGCCAGGGCGGCCGGCGTGCCGGGCGTGACGATGAAGTCGACGCCCTGCTCGAGCACCTGGTGGGCCTGGGCCACCGTGCGCACGGTGCCGGCGCCGATGGCCAGCTGCGGCACTTCGCGCTTGAGCACGCCCAGCGCCTGCATGGCGATGGGCGAGCGCAGCGTCACCTCGATGGCGGTGAGTCCGCCGCGCGCCAGGGCTGTGGCCACGGCGATGGTCTGCGCGATGTCCTCGACCGTGACGACCGGCAGGATGCCGGCGCTGCGGAGCAGTGCACGCGTGGCTTGCTGGCGGCTTGTCATGCGCGGATCCTCAGGATGATGTGACGCGGGAATCGGCGGGCAGCAGCGCGTCGACGCCGCAGGAAATCGACAGGGCCCCTTGCTCCGCACTGCCCACGGCGTTGCGGTTGCCGGCGAACAGGCTGCGGCCCAGGCCCGGCGCCGGTGGCGCCGCGCGCCGCGCCGGCGCCCTGGCCGCCCAGTCCGCCGGCGCCACCATGGCCTGCAGCGTCCCGGCCTCGGCATCGAGCAGCACCGTGTCGCCGCTGCGCAGGCGGGCCAGCGGCCCGCCGTCGAGCGCCTCCGGCGTCACGTGGATGGCGGCCGGGAACTTGCCCGAGGCCCCGGACATGCGCCCGTCCGTGACCAGCGCCACCTGTCCGCCCTGGCCCTGCAGCAGGCCCAGCAGCGGCGCCAGGCTGTGCATCTCGGGCATGCCGTTGGCGCGCGGACCCTGGTAGCGCACCACGGCGACGAAATCCCGCGGCAGCCGGCCTTCCTTGTGCAGGCGGCCGAGCTCCTGCGGATCGTCGACCACCACGGCCGGCGCCTGCACGCGGCGGTGCTGCGGCTGCACCGCGGAGATCTTGATGAGCGAGCGGCCCAGGTTGCCGCGCAGCAGGCGCAGGCCGCCGTGCGCCTCGAAGGGGCGGGCCACCGGGCGCACCACGCTCTCGTCGGCGCTGGCCGCCGGGGCATCCTGGTACTGCAGCACGCCCTCGCGCAGCTGCGGCTCGCGCGTGTAGGCCCGCAGGCCGGCCGGCGCCCCGGCCGGCGCGACGGTGCATACGTCGCCGTGCATCAGCCCGGCATCGAGCAGCTCGCGGACCACGAAGCCGACGCCGCCCGCGGCCTGGAAGTGGTTCACGTCGGCACTGCCGTTGGGGTAGATGCGGGTGAGCAACGGCACCGCGTGGGCCAGGGCGTCGAAGTCGTTCCAGTCGATCGTGATCCCGGCGGCCCGGGCCACGGCCACCCAGTGGATGGTGTGATTGGTCGAACCGCCGGTGGCGATCAGCATGACCAGGGCGTTGACGATGGCGCGCTCGTCGACCATCCGGCCGATCGGCCGGTAGTCCGCGCCCAGGGCGGTGTGGGCCAGCACCTGCTGGGCGGCGGCGCGGGTCAGCGCGGCGCGCAGCGGCGTGCCCGGATGGACGAAGGACGTGCCGGGCAGCTGCAGGCCCATGGCCTCGAGCAGGGTCTGGTTGGAATTGGCCGTGCCGTAGAACGTGCAGGTGCCCGCGTCGTGGTAGGAGGCCGCCTCGGCGTCGAGCAGCTCGGCGCGCGTCGCCAGGCCCGCCGCATAGCGCTCGCGCACCGCGGCCTTGCTCTTGTTGTCCAGGCCGCTGGTCATCGGCCCGGCCGGGGCGAAGATCACCGGCAGGTAGCCGAAGGACAGCGCGCCGATGAGCAGCCCGGGCACGATCTTGTCGCACACACCCAGGCAGATCGCGGCGTCGAACATGTCGTGGCTGAGCGCGATGGCCGTGGCCTGGGCGATCACGTCGCGGCTGAAGAGCGACAGCTCCATGCCCGGCCGGCCTTGCGTGACGCCGTCGCACATGGCCGGCACGCCGCCCGCCACCTGGGCCGTGGCACCGGCCGCGCGCGCCGCCTCGCGGATCAGCGCCGGGTAGCCCTCGAAAGGCTGGTGCGCCGACAGCATGTCGTTGTAGGCCGTGACGATGCCCAGGTTGGGTGCGACGGCGGCACGGATCGCGAGCTTGTCGCCCGGCTGGCTCGCGGCGAAGCCGTGCGCCAGGTTGCCGCAGCTCAGGCCGCTGCGCGCCGGCCGGTCGCGCCGCGCCTGCAGCGGGCCGTCGACGATCTGCGCGAGATACGCCTGGCGGCCGGCGGCGCTGCGGCTGCGGATGGCGTCGGTGATGGCGGCAATGCGGGGGTCGAGGGTCATGGTGCTTCCTTCCGGTTGCCGGCGGGCACGCCGGCTTCAGGGCGCCCAGTGCACGTCGAGCGGCGCATCGCCGACGGTGATCGCCGCGGCCACCGGCAGCGCGGTGGCGATCGGCTCGCGCAGGGCGCGTTCGACGACTGCGCGCTTGTGCGCCCCGCGGACCAGCAGCAGGCGCCGGCGCGCCGGCCGCCAGCCGGCCGGCGTGAGCGTGATGCGCAGCGGCCAGGGGCCGGCGCCGGGGCAGCCGTGTGCGTCGAGCGCGACATACGCCTGGCGCGAGGCCAGCGCGGCATCCAGGTCGGGGCTGCCGGCAAAGAGCGACGCGGTATGCCCGTCGTCACCCATGCCCAGCAGCACGAGACTCGGCGGCGGCGTGCCGGCCAACCGTTCGTTGGCGCGGGCCACCGAGCGCTGGCGCCCTCCGGGCCAGTCGACCAGCGGCCACCATCGCGCCCGGGCCGCGGTGCCCTCGCCGAGGACGCTGGCGAAGGTCTCGCGCAGCATGCGCTCGTTGCTGCCCGGATCGTCCGGGGCGACGAAGCGGTCGTCGACCAGGGTCAGCGTGAGCCGGGTCGTACCCGGGGCCAGCGCCGCAAGCTCGCCCGCCAGGGCGCGGTAGACCGGCACCGGCGTGCTGCCCCCGGACAGCAACAGCAGCGTGTCGCGCGCGGCGCGGCGGTCCTCGGCGATCGACTGCAGGATCGGCTCGCACACCGCGGCCACCAGATCCGCCTCATCGGCGTGGTCATGCCAGCGCACCGCCGCTGCCGCGGGCGCCGCGCTGGACGGGTCGGCCGCGCTCACGATGCCTCGCGCAGCAGCGGCAGGCCGGACTCGGTCACGGCACAGGCGGCCGCGCCGAGCAATCCAGGCTGTGGATGCGTGATGAGCGCGACCGGCACCCGCGCCATGGCCTGGGCGAAGCGTCCCTTGCCTTCGAAGCGTTCGCGAAAACGGCCGCGGCGGATCCATGGCGCGAGCGGGCCGAGCAGGCCGCCGGCCAGATACACGCCATCCCAGGCGCCATAGGTGAGGGCGTAGTCGCCGGCCACCGAGCCCAGGAGCTCGCAGAACAGTTCCACGGCGCGCACGCACAGCGCATCGCTGCGGTCGCCGGCGCGCGCGGTGATCGCCTCGGGCGCATCGGCAACCGCCTCGCGGCCGGCGATGGCGCACAGGGCCTGCAGCAGGTTCACCAGGCCGCTGCCGCACAGCAGCCGTTCCACCGACACTCGCCCGAAGCGCGCCATGAGCTGGCGCAGCACGGCGATCTGTTCCTCGTCGGCCGGCGCGAAGGCCGTGTGCCCGCCCTCGGTCTGCAGGCCGACCACCTGGTCGCCGCGCACCACCAGGGCCGAGACGCCCAGCCCCGTGCCGGGCCCGAGCACGCAAAACGTGCGCGAGCGCACCGCGCGGGTGAGCGGCTGCACCGCCGGGCCGATCGGCTCGACGTCGGCCGCGCCCAGCAGCGGCAGCGACATGCCCACCGCGGTGAAATCGTTCACCAGGCGCACCGCGTCGAGCCCGAGGTCGTCGCGCAGGCGCGGCGCGTGGATCAACCAGCTGTGGTTGGTGAGCTGCGCCGTGTCGCCCTCGATGCGTCCGGCGAGCGCCAGCATGGCGTGCGCCGGCGGCGGCGTAGCGGGCTCCGGGGCGAACTCGGCCAGGTCGTGCAGGTAGGTGCGCGCCGCCGCGCTCAGCGAAGGATGGTCGGCGACGCGGTAGGCGCGCAGCGTGTCCAGTCGCAGGGGCGCGGCCGCGGCCGGCCGCGCCAGGGCGAAGCGTACGTTGGTGCCGCCCACGTCGGCCAGCAGCCAGTCGCCCGATCGGCCTGGCGGGGCCTGCCGCTGCGTCGTCAATTGTTCCTCCGCCCCATGCTGGGCAACAGCGGTTGCAAGAACGGGGCCGCCTGAGCCGGGCCCCAGGAGCCGGCAAGGTAGGGCTGGATCGGCGAATCGGCCGCCTGCCAGGCCGCCGCCACGCTGTCGATCCAGCTCCAGGCCGCCTCGACCTCGTCGTTGCGCACGAAGAGGGCCGGGTTGCCGTTGAGTGCATCGAGCAGCAGCCGCTCGTAGGCGATGCGCCGGCGCGGGTGCAAGGGCATCGACAGGTCGAGCGGCAAGGGCTGCAGCTCGAGCGCGCCCCATTCCGGCGCCGCCAGGCTGCTCATCAGGTTGAGCTCGATGTTCTCCTCCGGCTGCAGCCGGAAGACCATGCGGTTGGGCGCCGCGCGCTCGCGGCTGGGCTTCTCGAACAGCCAGTGCGAAACGTGTCGGAAGGTGATGACGACCAGCGTGCAGCGCTCGGCCAGGCGCTTGCCGGTGCACAGCCGGAACGGCACGCCCTCCCAGCGCCAGTTGTCGATGTGCGCGCGCAGCGCGACGAAAGTGTCGGTCGGGGTCTGGCCGGGCGGCTGCTGGAAGCCGGCGGCTGCCTGGCCGTTGACCACCCCGGCCTCGTAGCGCCCGCGGATCGCGTCGACGCCGACCGAAGCCACGCCCATCGGGCGCAGGGCGCGCAGCACCTTCACTTTTTCGCTGCGCACCGCGTCGGCCTCCAGCGTGCCCGGCGGCTCCATCGCGATCAGGCACAGCAGCTGCAGGATGTGGTTCTGCACCATGTCGCGCAGCGCCCCGTAGTTGGCGTAGTAGCCCTCGCGGCCGTCGACCCCGGCCGTCTCGGCGACCAGGATGTCGACCGACTCGATCCACTGGCGATTCCAGACCGCCTCGAGCAGCGCATTGCCGAAGCGCAGGGCGAGCAGGTTCTGCACCGGTGCCTTGCCCAGGTAGTGGTCGATGCGAAAGACCCGGTCCTCGCTGACGCAGCGCTCGATCGCGCTCATGGTGGCCCGCGCGCTGGCCAGGTCGCGGCCGATCGGCTTCTCCAGCACCAGGCGCGACGGCGCCTCGAGCAGGCCGGCGGCCTTCAGGCCCTCGCTGATCGACACGAAGAGCGAGGGCGGGGTGGCGAGGAAGCTGACGCACGGCCGTCCGGCGTAGACCGCAAGCTGGCGCGCGATCGCCGCCGGGTCGGCCAGGTCGGCGACGACATATTGGATGCGCTCGAACAGCTCGGCGTATTCGGCGGCATGGACGTCGGCGCCGCTCTTGGCCGCCAGGCCGGCGGCGAGCGTCCGGCGGAAGCTTTCCGTGCTCTGTTCGTGGCGGGCCACGGCGATGACCTGGAATTCCGGCGCCAGCAGCCGGTCGCGCAGCAGGTTGGCCAGCGACGGGAACAGATAGCGCTGGGCAAGGTCCCCGGTGGCGCCGAACAGCAGCAAGGTCTGGTGCATGGGATCGATCCGGATTCAGAAGCGGGACGTTCGGTTCACGAGCAATGCGCCATGCATCGATTCGGGGCGGTTCGCCGGAACGGCTCGAACGTGGGCCGTCCGTCTGACGAAGCGTACCGTGCCGCGCCGTGGGTGGCGATGGCGTGGCGCACGCGCCGGCCGGCATGCAGCGGGCCCAAGGCCTGCGAAAGGCGGCCGGCGCGAACGCGCGACCGCGCCCGGGCCGCCGGCGGCGCCGGCCATCCCAGCAGCATCCGCATGCGCCACCCTCATTATTGATCGTCAAACGCGATTCTCGTGGCGTTTCTGTCACGGACGATTTGCTTGGGGATCTGTCTCGAGGATCGCGAAATGTCGATAATCGCGACAACATTCGGTTGATGCGGGCGTCGCGGATCCTGATCGAGCCGTCCGGCCTTTCCGTCGCGTGCGACGCCCGCGGGTTCAGGAGGCCGGAACCTGGCGGCGCGCCCGGCTCGGCGGCACATCCACCGTGAGCACGACAGTGGCCTGGTCTAGCGGGTGCGCGGATCGGGGTGCGTGGCCGTCGGGAAACGGCCGCGTTGGCGCGGCGCATCCGCGTGGCATCGAAATCGGCGAGCGCTTTGGCGAGCAACTTCACTTGCGCGCGAATGGTACAAAGGCCGCGGGCCAATACGCGAGCGCCGACTCCAAGAGGTGCCGGACGCGCCGCTAGGTGCTGGCGCGCACGATGAGTTCGGTCGGCAGCACTTGCGAGCGCGGCACCACGTTGTCGAGAAAGCCCAGCAAGGACGTGACCAGCGCCCGGCCGCCGGCATCGATCGGCTGGCGCACCGTGGTGATCGGCGGATGGTAGTGCGCGGCCAGCAGCACATCGTCGTAGCCGGCCACCGCGACATCCTGGGGCACGCGGCGGTTCAGGTCGCGCAGCGCGCTGATCGCCGACATGGCGAGCAGGTCGCTGCAGGCGAAGATCGCGTCGAACCCGACCTCGTGCGTCGTGAACTGGGTCACAGCGACCCGCCCGCTTTCCGCGAGGAACGAGGCGCGCGAGACCAGCGCCGGGTCGAGCGCGATTCCGGCGTCGGCCAGCGCCTGGCGGTATCCCTCGTAGCGTTGCGCCACCTCCGGAAGCTCGGTGTCGCCGAAGAATGCGACGCGCCGCCGCCCGCGGGCCAGCAGATGTTCCGTGGCGAGGCGCCCGCCCTCGATGTTGTTGCAGCCGACGGTGCAGTACAGCTGGTTGGGCAATTGCGCGCCCCACACGACCAGCGGCACGCCGCGGGCGGCGAGCTGGTTCAGGTGATCATGGTGGTGCCACTGGCCGATGAGGATGATGCCCATCGCCCGCCCGGAGTCGTAGGGCGTCGACGCCAGGTGCAGGTTTTCCTCGTCGATGCGCGAGACGAGCATGTCGTAGCCGCGCTCGGTCAGCGCATCGGCGATGCTGCCCAGGATGCCGAGGAAGAACGGGTCGGAGAGCGCCTGGCGCATGTTGATGTTGTACGGCACGACCACGGCGACCGTGTTGCTGTGGCCCAGGCGCAGTTCCTTGGCCCCCGCGTTCACCGTGTAGTTGAGCGAGCGCGCCAGTTCGGTCACGCGCTTGCGCGTCGCCTTGTTCACCAGTGCGCTGCCGCTGAGCGCGCGCGAGACGGTGGTGGTGGAGACGCCTGCCATGCGCGCGATGTCCGCCATCTGCAGCCGCTTGTTCGGCGTGCCCGGGGCGGTGGCGGCGTGATCCGGTTCGGCCGGCGGCTTCGCGCTTTGATCCGATAGGTTCATAAAATCGATTGTAGTTGTCGGCACGCGGCACGGGGACGATCGCCGTCATGGGCATTCGTGTCAGCGATAACCGACAGCATTTCCTTGTGGCCTTGTGGTTTGCGCCGCGTTTCGAAGGTGCCACGAAAACCCGATCGATGCTAACGCGCAATGGCAAAGGATTGCGTTAGGGCAAGCCCCAGTCGGTTAGGGCACGTCCTCGTCGGCTAGGGCAGGCCCTCGTTGGTTCGAGCGAGACATCGTCCGTCAGGGCAAGCCCTGGTCTGAAAGGGCAAACCCGAGTCGATGAGTGCGTTGGGTCCCTTGTACGCGACGCGCCTGTTTGCGCCGCGGCCTCCTGGTCTGGCGAGACGAGTCCGAGCGATCGGCCCGCGCGCCACGGAGCACCTCAAGGGCGTTCGACCGTCACCCGGTTGCGGCCCATTTCCTTCGAGGCGTACAGCGCGTGGTCGGCGCGCTCGAGCAGCGTCTCGACCTTGTCGCCGGCGCGCCATGTTGCAACGCCCGCGGAGATCGTGATGCCGGCGATCGGCTCGTCGGTCTGGCGCCGCCGGATCTTGCCGTTCTCGACGCGCAAGCGGATGGCGTGCGCCACTTCCTCGGCCTTGGCAATCGGCTGCGCCGGCAGCGCGACGACGAATTCCTCGCCACCGTAGCGCGCGGCAAATCCGACCTGGCCCAGACAGTCGCGGATGAGCCGGCCGACCGATGCAATCACCGCATCGCCCAGCGGATGACCGTAGGTGTCGTTGACCTTCTTGAAATTGTCGATATCGAAGCTGATGACGCTGAACGGTCCCTCCGGCGCGCCGTGGGCCAGCAGTCGGTCGAGTTCGCGATCGAAGCCGCGCCGGTTCATGAGCCCGGACAAGGCGTCGATCAGGGCATCCTCGCGCAGGCGGTCCAGCTCCTGCGTCAGCCGGGCCACTTCGACCTTGCTCCGATCGATCTCGGCGTGGAAGCGGCCGAAGCTCGCGCTGACCCGCTGCGCCTCGGCCACCATGGCGGCGACCTGCTCGGCGACCTCCTGCAGCGACGACGCTCTGCCCAGGCTGCGCTGGAATTCATCGAGCCGGGTATCGAAGCCCGAGGTATCCGCGCCGGCGGTCTGCGCCGCGTTCTGCACGGCCTCCATCAGGCCCATGAGGCTGGCGCGCGCCGCGACCAGGGCCTGCTCGGCGGGATCGACGAGGTGGCGCGAGTACAGCGAATAGGTCAGCGCCGCGGTCAATCGCCCCTGGCTCTTGAGCTCGGCGTCGATGCTGTGGCGCAAGGACGGGCGCTCGCCCTTGGCATACTCGTACCAGACCGAATAGCTGATCGGGTGGTAGCCGGCTGCGTGCTTCGACATCAGCGGCAACAGCGATTTGATGATCGTGACGTCCCGCGGATCTTCTTCGTACATGACCGCTCCCCGCCAGATGTCCCATGGCCCTGGCGTGTTGAAATCGATGCCTATGGACAATATTGATTATTGTCCTGAACAAGTATTTCAGAACGCGATGCCAAGACAGGCGCAGAAATCATTGGTGAACCCATTGCATATCGACGCCCCAGCCCCGGAGCGGCGCCCGTCGGCGCCCGAACGTAAAAAGCAAGTGGGCGCTCCCTTTTTGATTTTCGTTCCATTGAAGGGCATTCAAGGCGCTGGAAACGCCACTCGCTCGACGCGATAGCCACGCTGCTCGAGCAGCGCCGGAAGCCCATTGCGACCGAACAGGTGCAGGCTGCCGACCGCAGCGAACACGCGCTTGCCGGATCGATGCGTCCGGTCGATCGTCTCGGCAAGACCGGGGTTGCGATCGTCGAGCAATCGCGCCATGACCGTGCGGGAAATCGCGCTGTCCAGGCAGCGGCACCAATGCGCGTACTGCTCCAGTTCGTCGAAGTCCGACGCCACCCAGGCGCGCGCCATGCGGGCCAGCAGCGCCGACGCGCGGCTCGGCTCGAGCTCATCCAGGCTCTCGTCGACGAACGCCACGGCCTCCTTGGCGTCGTGCATTTGCAGGGTCTGCAACTGGCCCTCCGGCGTTTCCAAGGAAAGGATGTCCTTGCCCGACCGGTGGGCCATGGCGGCCAGTCCCACGTCGACACCGAACTGCGCTTCGAGCTTCTCCGGCCGCCCGGCCAATGCACTGAGGGTTACCACCTGGAATTCCGGCGCGAAATCGGCGATCGTCTCGTATGGAACGCAAAGCGCTGCCGCCGCGCTCCGGAGGCGCTGCCGCAGGGCCTGGGGCAGCGCGGCATGCGGCATCGCGGCGATGCCCTGGGCCAGTCGCGCCTGGATCTGCGGATCGAGCGGATCGAGTTCGAGCGCCAGGATATCCGCAGCGCCCAGGGCCTGCGCCACGGTCGGGCCGGGAAACATCCACTCGAGCCGGCCGACATGGATCGTGCCGTAGAGAAACGACGTATGCCCATCCTTGCTGGCGCGCCAAAGGTATCCATGATCACGCGCCGCACGGGTCGCGGCCTGGATCGCTTCGACCGACGGCTGCGCCGGGTCGGCGTAGGCCGCACAGTCGAGGGCCTCGGCACGCACCACGGCCGCGTTGCATGCGCCGGCGACCATCGCCGCGGCGGCCAGCCATTGCCCGAGCGGCGCCCGAGTCGCCGTTGCCGCCCGGCGCAGCGCGGCCGGGCGGCGCAAGAACGAGCACGCAACTTCAATCATGGACGTGAGCCTTCCAGGAGGATCCGGTCGCCGCCGGTGTGCTGCAGTGATCGCGAGGCCGGGCTCGCCCGGCAAAGGCCAGCAACCGTTCGCGGCGCGCCACAGCGTCGCACATTCCACTCGGCAACTCAACGAGCGGAGGACAGCGAGCGGAGGACAGCGAGCGGACGACGGCGAGCGCACGACAGCGAGCGGGCGACAGCGAGCGGGCGACCATGGTGGGTCCGGGCCGGCGCTTGCCATGCCGCGCCGACCCGGACGGGCATGATCGCAGGCGGGCAGCGCCGTGCCGCTCGTCGCAGGCCCCGTCCGCAGCGTTGCAACGCCTTGGAGCCATCATTGCCATGCGCGGGTGCGCCCGGCGTTTCGTGCTAGAACCGCGCTGCGCGATACCACCCGCGAACCCTTCCGGCGCCAAAATACCCCGTCCATGACCACCGCCACGTCTTCCTTTCCCGTCGTGCCGGCATCCTTTTTCGGCATGCCGCTGGGTCTCACCGCACTGGGCATCTGCTGGCGCCATGCCACCGCCCTCTGGGGCCTCCCCGGTGCGATCGGCGAGGGGCTGATCGCGCTGGGCGCGGCGCTTTGGGCCTTGCTGCTGGTGCTGTACGGCGCGAAATGGCTGTTCCATCGAACCGCCGCCGTCGCCGAGATCGAACACCCGGTGCAGTGCTGCTTCATTGCGCTGGCCGGCGTCGTGGGCTCGCTCGTGTCGATCGGCGCGGCGCCCTATTCGCGCGCCGCTGCGCTGCTGCTGTTCGCCTTCGGTGCGAGCTGGGCACTAATCTTCGCGCTGCTGCGTACCGGGCGGCTGTGGCAAGGCGGGCGCCCGAACGAATCGACCACCGCGGCACTCTATCTGCCGCTGGTCGGCGGCGGCTTCGTGACCGGCAATGCGGCCGCCGGCCTCGGCCTCGCCGACTGGGGGCAACTGGCCTTCGGCGCGGCGATGCTCTCCTGGCTGGCCATCGAATCGGTGTTGCTGCAGCGGCTATATACCGCGCCGCCCATGCCGCCACCCCTGCGCCTGACCCTGGGCGTCCAGATGGCGCCGCCGGCGGTCGGCGCCTCGTCTTATCTGAGCGTGGGCAGCGGTGCGCCGGATCTTTTCGTGCACGCCCTGATCGGCTACGGACTGTTGCAGGCCTTACTCCTGCTGCGGCTGTGGCCCTGGCTGCGCAAGGCCGGCCCGGGGCCGGGCTGGTGGTCGTTCACCTTCGCCAGCGCTTCGCTGCCCACGGCCATGATCAAGCTGGTCGCGCACGGCGATGGCGGTGCCGTCGCGCTGCTTGCGCCGTGGGTATTCGCCGCGGGCAATCTCGCCATCGCGGCCATCGCGGCGATGACGCTGGTGCTGCTGTTCCAGCGCCGGCTGCTCCCGGCACCGCAAGGCGCGACCACGGCAGGCCTGCCCGCGGCCGGCGCGCCCACCGCAGGCACGCCCACCGCAGGCACGCCCGCGGCAGGCACGCCGGCGCCGACCAGCGCGCCGGCCGCAGCGGCGCGCGGCGCCGACCGGGGTTGAAGTCCGATGGCGAGCCGCTCATGATGAGCCGCCTTGGCCACCGGCTGCAGTGCTGGGCCGCGCTCGCCTGCGCCTTGTGTGCGACGGCGGGTGCGGAACCGGCACCGGGCGCTGCGCCGCGAGCCGACCACATCGTCCTGGTCATCGAGGAGAACAAGCCGTACGCCGGCATCATCGGCAGCGCCGACGCGCCGTATATCAACAGGCTGGCGGCGCGGGGCGCGCTGTTCACGAACTCGTTCGGGGTCGCGCACCCGAGCCAGCCCAACTACCTGGCGCTGTTCAGCGGCTCGACCCACGGCGTGCCCGATGACCGCTGTCCGCTGGAGCTGAGCGGACCCAACCTGGCCGCCGCGCTGGCCGATCGCGGCGCCGATTTCGCCATCTTCTCGGAGAGCCTGCCGGCGCCCGGTGAGCGCGTCTGCTTCGCCGACGGCCACCGCTATGCGCGCAAGCACAATCCGATCGCCGAGTGGCCGGAACTGGGCGGCTCGGCGCGGGTCAACCGCACGTTCGCACAATTCCCGGTCGACTATGCGCAGCTGCCCGCCGTGGCCTTCGTCGTGCCGGACCAGGAAGACGACATGCACGACGGCGCGACGCCGACGGCGCAGGTCGCAGCGGGCGACCGCTGGCTGAGCCGCAACATCGACGGCTACGCGCGCTGGGCCGCCGGCCACAACAGCCTGCTCATCGTCACCTGGGATGAGGACGACGGCAGCGCCAACAACCACGTTGCCACCTTGATCGTCGGCGCCGGCGTCAAGGCCGGCCTGTATCCGACGCGCATCGATCACTACGACGTGCTGCGCACGATTGAAGACCTGCGCGGCCTGGCACCGCTGGGCCACGCCGCCGAGGCCAGGGGCGTCGGCCCGATCTGGTTGCCGGCGGTGCCGGCGACCGCAAGATAAGAAAGCCGATCCGGCGCAGCGCTATTTCGGGTCCGGCACGCCGGGCGCCTGGCCGGCCTCGGCAGTATCGGGCAAGGTGTAGTCGAATTCGTAGGAATGCCGGCCGCCGTCGATGTGGATCGCCATGCGTCCATCCAGGCCCTGCAGTTGCCCGGTCGCGGAATCGGGCACCACGACGATATTGAGATAGGGCGCGCCGCGCGTCATCGTCGCATTGTGCTGCAAGGTGAAACTGCCGCTGCGGCCCTGCAGGGTGCCGGTCACCCGTTCGATCGCGACGTAGCCGGCCGACGCCTTGACGTCGGTCGACGCGCTGATCATCTCGCCCTTGCTGGTGGCCTCGAGGTCGCCATGGAACTGCTTGTCGATCGACATCCGCCCGACCTTCGCCTCGGGGCTGTCGTTGTACGGATCGAGGGGGTGGAGCTTGACCTCGAATCCGCCACGCGCCTGCTTGGCCATCTGGGTACCTTTCGTGGGTGCGACGGCATCCGGCCCTTCGGCCCGCGCACCGGCCGGCGCGAAAAATGCGGCCGGGGCCGCGGCCAGCAGCGCCACGATGATCGCCGTCCGATCGATGCGCTCGGCCCGCCGGTGCATGATCTCGTTGTCCGACCCTTGTTGTGCCCGCAATCCGCCCGCGATCCGCCGGCGCATCGACGGAGTGCCTCGGGCGGAGGATATTCGCGCTTCGTCTTGCCGTCCAGACTCCGTCGCCACGATCCGGGAGAGCTCGCATGATGCGTATTGCCCTGGCCTTCTTCGCGGCCTCGCTCGCCGCCACGATCCCGCCACCGGCCGCGGCGGGCGTATCCCTTGGCCTCTCGGCGGCCGACGGCGTTGCGGTCCATGGCGAGCTCTGGCGCGCGGCCGGTGCCCGGCCGCCGATCGTCCTGGCTTTCCACCAGGCCGGTTCGAGCAGCGCCGAATACGCGCCCATCGCGCCGCGCCTCGTGCAGGCCGGTTTCACCGTCCTGGCGATCGACCAGCGCTCGGGCGACGGCGAATTCGGCGGCAGCAACCGCACCGCGACCGCACTGGGGCGCGAGGCGAGCTTCGAAGAAGCCCTGCCCGACCTGAACGCGGCGCTCGACTGGGCCAAGGCCAACGCGCACGGCGCGCCGGTCATCGTCTGGGGTTCGAGCTATTCGGCAGCCCTGGTCTTCCTGCTCGCGGCCGCGCGCCCGCAGGACGTGGCCGCCGTGGTTGCCTATTCGCCCGGCGAATATCTGGCGGACCGGTCCGCGGTCCGCAACGCGGCGCGCAAGGTGCGCGTGCCGGTTTTCATCGACCAGGCCTCGGGGACCGACGAGATCGAGCAGTCCGCCGCGATCCTGGGCGCCCTGCCGGGTTCCGACAAGCAGCAGCTGCGTTCCGCGGCCCCTTCGACCCACGGTTCGTCCACCCTGCGCCCCGACCGCAATCCGGCCGGAGCGGCGGCGCACTGGACCGCGCTCATGGCATTCCTCGAGCGTTATTCGTCCAGACCCTGAAGCGACCGGAGCCTGCCCACCAAGCCGATCGTTCCCGAACCGTCAGGCCGAAAGCGCGACCTGGTCCGCCTGCCGGCGCCGGCAAACCGTGCCCACGCCGGCGCGGCGTCAGCCGCCGGCGAATTCCTCGGTATCGATCTCCGCCTGCGTTGCCGCGTTGTAGCGTGCGCCGGCGATGCGCGCACCCTCGAACGGGGCATCAAGGCGCCGCAGCAGGCCGGCGTCGATCTGCAGGCCGGCAGCGCCCAGGTTCTCGAGCAGGTGCGCGGTCGAGGTCGTGCCGGGAATCGGCACGACCAGCGGATCGCGCGCCAGCAGCCAGGCCAGCGCCAGCTGCGCCGGCGTGCAGCGGGCCTCGGCCGCGAGGCCGGCGCAGGCCTCGAAGGCCAGCCGGTTGGTGGCCATGTTCTCGGCGTCGAAGCGCGGCATGCTGCGCCGGATGTCCTTCGCGTCGAGCAGCGCCGCGTCGCCGACGCCTCCGGCGAGAAAGCCGCGCCCCAGCGGGCTGAACGCCACCAGCGTCACGTCCAGTTCGCGGCAGGCATCGAGCAGGCCGATCTCGGGATTGCGCGTCCACAGCGAGTACTCGTTCTGCACCGCGGCCACCGGATGCACGGCGTGGGCGCGGCGCAGCGTCGCCGCCGAGACCTCGGAGAGCCCGATTCCCCGGATCTTGCCGGCGCGCGCGAGATCGGCCAGCGCGCCGACGCTGTCCTCGATCGGCACGCGGCGGTCCCAGCGGTGCAGGTAATAGAGGTCGATGACCTCGGTGCGCAGCCGGCGCAGGGCTTCGTCGCAGGTACGCCGCAGGGTGTCCGGTCGGCCATCGATGACCCGCTTGCCGTCGACCCCGGTCATGCCGCACTTGCTCGCCAGCAGGAATCTCGAGCGGTGGCGCGCCAGGGTCCGCCCCAGCAGCTCCTCGTTGGCGCCGAAGCCGTACAGCGCGGCGGTGTCGAAGAAGTCGACGCCGGCATCGAGTGCGCGCAGCAGCAGGTCTGCGGCGGCGGCCGCGGGCGGCGGCACGCCGTAGGCATGGCTGAGGTTCATGCAGCCCAGGCCGATCGGGCCGACCTCGCCCAGCCCGAGCGCCGGTGCGCCGATGCGGCGCCTGGTGGGCGATCCGGGAACGCGCACGGGCCCGCCTCAGCGCGCCGGCGCCGGCGGCAACTGGCGCTCGAGGCCGTGCAGCACGCGGTAGCAGGGCAGCACGCTCGCCACGCTGGCATTGGGTGCCCGCCGTTCGCGGATGGCCGCGACGAACTCGCGGTCCTGCAGCTCGATGCCGTTCATCGACACGTCGACCGCGGAGACATCGATCTTCTGCTCCTTGCCGTCGTAGAGATCATCGTAGCGCGCGACATAGGTCGCGCTGTCGCCGATGTAGCGGAAGAAGGTGCCCAGCGGACCGTCGTTGTTGAAGGACAGCGAGAGCGTGCAGATTGCACCGCTTGCGCTGCGCAGCTGGATCGACATGTCCATGGCGATGCCCAGCGCCGGGTGGTACGGCCCCTGGATGGCGTTGGCCTGGACGATCTCGCCGCCCTGCCAGGCGAACAGGTCGACCGTATGCGCCGCATGGTGCCACAGCAGGTGATCGGTCCAGCTGCGCGGCTGGCCCAGGGCATTGATGTTGCTGCGCCGGAAGAAGTAGGTCTGCACGTCCATCTGCTGCAGGTGGAATTCGCCGGCCGCGACGCGACGGTGCACGTACTGGTGACTGGGATTGAACCGCCGGGTGTGGCCGACCATGGCGACCAGGCCGGTCTCGCGCTGCAGGGCATCGACCGCCTCGGCGTCGGCCAGCCGGTCGGCCAGCGGGATCTCGACCTGCACGTGCTTGCCGGCCTGCAGGCAGGCCAGCGCCTGCGCCGCGTGCAGCTGCGTCGGCGTGCACAGGATCACCGCGTCGACGTCGGCGCGCTCCAGGCTCTCTTCGAGGCGGGTGGTCACGTGGCCGATGCCGTAGCGCGCCGCGACCTCGCGCGTCGGCCCGGCCTCGCGTCCGACCAGGGAGGTCACCTGCACGCCGGCAATGTTGCGCAGCCCGTCCAGGTGCTTGATGCCGAAGGCGCCGGCGCCGGCCAGGGCGATGCGCACGAGGGGCGTGTTCATGTCAGGCGTTCTCCAGGATCAGGTGGCCCACCGCGGTGTTCGAGGCCGGTACGTGGTAGAAGCGGTGCACGACCCTGGGCGCGCGCCCGCGCGCCGGGTCGTCCGGGTCGTCGGCCATCGCGCCGCGCGCGATCAGCCACATCACCAGCTCGATGCCCTCGGAGCCGGCCTCGCGCACGTAGTCGACGTGCGGCATGTGCGACAGGCCCTGCGGATCGGCGATCAGCCGGTCCAGGAAGGCCTGGTCGAATGCGCGGTTGATCAGTCCGGCCCGCGGTCCTTGCAGCTGGTGGCTCATGCCGCCGGTGCCCCACACCTGGACGTCGAGCGGCGCGTCGTAGCGTTCGATCGCCCGGCGGATCGCCCGGCCCAGCTGGTAGCAGCGACGCCCCGACGGCACCGGATACTGCACCACGTTCACCGCGAAGGGGATCACGGCGAAGGGCCAGGCCTGCGGCTGGCCGCACATCAGGGACAGCGGCACGGTCAGGCCGTGGTCGACGTCGATGCGGTTGACGATGGTGAGGTCGAAATCGTCCTGGATCACCGACTGCGCGATGTGCGCCGCCAGTTCCGGATGCCCGGTCACCGGCGGAACCGGGCGCGGGCCCCAGCCCTCGTCGGCCGGCTGGAACTGCGCCGCGCAGCCGATCGCGAACGTCGGGATGCAATCGAGACTGAACGCGGTGGCATGGTCGTTGTAGACCAGGAAGACGACGTCGGGGCGATGGGCCCGCAGCCAGGCCTTGGACGGGTCGTAGCCGCGGAACACCGGCTGCCAGTAGGGTTCATCGGCCTTGCCCAGGTCGAGCGCGGCGCCGATCGCCGGGACGTGCGAGGTGTAGACGCTGGCCGTGATGCGGGCCACGTCAGGCTCCCTTGCCGGCCGCCCACTCGGCCAGCGTGCGGTTGCCGTCGGGCGAGCGGCCGCCGGCCAGCATCATTTTCGCGTACGCCTCCTGGCTCATGCCGGTCATGCTGGCCGCCATGTACTGGAAGCTGCGCCCGTCGGTGGCGCCGATCTTGGCCAGGAAATAGATGTTGCCGCCCAGGGCGATGCAGCGGTTCAGATCGCGGTCCAGCACGGCCTGCTTCTGCTCCTCGCTCATCGGCCATTGGTCCAGGTAGGCCCGCTCGTCGGCCTTGAAGCGGGCGCGGTTCTCGGCGCGCATGAGCGACATGCAGAACTGGTTCAGGTGGTAGCCCTTGCGCGACTGCTCGGCATCGAAGATCGTGGTGCCGGGTATGTCGAGGTACGGCTTATCGAGCGCCATGGGCGTCTCCTGCTTGCGGCCGGCGGCCCGCCGGGAACATCAGCGCACCTCCTCGGGCCAGTAGAGCCGGCGCGGATTGTCAACCAGGAGCTTGCGCTCGAGGAGGGCGGTCGGCGCGATGTGCGGGATGAAGTCGACCAGCAGGCCGTCGTCGGGCATGTGGTCCTTCAGGTTCGGGTGCGGCCAGTCGGTGCCCCACAGCACGCGATCGGGAAAGCTCTCGACCAGGCGCCGCGCGAACGGCACGACGTCGCGGTAGGGTTCGCGCTGGCCGTCGACCGCCGGCGGGCCGCTCAGCGAAAGCCGCTCCGGGCAGCTGACCTTGGACCAGATGTTGGGGTGGTCGTGCATCAGGCGCACGAAGCGCTGGAATTCCGGACCGTCGACCGGCTTGCCGACATCCGGCCGTCCCATGTGGTCGACCACCACCACGGTCGGCAAGGCGGTGAAGAAGTCCCACAGCTGCGCCAGGTCGGCGGCCTCGAAGTAGACCACGACGTGCCAGCCCAGCGGCGCGATGCGCGCGGCGATCTCGAGCAGTTCCTCCTTCGGCGTGAAGTCGACCAGGCGGCGCACGAAATTGAAGCGCACGCCGCGCACGCCCGCGGCGTGCAGATCCTGCAGTTCCTGGTCGCTGATGCTGCGCCGAACCGTGGCCACGCCGCGCGCCTTGCCCTGCGCGTGGCGCAGGGCGTCGACCAGGGCGCGGTTGTCGGCGCCGTGGCAGGTCGCCTGGACGATGACGTTGCGCTCGAAGCCGAGGCGGTCGCGCAGGGCGAACAACTGTTCATACGAAGCGTCGCAGGGCGTGTACTTGCGCTCCGGCGCATAGGGAAAGCGGGCGCCCGGCCCGAACACGTGGCAATGCGCATCGACCGCACCCGGCGGCGCGCGAAACCGCGGCACCGAGGGATCGGGATGGAAGCACAGCCATCCCGGGGTCATCGCAAACGGCGTCGCGGCCGGCTCCGGCTTGTCGCTCATGGTTCTCCATTCCTGCGTTCGATCGGACCGGTCGGTCCGGCCGCGGGCTGCACGGGCGCCTGCACGCGGGCCAGCACGCGGTCGGCATGGGTACGCCAGTTCCCGGCCGGGCCCGCGCCGAAGACGCCGGCCGCCGCGAGATCGGCGACCCAGGCCTGGCGTTGCGCCGTGCCCGCCGCCGACCACGGCTCGAGCCCGAGCTCGCGCACGGTCGCCGCGGCTTCGCCCATTTCCTCGGCGCGTCGCCGGCCATGCTGGATCACGCGCTCGAAGAAGTAGCTCGCCTGACGGTCCCAGTCTATCCCCGGAAAGGTCTCGGCGAGCGAGGCCAGCACGGCATCCTCGACGCCATGGGCGCGCGCCGCCAGCAGGCTCTCGAGGAACATGGCCTCCATGCCCTTGATGATCACCGAGCGGCACATCTTGGTCGCCGAGGCGACGCCCAGCCGCTGCGCGGCCACCGCGGCGGCAAAGCCCAGGGCGGCGAGGCCGGGCTGCAGCGCGGCCGCCTGCGGCCCGCCCAGCAGCAGCGGCACGCCGATCCGGTACGGCGGCACCGAAGTCATGACCGCGCCCTCGACGAAGCGCCCGCCCGCCGCCTCGACCGCTGCCGCGGCGCGGCGCTTGGCCCCGGGCGAGGCCGAATTCAGGTCGAGCACCCAGGTTCCGGCGCGCAGGCCCGGGGCGAGCGCCATCGCAACCGGCACCGCCTGGTTCGCGGTCACCGCCGAGATCACGAGATCGGCCTGCGCCGCCAGATCGACGTGCGATGCCGCCAGGGTCACGCCGTGCGCCGCCGCATGCTCGCGCAGCGGCCGGCCGCCGGCGGCCGGCGCGTTCGGCGCCAGCTTGAGGTCATGGGCCGCGACCGCGACCCCGGCCCGCCGCAGGTCTTCTGCGAGGATGGTGCCGACCTCGCCGTAGCCGACGAGTCCCACCTGCCATCGACGCGGGTCTGCGTGCATGGGGCTGCCTTCCGCTTGGCGTCGCGCCGGGTTTTTCGGAGCCGGCGCGGCGGTTGTGCTCAATCGATGTACTTGAGCCCGGCCTTTTCCAGCGGCCCGCGCATGCCGTACATGTCGAGGCCGAGGATGCCGGAGGCCAGCTTGCGCCGCTTCTCGGCTTCATTGGCCTCGCGCAGCGACGCCGCCTCGGCCGTGGCGGCAACCGCCGCCGACGGCACCACGACCACGCCGTCGTCGTCGGCGACGATGACGTCGCCGGGCTCCACCGCCGCGCCGGCGCACACCACCGCCACGTTGACCGAGCCGATCGTCGCCTTGATCGTGCCCTTGGCGCTGATCGCCTTGCTCCAGACCGGGAATTTCATCGCGCTCAGGTCCTTCACGTCGCGCACCCCGCCATCGATGACCAGGCCCAGCGCGCCGCGCGCCTGGAACGAGGTGGCGAGCAGATCGCCGAAGTAGCCATCCGTGCAGTCGGCCGTCACCGCGGCGACGACCACGTCGCCCGGCTGGATCTGCTCGGCGGCGACATGCAGCATCCAGTTGTCGCCCGGGTGCAGCAGCACCGTCACCGCCGGGCCGCAGACGTGGGCGCCGGGGAAGATCGGCCGCAGCGTGGGTTTCATCAGGCCCAGGCGGCCCAGGGCCTCGTGCACCGTGGCGGCGCCGAAGGCCGACAGGCGCTCGATCGCGGCGCGGTCGGGTCGCGGGATGTTGCGCTTGACGATGCCCAGCTGGGTTGCAATGGTGCTCATGCGGCGCTTCCTTTCGCGGCTGGCCTTGCCCGGAGCGCGCGATCGAGCCGCGGGTAGACGCGGCGCGCGTTGCCTTCGTAGATCGCGGCCCGGTCGGCCTCGGTGAGGGTCGGCGCGGCGTCGATGTAGCGCCGCGTGTCGTCGTAATAGTGCCCGGTCTCCGGATCGATGCCGCGCACCGCTCCGATCATCTCGGAGGCGAACAGCACGTTGGCCACCGGGATGACCCGCGTCAGCAGGTCGATGCCCGGCTGGTGGTAGACGCAGGTATCGAAGAAGATGTTGTGCAGCAGGTGCTCGCGCAGCAGCGGCTTCTTCAGCTCCTGGGCCAGGCCGCGGAAGCGGCCCCAGTGATAGGGCACCGCGCCGCCGCCGTGCGGAATGACGAAGCGCAGGGTCGGGAAATCCTTGAACAGGTCCGAGGTCAGGCACTGCATGAAGGCCGTGGTGTCGGCGTTCAGGTAATGCGCGCCGGTCGTGTGGAAACAGGGATTGCAGCTCGTGCTCACGTGCACCATGGCCGGGATGTCGTGCTCGACCATCTTCTCGTAGATCGGGTACCAGTGGCGGTCGGACAGGGGCGGCTCCTTCCAGTGGCCGCCCGAAGGGTCGGGATTGAGGTTGATGCCGACGAAGCCGAATTCGCGGATGCAGCGCTCCAGTTCGGGGATCGAGGTCCGCGGATCGACGCCGGGCGACTGCGGCAGCATCGCGGCGCCGATGAAATGCTCCGGAAACAGCTCGGCGACCCGGTGCACGAGTTCGTTGCAGATCGCCGCCCAGGTCGAGCTGACGGCAAGGTCGCCGATGTGATGCGCCATGAAGCTGGCGCGCGGCGAGAAGATGGTGAGGTCGGAGCCGCGCTCCCGCATGAGGCGCAGCTGGTTGCTCTCGATGGTCTCGCGCAGCTCGTCGTCGCTGATGCGCAGCTCGGCAACCTTCGGCCGCTGCGCCGGATCCTGGATGCCGGCGATCTGCCGGTTGCGCCACTGCTCCAGGGACTTGGGCGCGGTGGTGTAATGGCCGTGGATGTCGATGATCATGGTCGTGGGCCTGGCGTGATGGGCATCCGGTTTCAGCTCTTGCGCCGGCCGTCCCAGACGGCACCGGGCACGAAGACCTCGCCGCGCATGAGCAGCCGCGCCGTGCGCAGCAGCGCCGCGCGCAGCACATTCTGCGGCTGGTCCGGGTCGAGCGCCAGCTCGACGCTGAATTCCCCGGTCGGGTGCTCGACCGACAGCGTCTTGGCCGGCCCCGGCGGCACGCGGGCGATGCCCGCGGTCACCGAGCCCTCGAGCACGCAGGCCGTGCCTACCGTCACCGCGGCCAGCACGCCGATGGCATCGTGGCACACGTGCGGGATGAAGCTGCGCGTGCACAGCGCGCCGCCGGCCCGCGGCGCGCCGATGAGCGTCATCTTGGGATAGTTCTTCGGTCCGACGTCGCCCAGCCCCATCGCCGGACCGCAGGCCAGCCGCAGGCGCTCGAGGCGCGCCTTGAGCTCCTCGTCGGCGTTGAGCTGCGCCACCGTCTCGTAGCCCGTGCGGCCGACATCGGCGGCGCGCAGCAGGACCAAAGGCATGCCGTTGTCGATGCAGGTCACGTCCAGGCCGTCGATCTGGTCGCGCACCCGGCCGGTCGGCAGCAGGCCGGCGCACACCGAGCCCGCGGTGTCGAGGAAGTTGATCACGATCGGCGCCGCGCTGCCGGGCACGCCGTCGATGCGCGCCTCGCCCTCGTAGGCCACGCGGCCCCCGGGCGTGCGCACCGTGATGTCGCATTGCATGTCGGTGTTCAGGGTCAGCACGCGCAGCGTGGTCTGCTCGCCGCGCGGCGCCACCATGCCCATCTCCAGCGCGAACGGCACCACGGCGGCCAGCATGTTGCCGCAGTTGGGCGTGGTGTCGACGGTGTCCTTCTCCGGCTGCAGCTGGGCGAACAGGAAATCCAGGTCGACGCCGCGCAGGCTGCCGGGCCGCACGATGCCGACCTTGCTGGTCAGCGGATGGGCGCCGCCCAGGCCGTCGATCTGCCGCTTGTCGGGCGAACCCATGACGGCCAGCAGGACCCGGTCGCGCAAGGCGGTGTCGCGCGGCAGGTCCGACTCGCGGAAGAACGGTCCGCGCGACGTCCCGCCGCGCATGAAAAGGGCAGGGATGGCAGTTTGCATGGCATACCCGTTGAGCAGGAGCGGGCCGGGGGTGGCGCACACGGCGCCGGCACGGCATGGTCGGCCAAGCCATGTCGGCGCACCGCGCGCCGCGGCCCATCGCTTTATATCACCGCGAAACCGCCCGCGCGCGGCACCGCCGATCAGCGGCGCAGGTCGAAGTTGTCCATGCCGCGCTTGAGCTCGCGCGCGATGCGCGCGCGGTCGGCGACGAAATCGTTCTTGCGCGCCTCGGCACCCAGGTAGGCGTCGAGGTCGGGGTGGCGGGCCTGCAGCTGCGGCACCAGCTCGAGGAAGAGGTCGGTGAGCTCGGGGTCGAAGTGGCTGCCGCGCAGCCGGCCGATCTCGCGCAATGCGTCCTCGACCGACCAGGCGTGCTTGTAGCAGCGCCGGTGGGTCAGGGCGTCGAACACGTCGGCCAGCGCGGCGACACGCGCCGCCAGGGGAATCATGGTGCCCTGGCGCCGGTTCGGATAGCCGGTGCCGTCCCAGCGCTCGTGGTGGTTGAGCGCGATCTCCTGGGCCAGGAAGAGCTGCTTGAGCCCGCCCTCGCCGATCAGTTCCCAGCCCTGTTCGCAGTGCTGGGTCATGATGAGCCGCTCGCCGGCGGTGAGGCGGCCGGGCTTGAGCAGGATCGCGTCGGGCACGCGCAGCTTGCCGATGTCGTGCAGCCTGGCCGACAGGTCGATCAGGGTGCACATCTCGTCGTCCATGCCCTTGCGCAGTGCAAGTTCCTTGGCCAGGGCGCCGACCCGGTAGCAATGCTCGCCGGTCTCGTCGTCGTGCAGCTCGGCGGCGACGGTGTTCTTCTCGAGGACCTGCATGCATTCGCGCAGCACGTCCATCGACAGGCGCTGGAAGCGCAGTTCCTGCTTCTTCTGCTCGAGCACGACGCGCGCGCGCTGGTCCAGGTTGCGCGTCACCTTGGCGACGTGGCGGCGATGGTGCTGCAGCACCTGGTGCACCCGGTGGTCGCCGTTGAGCTGGATCACCTCGTGCAGGTAGACCAGCGCCGCATTGGGCTGGCCCGCCACCTCGTAGCCGCGCACGATCATCGTCAGGGCGTCGCGCAGCGCGCTGGGCACGCCGCGCCGGCTTTCGTTCACCGCCTTCTGCAGGCGCGACAGGCCGATGTCGCGGGTCGCCGGATCGTGCACCTCGGCCAGCCCCTGGGTCATTTCGACGAACAGCTGCGCCAGGGTGGTCGCACCCTCGGCGAACTGGCGCGCCAGGGCGACGCGTTCGCGTGCCCGGGGCAGGTTGCGCAACTCCATGAGCAGGCGCGCATAGGAGCATTCGACCATGGTGCGCACCATGCGGTCATGGCCGCTGGCCGGCTGGCCCAGGCTCTCGACCGCGCGCTCCGCGGCGGCGATGCCGGCGGCGAAATCGCGCAGGTGCAGGTGGGCCAGCGCCAGGTTGCACAGCGCCGCGGTGCGCGCCACGGCATTCTCCGTGGGATCGCCCGCGTCGCCCTCGGCCAGTTCGATGGCGCGCTCGTAGCACGGCACGGCTTCGTTGTAGCGTCCGGCGTTCTGGTGGGCCAGCCCGAGGTTGGTCAGGATGTTCGATTCCTGGGTCACATCGTCGGCTTCGCGCGCGGCCTGCAGCGCACCGGTGAGCGCGCTCACCGTGTCCGGATAGGAGCCGCTCTCCTGGTAGACCGCGCCCAGCACCTTGAGCGCCTTGGCCCGCAGATGCTGGTCGCCGAGGCGGCCGGACATGGCCACCGCCTGGGTCGCCGGTTCCAAACCCGCGTATGCGTTACCCGAATAGATGCCATGGCGCGCGATGAACAACAGGCACATCACGCGATCCGCGCTTACGGGATCGGGCGGCAGATCCGACAGGGCCTGCGCCGCCATATCAAACAAGGCATTACCGTCCCGGGTCAGCGGCGCGTTGCGCAAGCGATCGGCCAGCTTGCTCATCCGTTCGGCCAGTTCCTGCGCGTCGCTCGCGCCGGCCAGCGGCAGGAGCGACGCGAAATCGGTAATTGACCCTCGCTGCGGCAGCATTTACGTTTCCTCCAGGCGCATTTCAGGGCGGAGCGGGAGGTGCGGCGCGGGGCGCGAATCCGGAACGAGCAGCGGATTCGTGCCACCGGCAAGGCCCCTTCCCGAACCAGGCACGAAGGCACCGACGAGCGGCCGAATGTAGGTCAATTCGTGACGATTTTCCATGATCTTTTCAGCGGAGGCAGCAATGGAGCAGGCGATCGAGTTGGTTGAGGAAAACGGGGTTCTCGTCCAGGACAAACAACAAATCGTGGAACTGCCCGCGAATGTGCTCGACCACGTCGGTGGCGGCTGCATCGCCTTGATACTGTAGTCTCGCACGCCTCGGCCGGCCCCGCTGCGTCGGGGCCGGTGGCAGCATGCGCAGCAGGCCCGCCACCGTGCGGGCCTTTTCTTTTTCGGCCATTCGCCGCGCTTTGTCTATCGGCCGATTCCGATTCTGTCCAGTTTGCGGGCATCACCTATAGCCAGCCGTTGGCGCGCGCCAGGCGGGCCGCCTCGACCCGGTTGGCGGCACCGAGTTTCTGCGCCGCCTCATGCAGGTAGTTGCGCACGGTGCCCGATGACAGGCCGAGGAGCGCAGCGATCTCCTTGTTGCCCTTGCCTTCTTCGGCCAGGCGCAACACCGCGCGTTCGCGATCGCCCAGCGGATTGGGTGCCGACCACGCCGCCTCGGCGAGCTCGGGGGCGATGACCCGTTGCCCGGCGGCGACGCGCCGCACCGCCGCCACCAACTCCTCGCTGGGCTGGTCCTTGAGCAAGACGCCACGCACGCCGGCTTCGAGCGCGCGGCGCAGATACCCCGGGCGGCCGAATGTGGTGACGATGAGCACGCGCACCGGAACGCCGTCGCGCTGGATCCTCTGCGCCAGGTCCAGGCCGCTGAGTCCGGGCATTTCGATGTCCGAGACGAGGATGTCGGCCGGCACTTCGCGCAGCAGGCGCCAGGCGGCCGGGCCGTCGGCCGCCCGGCCGACCACTTCGATGTCGGGTTCCAGGTCGAGCAGGCGGGCCAGTGCGCTCAGCACCATGCCCTGGTCCTCGGCGACGATCACGCGGATCACGCCCGGCCCTTGCTGTCGCGGGCGGTACGCCCCGCAGCGTTGCGGTGGCGCTTGTGTTCAGGCATCTTCGTCGCCCAGCGGAACCTGGGCGAGCAGGCGCGTGCCGGGGAGCGCGAGCGCGGCGTCCGCGTCCGTGGCGGTGCCGATCGTCAAGGTGCCGCCGACGGCCGCGAGCCGCTGCTGCATGCCCTTCACGCCGTGCCCGGGGGTGATGCCGCCGCCCTTGCCGTCGTCCTGCACCTGCAGCCGCACGGCGTCGCTGTCGAACTGCAGGTCGATGCGGCAGCGGCGGGCCGCCGAATGGCGGATCACGTTGGTCGTCGCCTCGCGCAGCACGTAGCCCATGGCGACATCGATGCGCGGCGGCAAGGGCACCGCCGCGGTCGTGGCCGCGCAATCGATCCCGGCGCTGCCCAGCGCACGGCGCGCCTGGTCGAGCTCCGTGGCCAGAGTGGTCGAGCGCATCCCGCTCAGCGCCGCGCGCACGTCCGCCAGGGCACCGCGCGCGCTCTCGTGGATCTCGCGGATCTCGCGGCGCGCCGCCGCCGGATCGCGCTCGATGAGCTTGGCCGCCAGGTCGGCCTTGACCGCGACCAAGGTCAAGGTATGCCCCAGCACGTCGTGCAGGTCGCGGGCGATGCGTTCGCGCTCGGCGACCACCGCCAGCTGCCGGGCATCCTCGCGCGATCGCTGCAGTGCCTCGTTGCGCTCGTTGATCACGGCGAAAAAGACCGTGCAAGCGCCGATGATGGCGCAGATCAACTCGCCAAAGAGCAGTTCGTCCAGGTCCACCCCCAGCATCCGGCACGCGATCGCCATGATGACCAGGACGCCGAACAAGCCGATCGCGGCGATGTGCAATGGACGGGAGAATCCGGCCTGGGCGCAGGCATAGACCGGGAACACCATCCACATTCCGCCATAGGGTTGCAGCGCCAGCCCGATGGCCAGGAAGGCCGCGGCATAGCCCAGGCGCCGCCAGCCCTTCTGGCCGTAGCCATGGAAATACAGCGGCAGGAAGACGGCGCAGCCCAGCGCCGAGGCCACCACGCCGGCCGCCGTCGGCGGCCGGGTGATCCAGGGCAGCGGGTACATCAGCAGGTAGCCGGCAACGAACAGCCGGATGCGTTGCCAGGACTGCCCGACCGCGGGATCGCCGGAGCGGTCTTTCATGGGGCTGCGGGCGCCATCGCGCGCGCTGGGAAGCAGGATTTTCGCCGACCTCATACCGCCGCAGAATACCCGGCACGGAGCGGCAGCAGGCGCGACAGGGCGGTCGCCCACAGCACCAGACCGGCCGCGGCGGCGCCCAGCGGATTTTGCGGCCCGGCGGCCGTCAGCGTGGGATAGATCAGCACGATCGCGATGAGCGCGCCGGCGGTCAGGTTGTAGGCCGGGGCATGCAGCATCCGGGCCAGCGGCAGGAAATGCACGCCGACCACCAGGATCAGCGCCGGCAAGATCCACGCCTGCAGCCCGAGGTTGGCGAGGACGTTGACGGCGGCGAACATGGCGATCCCTTGCGCGATGTTCACGATCATCAACTGGCGGCGCATGCGCCGCGCGGCGGGCAGCGCGCCCCAGGAGCGGAGCGCCACCCGATGGCGCAGGAAGCGGCGCATCGCCAGGGCGTAGATGCCGAGCGCCAGGATAAGGATGGCCGGAACCGCCCACGGCCCGGCGTCGCTCATGTTCAGGCAGGCGGTGATCAGCCAGACGCTGCCGAAGAACGTGAGAATCATCGCGCCGATCGCGTGATGGGCAAGGTGTGCGGCATGTTCTTGCATGACGGGCTCCGGTTCGGGATGGGTAGGGGAAGGATGAAAGGTCGCGGCTCAGCCGCGCAGGGTCGGTCCGAACAGCGCGGCGTAGGCGAGCACGACCAGGCCGGCGGCGCCGATCCACGGCATGCTGCGGCCGAACCCCAGGCCGGGGCCGCCGCCGTCGGCCAGCACCGGTGCGCGGCGCGCCTGCTGCCAGAACAGCAGCAGGCCGCAGCTGCCCCCCAGGCTCGAGGGCAGCACGGAGAGCAGGATCATTTCCAGTCCAAGCGGGTTGAGCAGACCGATGGCCAGATAGACCAGCGCCCCGGTGGCGTAGGCCGGCAGCGCCACACCCCGCAGTTGGCGCTTCAGGGCCGCCGGATCGCGCGCGCCCAGTTGCGGCGCCATCGCCCGCCACATGACGCGCAGCACCGCGCGGTAGCCGATCACACCCAGTGCCGTCATGCCGACCCGCCACGGCCACTGCGGTGTCCAGCCGCCCAGCGCGCCGTCGGCGATGGTGCCCAGGTCACCCAGGCCCGACACGCCCGAGAACAGCGGATAGCCCGCGGCCGACATCAGGCCCAAGCTGCCCAAAAGCCAGGTGAAGAGCCAGCCCGCCCGGTTGTTGCGCGCGACACGCATCAGGGCGGCGTACGCCACGGCCCCGAGCAGCAGGCTCATCGCGGGTCCGGCCAGCGCGACCAGCCGGCGGCCCAGGTCGCCAAGGTGTGCCTCGTCGCATTCGACGTAGAACGCCCCCATTGCGGTGGGATGGCTGCCCAGCAGCAAGCAGGCCGCCGCATGCCCGGCGTGCTCGTGCCATGCGACGGCGACTACGTAGGCCAGGGCGGAAAGCGCGACCAGCGTCGGCAGATCCGGCAGCGCGTCCGGCGCCTCGCCCGGCGCCGGCGCACCGGACGCACCGGTCGGCCTCGCGACCTAGGTTTGAGGGCCAGCGCCAGCGTCCATGATTTCGCCTCCGGGTTCGCGCCGCAAGCCACGGCGCATGGAGGCAATGTAGAGAGGCGGCGACTGCCGCGTAAGTGGCGGGTGTCAGGCGTCGGGCATGACATCTGTCATGGGCGCGGCGTGGCCGCACCATGACGCCGCGGATTCGCCCCGGTTTGCTGCGCAAATGGGCGAATCGGCCGTCGTGGCGCGACGGAAAATGGCGCCATGGCCGCATACCGCTTCCGGCTCCATGCCGACGCCTGGCGTGGCGTGATCGTCGCGCTGGCGCTGGCGCTGCTCGTCCTGCTGGGTTTCTACGTCATCGCTATTGGCCGCACCTGGCAACTTCCGCGGCCGACGCAGGCCACGGCGCCGCCGTTGCGACAACGCCCGGAGGATTCGTCGCCACGCGGCATTCCCGCCGACGATGGGCGCAATTCACCGCGCGCCCCGGGTGGGGCGGGCGCCGCGCCGCCGGTCGCGACGGCGACCAACGCACCCGACGCCCTGCGCCAGCTGTTGCGCGGCTATCGTGCCGACCCGACGAGTACCGCGACCGCTTCGATCGGGTCATCGGGGAAGGTGAAGCTCAAGCCGGGTGGACCCCTGACCACGATGGACGGCCTGCCGGCCGAAGCGCTGCGCGACGCCGCGCTGGTGTCGGGGGCACCGCCGCGCCACTAGGGCATTGGCCGTCGATACCAGCGTCGGACGCAGCAACCGGCGCTTGCAGCGGCGCTGCAGGATGCCCGTGGAAATTTGGGCGGCGGCGCCGCAAGCGGCCGTAGCAGCGCGCGCCAGCGCGCGGGCGCCTTACAGGTCGCGCGGAATGTTCGACGCGACGATGGCGCCCAGGTCTTCGCGCACCCAGGGCGTATCGCCGTGCACCGCGCGAAACTCGGTGATCACGAGCATGTGCACCACATCCTCGTAGGCCAGCGGCCGCGGCGTCGGCCACGAGGCGAAGCTTTCCTCGGCCTGGCGCAGCAGGGCGTCGGCGCGGGTGTCGTCGCTGGCCATGCGCGTGCGCACGATGCGCCGGTACAGGTCGCGCCCGTGCAGATTCGGGTGGCGCGAGGCGACGGTCTCGTGCAGCTTGCGCATTTCGCGGCTGACGCGCTTGGCGAAATGACGTTCGCGCATGGGCAGCAGCAGGCCGGCCAGGCCGCCCGGCGGCTCGCGCGCCGGAGCGGTCTTCGGCAAGGCCGGCGCCTGGCCCAGCGGCGCTTTTGGCAGACCCGCGGAGGTGGCGAATTCGTTCCAGGCGTCGAGGTCGGGCAGCAACTCGCCCGAGCGCGGCGGCGGCGCGCGGCGCGGCGTGCGCGCCCCGCCCATCTTCATGTACGGAATCGGATCGGCCATGAACTGCACTCGGCAGGCCGCCGAGCAGAAGGAGAATCGGATTCCGGATTCGGTGTGCACGAACGGCGTGCCCGTGCCGGTCGCCTTGCCGCAGACCGGATCGAATCCCAGGGTCATTCCTGTATCGGTTTCAGCTTCCACGGAGAACCTCGTACGCAATGGGTGCGCGCTGCCATCAGCCCGCGATTCACTGCTTTTAAGATTAACTGAAACCCGGTTGATTCGAGCAGCCACTCCCGAAAAAGCGCTGCCGATGGCGGTCCACGGAAGGGTCGCTGCCCGGGCTGCCATGCGGAAGAACGTGCTTGAGCGGAACCACGTTTGTGCGCGGCTACCGACGCACCAAAAACAAGCAATGCACGGAAAATGTGCATCATTTTTGGGCGATGTGTCAAGATTAATTCATGATTTGGGTGCGAATCCTGGCCTTTGAGCGCCCCGGCTGTTGGCACGTCATTTGCGTCTACTCGAAGCAAGGTCGACGAACGTGAGTTGGCGAACGGGGGTCAGCGAACGGGGTCGCCAGGCTGGGCGCGCGGAAATGCCGTCGCGGCGCGGCCCCAAGCCGCGCGACGGGCCGCATGCGGCGGCGGTCAAGAACCGCGCAGCGGGCCGGTCGCGCATCCGTACCGGGTCGGCAATGCGCAGCAACGGCGCCATGAAGTGCGCCAGGAAAAACCAACATGAAGCTGGTCACCGCGATCATCAAACCCTTCAAGCTCGACGAGGTCCGCGAGGCCTTGAACAAGGTCGGCGTTCAGGGCCTGACCGTATCGGAGGTGAAAGGCTTCGGCCGCCAGAAAGGGCATACCGAGTTGTACCGCGGTGCCGAATATGTCGTCGATTTCCTTCCCAAGTCGCGTATCGAAGCGGCGATCAGCGACGATTTGCTGGACCAGGTGATCGAAGCGATCGAGCAGTCCGCCCGTACCGGAAAGATCGGTGACGGCAAGATCTTCGTTTCCGATTTGCGCGAAGTCGTACGTATCCGTACCGGCGAGACCGGCACGCAAGCCCTATGAGGAGAATTTGCATGAAACGCCTTGCACTGATCGCTGTCGTCGGTTCCCTGCTGCTGGCCGGGTCCGCCGCTTTCGCGGATGACAAGCCGGCGGCGGCGCCCGCGGCCGCGCCGCCCGCTGCCATGGCGGCTCCGGTGGCTGCCGCACCGGCGCCCGCGCCCGCGGCGGCGACCCCGCCCGCGCCACCGGCCGCTTCGAGCACCGAGCCGTCGGTGATCACCAACGCGCAGATCAACTCGGGCGATACGGCGTGGATGCTCACCTCCTCGGCGCTGGTGCTGATGATGACGGTACCGGGGCTGGCGCTGTTCTACGGCGGGATGGTGCGCAAGAAGAACATCCTGGCCACGCTCATGCAGAGCTTTGCCATCACCTGCCTGGTCACCATCATCTGGTGGGCGGTCGGCTACAGCCTGGCGTTCACGCCCGGGGGTACGCCCTACCTGGGCGGCTTCAGTCGAATGTTCATGGACGGCCTGGTGTACGTGAAGGACATCGCCGCGGTCGATGCGACCAAGGATGCGCCGGCGGTGGCCGCCGTGGTCGGCAAGGTCTCGGTCAGCCACCTTGGCACCACGATCCCCGAGACGGTGTACGCGATGTTCCAGTTGACCTTCGCCATCATCACCCCGGCGCTGATCTGCGGCGCCTTTGCCGAGCGCATGAAGTTCTCCGCCATGCTCTGGTTCATGGGCCTGTGGTCGGTGCTGGTGTACTCGCCGATCGCCCACTGGGTGTGGGAGCCGAGCGGCTGGCTGGCAGCGCGCGGCGTGCTCGATTTTGCCGGTGGCACCGTGGTGCACATCAACGCTGGCATCGCGGCGCTGGCCTGCGCCCTGGTGCTGGGCAAGCGTGTCGGTTACGGCAAGGAGCCGATGGCGCCGCACAACCTGACCCTGACGGTGATCGGCGCTTCGCTGCTGTGGGTCGGCTGGTTCGGGTTCAATGCCGGCTCGGCGGTGGCCGCCGACGGGCGTGCCGGCTTTGCCTTCGCGGTGACGCAGATCGCCACGGCCGCCGCGGCGCTGGGCTGGGTGTTCACCGAGTGGCTGACCAAGGGCAAGCCCAGCGTGCTGGGCATCGCCTCGGGGGCGGTTGCCGGGCTGGTTGCCATCACCCCGGCCTCGGGCTATGTGGGCGCCACCGCATCGGTGGTCATCGGGCTGGCCGCCGGCGTGATCTGTTTCTTCTCGTCGACCGCGGTCAAGAAGATGCTGGGCTACGACGACTCGCTGGACGCCTTCGGGGTGCACTGCATCGGGGGCATCGTCGGCGCGCTGCTCACCGGCGTGTTCGCCAACACGGCGATCGACGGCGGCCAGGCCGGCAGCGTGATCACCCAGGCGATCGGCGTGGGCACCACCCTGGTCTACAGCTTCGTGGTCAGCTTCGTGCTGCTCAAGATCATCGATGCGGTGATCGGCCTGCGGGTCACCGAGGAGCAGGAGCGCGAAGGCCTGGAT
>Ga0209698_10001022_pt1 | contig 32228 bp, 25 predicted proteins | sample LitLauG_LLR_2012_FD_187203 | JGI IMG/M metagenome (GOLD analysis project Ga0209698, IMG submission 187203) | Freshwater sediment microbial communities from Pennsylvania, USA - Little Laurel Run_MetaG_LLR_2012 (SPAdes) (version 2) | ecosystem: Environmental > Aquatic > Freshwater > Creek >... | reverse complement strand
TGACGGAACCGCGACGCGACGTGAGGTAAACGAGATCGCCGTCGGCGATCGCGAGCCGTTCCATGTCCCGCGGATGCAGATCGACGGTCGGCTCGGGGTCATGGCCGAAAAGTTGACCCACAGTACCGGTGCGGCTCATGCCGTGCCATTGGTCGCGCAGCCGCCCGGTAATCAGGGAGTACGGGTAGCGCACATCGCGCGGCTCGGCCACCGGCCGAAAACCCACGTCGGCAAATCGGGCGTTTCCGTCTGCCGTTGGGAAACGGCCGTCGGCGTACAGTCGCGCCTTGCCGGCCGGGGCGCCAGCCGGAAACGGCCATTGCTGCGGGCCGTCGCGCTCGAGCAGCGCATAGCTCAGCCCCGTGATGTCGAGATCGCGTCCGCGGGTGCTTTCCCGATGCTCGTTCCAGATGGTCTCGGCGCAGCGGTAGTCGAATCTGCCTGGTGCGCCCGGCTGACGTCGTACCTCCAGACGCTGCGCCAGGGCGGCGGCTATCCACCAGTCAGGCCGCGCCTCGCCCGGAGCCGGGACGGCAATGCGAACCCGGCTGATGCGGCGTTCGGAATTGGTAACCGTACCGTCCTTTTCGCCCCAGCTCGCGGCCGGCAGAAGCAGGTCGGCATGGCGCGTGGTCTCCGTGTTCGCGTAGGCCTCCTGCACGACGAGGAAGTCGACCCGTTCGAGGGCACGCCGCACCAGCGCCTGATCGGGCATCGATTGCGCAGGATTCGTACAGGCGATCCACAACGCCTTTATCTGCCCGTCCGCCGCCGCCTCGAACATCTCGACAGCCGTCTTGCCGGGCCCGCCGGGCACCGTATCCATTTTCCAGTGGCGCGCAATTTCCGCGCGATCCTGTGCGCTGTCCAGGTCACGATGGGCGCTGGCAAGGGTGGCCATCGCCCCGACTTCCCGGCCGCCCATTGCATTGGGCTGCCCCGTAAGCGACAGGGGGCCGGCGCCGGGCTTGCCGATCTGGCCGGTGGCAAGGTGCAGATTGATGAGCGCAGCATTCTTCGCCGTGCCGTCGGCGCTCTGGTTCAATCCCTGGCAGTAGAGCGATAGCGTGGCACCGCCGCGCGGGCCGCCCGCATCCTTGTGGCCGAACCAGTGCGCCGCCGTCACGAGGTCGGCCTCGGGGATGCCGCACACGCGGGCCGCCTCGCGGGGCGTGAACTCGCGGACGCGCGACTTGAGTGCGGCAAATCCCGACGTATGCCGCTCGATGTAGTCGGCGTCGAGCAAGCCGTCCCAAAGCAGGACGTGCAACATCCCATGAAACAGCGCCACATCGGTTCCCGGTGCAAGCGGCAGGAACAGGTCGGCCGCCTGTGCGGTATCGGTGCGGCGCGGATCGGCTACGATCAGCCGCAGCTGCGGATTGGCCTGGCGGGCTTCCTCGATCGCGCGAAACAGGACCGGGTGCGCGTACGCCATGTTCGCGCCGGCGATGAAGATCGTATTGGCCAGCCCAATGTCCTCGTAGCATGCCGGGGGCGCGTCGGCACCAAGGGTCATCTTGTAGCCGGTAACCGCGCTGCTCATGCAAAGGCGCGAGTTCGAGTCGATATTGTTGGTTTGCAGCAGACCCTTTGCCAGCTTGTTGAAGACGTAATAGTCCTCGGTGAGCAGTTGGCCGGAGACGTAAAAGCCCAGCGCATCGGGGCCGTGCCGCGCGGCGATGGCGTCGAGGCGGGCGGCCGCGTCGTCCAGCGCGACCTCCCAGGAGATGGGCTGCGGGTCCTGCTCGCGCGACGGGCGCCGCATCGGCCGCAGCAGCCGCGCCTGCCGCGTGATCGCCGCCGTAGCCGTGCGGTGCAGGGTGTTGCCCTTGGAGCACAGCCGCCCATGGTTGGCCGGGTGCCGGGCGTCGCCGCGAATATCGATGATCTGCGCGTCCTGCGCGGCGATGACCACGCCGCAGCCAACGCCGCAGTAGCAACACGTCGATCGGGTCTCAGTGACGGCGGACGGCATGGCAGCGGTTCGACATTGTTCGTACGCGGCGGGGGTCAGGCGTGCGGATCAGCGCTGCGCACGAACTGCGCAAGGTCAAGTTGCAGCATGCCGTCGACCACCCGAGCCCCGATCGGATGCGTGCATCCGCTGTCGGGTGCCGCCGCGCAGCCATCTGCAAGTCCTATCGACCAGTTGTGCAAGGGGCAGGCGACGCGATTGCCGAAAACGATGCCCTCCGACAGTGGCCCCCCCTTGTGCGGACAGCGGTCCACCAGCGCGAAGTACCGATCGTCCTGCGCGCGAAACACAGCTACCGGGAGAAAGCCCGCGCGCTCGATCCGCCGGGCGCCCAGCGGCACCAGAGCATCGGCCGGGCAGACCGTCTGCCACCGCTCGCCGCCGGGCGGCGAAGGACGGGAATATTCGCCTTCGCCCGGTATCGCGGATGCCGTGGTGGACTTGCCGGTCGTGCTGATCGACATGATCTGCTGCCTCATAGCGAAACGGCTTCGAACTGGCGCAGATCGACACCGGCACGCGCCGGTTCGCTCCACGGGTCCGGCTCCTTGTCGACGGCGAACTGCAGGCGCTCCCAAAGGGCGGCGCGGCCGGGGGCGTCATCGAGCACCCGCTTGCGCACTGCATCCATGCCCACCCGCGCGACAAAATGGACGGTGCGCTCCAGGTACCAGGCCTCTTCGCGGTAGAGCTGCAAAAAGGCGCCCGCATACTCGAGCACCTGGGCGTGGGTCGCGACCTTTACCAGAAACTGGGCAACTTCGGTCTTGATGCCGCCGTTTCCGGCAACGTAGATTTCCCACCCGGAATCGACGCCGATGACACCCACATCCTTGATTCCCGATTCGGCGCAGTTGCGCGGACAGCCGCTCACCGCCAGCTTGACCTTGTGGGGCGCGTACATGCGCCACAGCGCCCGCTCAAGCTCCTTGCCCATTCGGGTCGAGTCCTGCGTTCCGAACCGGCACCACTCGCTGCCCACGCATGTCTTTACGGTTCGCAATGCCTTGGCGTATGCATGTCCCGAGGGCATGCCCAGGTCGCTCCAGACCTTGGGTAGATCGGCCTTCTTCACGCCCAGCAGGTCGATGCGCTGGCCGCCGGTCACCTTTACGGTGGGAATCCGGTACTTGTCGACCACATCGGCAATACGCCGCAGCTCCGATGCCGAGGTTTCTCCACCCCACATGCGCGGCACGACGGAAAAAGTGCCGTCCTTCTGGATATTGGCGTGCGCGCGCTCGTTGATGAAGCGTGATTGCGGATCGTCCTGGGCCTCGCGCGGCCAGGTGCTCAGCAGGTAGTAGTTGACGGCCGGCCGGCAGCTGGCGCAGCCCGTTGGATTGCGCCAGGCCAGGGCCTGGTAGACGGACGATACGGACAGCAGGCGGGTGCCGTCGGCTAGGGGCGTACGGATCGCGCGGCGCACCTCGTCGTGCCCGAGGTCCGTGCAGCCGCACATGGCCTTCTTGGCGGGCGCCGCGGAGTAATCGCCGCCCGCCGTGAACATGAGGATCTGCTCGACCAGGCCAGTGCACGAGCCGCAGCTGGCGCTGGCCTTGGTGTGGCGGCGCACGTCATCGAGCGTGAACAGGCCTTTCTCCTTGATGGCGCTGCAGATCCGGCCCTTGCTCACGCCATTGCAGCCGCAGACCTCGTCGGCGTCGGCCATCGCCTGGGCGCGAGTCTTGCCCTCGTGACCCGTATCGCCGATGTGCGACTGGCCGAACATGAGGTGATCGCGTATGTCCGCAATCGAGCGGCCTTCCCGCAGGAGCGCGAAGTACCACGCGGCATCGACGGTGTCGCCGTAAAGGCAGGCGCCGATCAGGCGGTCATTGCGGATGACCAGCTTCTTGTATATGCCGGCCACGGGGTCGCTCAGCACGATCTCCTCGGCATCGGCTCCGCCCTGGAAGTCACCCGCGGAAAAAAGATCGATTCCCGTGACCTTGAGCTTGGTCGATACCTGGCTGCCGCAGTACCGACCGATTCCGAACCGGGCAAGCTGCGTTGCACAGGCCTTGGCCTGCTCGAACAGCGGGGCCACCAGGCCGTAGGTGGTGCCGCGGTGGCTGACGCATTCGCCCACTGCATAGATGCGCGGATCGGTGACCGATTGCAGCGTGTCGTTGACCACGATGCCGCGCTGGCAATGCAGGCCCATCGACTGCGCCAGATCCGTGTTGGCGCGAATTCCAACCGCCATGACGACCAGGTCGGCGGCAAGTCGCGTTCCGTCGGCCAGCTGCACGGCAGTCACGCGCCCGGCGGGCCCGCCAACGAGGGACTCGGTCTTGGCGCCCATGCAAAAACGCAGGCCGCGCTTTTCCAGCGAACCCTGCAGCATTCGGCCCGCGGTCGCATCGAGCTGCCGCTCCATGAGATGCGGCATCAGGTGCACCACGGTCACCTGCATGCCGCGCAGCATCAGGCCATTGGCGGCTTCGAGTCCCAGCAGCCCGCCACCGATCACCACAGCGCTGGAGTAGCGGCTGGCCGCCGCTATCATCGCCTCGGTGTCGCTGATGTCGCGATAGGCGATGACGCCGGCCAGGTCCGCTCCCGGCACCGGCAGCATGACAGGATGTGAGCCGGTGGCCAGAAGCAGCCGCTCGTAGCCGACCTCGGTTCCATCGTCGGCGCGAACGATGCGGCGCGCGCGGTCCACAGCCGTGACTTTCCGGCCCAGGTGCAGCCGGATGCCATTGTCGTCGTACCAGGATCGCGGATTCAGGACAATCTGGTCCACGGTCTGCTCCCCGGCCAGAACGGGGGAAAGCAATATGCGGTTGTAGTTCGGATGCGGCTCCGCGCCAAAAACGGTGATGTCGTACAGGTCCGGCGCCAGGCGCAGCAGCTCCTCGAGCGCACGGACGCCGGCCATGCCGTTGCCAACCATCACCAGGCGCTGGCGCGTCAAGGCGCCGGCCATCGCGCCTGCAGCGCCCTGGCCGGCATTTGGTGCGCCTGCGAGCGCTTGCCCCGGCGCAATCGCCTGCGCCACCTTTGCGTCCATGGCGGCTCCTCAGGCGACAACGGGCAGGTCGCCGCCCGGCAGGGCCGCGGGCGGCGATACGCCAGCGGCCGGGGCAAGCACGCGCGCGCGGCCTCCCTTGCCGGCCCAGGTCTGGGTCCAGCGAACCTGCAGGCGGCGCATGACGAAAAGGACCACGGCACCCAGGACGGCAAATACCACGAAGCCCCAGATATAGCTTCCCAGGTATTGCCGGGCCAGGCCCATCGCGTTGGGCACCAGGCCACCGCCCAGGGCGCCAAGCTCGCCTATCATCGCGCCCGCCACCGCAGTGGTTGTGGGCCAGCGCAAGGCGACCAGCTGAAACAATGCCCCATTGCCCGCGCCCAATGCCGCGAAGCAGACCATGAGGCAGATCGTCGTGCCGGTAACCGAGGCTCCGCACGACGCCACCAGCACCAGCGAAGCCACGACGACCGCAAGCACGAGAGAGAGCGTATTGATACCGCCCCAGCGGTCGGATATGGCTCCGCCAAAGATCCGTACCGCCGAGCCCATGAATGCTGCCAGCATGGCGAGCTGGCCGGCCTGCACCTTGCTCACCGCAAACTGGTCGTAGTAATAGGTGGGCAGGAAAGAGGCCAGGCCGATGAATCCGCCGAATGTGACCGCGTAGATCAGGCTGAAAGCCCATCCATCGCCCTGGAAAAGACAGGCGAGCTGTTCGCGCACGCCCGCGTGACGATCGATATCCGGCGGTTCGCGGGCAAATACGATCATCACGAATGCGGGCAACGCCACCGAGGCGGCGGCAATACCGTAGACCGCCCGCCAGCCGAAAGCCTGGGCAAGCGGCGGCGCGAGGAGCACGGCCACGGCCGTGCCGACGTTGCCCGCGCCCACGAGTCCCATGGCAAGGCCCTCGTACTGGGCGGGGAACCATCCGGAGCCGAGCGACATGGCGACGCCGAAACTGGCGCCGGCCACGCCCAGGAGCACGCCCATGGTCAGCAGATCGCTATAGCTTTGCACGTGCAGGTAGCCAAACAGCATGGCGCAGGCGATCAGGCCCATTTCCACCAGCGTCGCGCGCTTGCGGCCGATGTATTGCGCCAGTACGCCCAGCGGGAAGCGCATCAGCGCCCCGGCGATGATGGGAATGGAGAGCATCAGGCCTTTTTGCGCCGGCGTAAGGCCGAAGGACTCGCTGATGAACGGCGCCATCGCGCCATTGAGAACCCATATGACGAAGGTGAACATGAGATAGAAAAAGGCGGCCGCCAGCGTGGGGGGATGCCCTGCGCGCAGGAAATTGCGGAAATAGCTCATGGTTGCTCCAGCGATTCGGGTGGAAGATCGGGGTTCGGGGTTGGTACCCCTGCCTGCTGCTGAATGAGGCAGCATTGCCGCGCATAGCCGCATTCGGATGCGCGAACTGCCGGCAGCCGCATGTGACTCACCAAAAATCACTGCGCACCGCGCTGGGCGCAGAACCGCCCCCGGGGTAGGAGCGATAGCGACGCGTCGTTGCGTCGTCTTGTGAGTCGCAACAATCGTGCCTGGCAAGCTTCTTGCGGCCCTTTGGGTTCCAGGAGACTGCGCTATGTACCTGAAATCAAAACGCCGGCTGGCGGATTGGCCCTGCGCGAAGGATGCCGGGTGCGATCCGCGCTGATCCTGGCCGCGTCCGGCAGCTCGCAGGCGATACTCGAAATCGACCTCAAAGGGGCCGGTGCGCACGTAGTTGGTGCGACGACCTGCGAACAGTTGGTGCAGGACAGCATGCGATTGACGCCAGACATAGTCGTAGCGCTGGAACCGGTCATCCCCGATGGGTTGTTTGCCGCTACGGCGCTACTGGAATCGACCCATCCGGCGGCAGTCGTGGTGTTCACCGACGACATTCGGGTCGAGACGATGGAGCGAGCGCTTGCCAGCGGCGTCCACGGCTGGGTCGTGCGCGGCTACAGCGGTGAGCGGCTGCGCGCCGAGCTACAGCTGGCGCAGTTGCGGTTTGCACGCGAAAAGCTGACGCGCGATGCGCTGCGCAAACTTTCGAGCCAACTTGAGGAGCGCAAGCTGGTCGACATAGCCAAAGGGATACTCATGAACACGGCCAATATGGCAGAGGATCAGGCATTTCGCGTGTTGCGCGCGGCCGCCATGGAGGGCAAGGAACGCGTCGGCCAGGTGGCGCTGCGCCTGATAGATGCCGCTCGCAATGCCGAGGCGATCAACCGCGCCGGCCAACTGCGCATGCTCTCCCAACGGCTGGTAAAGCTGCACGTGCTGGGCGCCCTCGGGGTGGAACCTCAAAGCGCCGCGGCACTGCAACGGACTTCTGCTGACCGCCTTGTGGAAAATCTGGCGGTGCTGGCCGATCTCGTGTCCACCGCAACCTTCGGCGACCTGCTCGATGCGTGCGCGGCCGCTTGGCGCGCACTGGAGCCGGCGCTGGCCGCCGCCGGTCGGGGGCACGATCTGGCTGACGGACTGGAGGAGCTGGATGCGTTGGCCGAGCAACTGCTCGAGGCAGCCGAGCGGCTTACCACGGCACTTGAATCGGCAGGTCCAATAGCGCGCATCCAGGTTGTCAACGTGTCCGGCCGCCAGCGGATGCTCTCGCAGCGCTACGCCAAATTCGCGCTGCTGCTCACTGCCGCCGATTCCCGGTTCGATCCGGCGTCTATTTGGCCTCGGATGGAGGCCACACGCCAGGAATTCGACGGGGCAATGGCCGTCCTGCGGCAGTCGCCGATGACAACGTCGACGGCGCAGCAGGGGCTGGCCGCGGCCGCACAATCGTGGGCGATCGTGCAGAGCGCCGTCGATGCGTCCGGGTTGCAGCACTGGCGGCTAGCCATTGCGCGCGCCAGTGAAGAGTTGCTGGATACATTGGACCTGCTGACCGAGAACTACGAGCACAGCCTCCAGGTCCTCGTGGGGCAATAGCCAAACCCTTAGAAAAACCAAAGAAATGGCTGCGCGCGGGTCGGGCGGCGCGGATTGGTTAGCATGTATGGCACGCACGAGACGCGCCGGCCGCAACGCCGGCGGCGGCGGCCCCATGCACTAGAATCGCCCAAGATGTTCCACGGAGCAAGCGATTGTCCACCCTGAGCGTTCCCAACCTGGCGGCTGCCGCCGGTCCCGTGCTGGAGTTCGAGCGCCGGATCCTGGACTCGATGTCCGAAATCGAGCATTGGTTCCGGCTCAAGTGGCAGGACCATACGCCGCCGTTCTACGGCTCGGTCGACCTGCGCAATGCCGGGTTCAAGCTTGCGCCCGTCGACACCAACCTGTTCCCCGGCGGCTTCAACAACCTGTCGGAGGAAGCGCTGCCCTGCGCCGTGCAGGCGGCCCAGGTAGCGGTCGAGCGGGCCTGTCCGGATGCGCGGCGCCTGCTGCTGGTGCCGGAGCGGCATACCCGAAACGTGCACTACCTGAGCAACGTCGCGCGGCTGGTGCGCATACTGTCCTCCAGCGGCCTGGCGGTGCGGGTGGGCAGCCTGTCCGAAGAGGTAAGCGCCCCCACGTCGATCTCGCTGCCCGGCGGACAGTCGCTCCTGGTCGAGCCCATCCACCGCAACGGGCGCCGCGTGGGGGTGGCCGATTTTGACCCCTGCGTGGTTCTGCTCAACAACGACCTGTCGGCGGGCATCCCCGAAATCCTGCAGAACCTGGACCCGGCGCAGACCCTGCTGCCACCGCTGCATGCAGGGTGGGCCGTGCGCCGCAAATCCCAGCACTTTGCCTGCTACAACGATGTCGCGGCCGAGTTTGCGCAACTCGTCGGGGTCGATCCCTGGCTGATCAATCCGCTGTTCGCGCGCTGCGGCGAGGTGGACTTTCGCGAAACGGCCAGCAACGACTGCCTGGTCAGCCAGGTTGACCTGCTGCTGGCCGCCATCCGCGAGAAATACCGGACCCACGGCATCACGCAAAAGCCCTTTGTCATCGTCAAGGCCGATGCCGGCACCTACGGGATGGGCATCATGACCGTGCACGACGCCTCGGAGGTGGTCTCGCTCAACCGCAAGCAGCGCAACAAGATGGCGGTGGTCAAGGAGGGCCTGCAGGTCACCGAGGTCATTATCCAGGAAGGCGTGCCCAGCTACGAGAAGGTCGAACACGGCGTGGCCGAACCGGTGGTCTACATGATCGACCGGTACGTGGTGGGCGGCTTCTATCGCGTCCACCCGGACCGCGGCATCGACGAAAACCTCAACGCGCCGGGCATGCATTTCGTTCCCCTGGCCTTTCACTGCAGCTGCAACCTGCCGGACCAGCGGGCCGAGCCCGGGGAAAGCGCGCGCAACCGGTTCTATGTATACGGCGTCATCGGCCGTCTGGCGCTGCTGGCTGCGGCGGTGGAACTGGAGCGCAGCGATCCGGCCATTGCTGGCGGCCGCCCGTCGCTCGACGGCCTGATCGCGTCACCCGCGCTGGCCGGCTGAGCCGGAGCGATCGCGGCAGAACCGGCCCCATTCGCGTGTCAGACACCGCAAACGGCAACACGAACGGACGGCTCGAACTGCTGTTCGTCGTCGATCCGCCGGAGCAGCTCAAGCCCGCCAAGGATTCGAGCATCGCCATGATGCGCGAGCTGGCGGGCCGTGGCCACGCCGTCTGGGTGTGCACGCCGCAGGCGCTGGCCTGGGACCGGGGCTTGGTGCGCGCGCGGGCACTCCCCATCGACGTGGAGCAAGCTGACGCGCCGGCAGACGGCACTCCCTGGTTCACGGCGGCCGGTCCGGCGGCGCTGCGCAGCCTCGCCGATTTTGCCGGCGTGCTCATGCGCAAGGACCCGCCCTTCGACGCCGAATACCTCTATGCCACGCACCTGCTGGGCGCGGCCCAGCGTACCGGCGCGCGGGTATTCAACGACCCGGCAGCGCTGCGCAATCACAATGAAAAGCTCGCCATCACGGAGTTCACCGCGTTCATCGCACCCACGCTGGTAAGCGGCGATGCGCAGGAAATCCTGGCGTTTCAGCGCGAGCAGGGCGAAATCGTCGTCAAGCCGCTCGACGGGATGGGCGGCAGCGGCATATTCCGCCTGTCGCCGGGCGACCCCAACACCAATGCCATCCTGGAAGCCGTGACCCAGGAAGGCGGCCGTACCGTCATGGCGCAGCGGTTCCTGCCGGCGATCGCGCAGGGCGACAAGCGCATCCTGCTCATCGGCGGCCGGCCGGTGCCCTACGCCCTGGCGCGCGTTCCCAAGGCCGGCGAATCGCGCGGCAACCTCGCCGCCGGCGGCACCGGTTACGCGCGTGCGCTCACCCAGCGCGACCGCGAGATCGCCGAATCGCTGGGGCCCGTCCTGGACACTCGAGGACTGCTGCTTGTCGGACTGGACATAATCGGCGACCATCTCACCGAGATCAACGTCACCAGCCCGACCTGCTTCGTTGAAATCACCCAGCAAAGCGGCTTTGATGTCGCCGCGGCCTTTGTCGATGCACTGCTGGACCGCCTGGCCGCGCCGGCGGGCACGACGGGCTGAACGCGCCATAATCCACCGCCTGCCGCCAAACAAGCCCAAAGCGCCTTTGCCCACCGCCCCATGGTCACCATCGTCGTCATCGCCCACCGCCCGCTGGCCAGCGCCCTCGTCGAAGCCGCGCGCCACGTCTACAGCCGCGATCCGTGCGCGGCGTCCCGCCAGATGGTCTGCATGGATGTCGCCCCCGATGCCGATACCGGCACCGCGCTTGCGCAGGCCAAGCAGCTGGTGAACGAGGTCGACCGCGGCCAGGGCGTGCTGGTGCTCACCGACGTGATCGGGGCGACGCCGGGCAACGTGGCAGCGCGCCTGGCCGATCCCGGCCACGTAGCCGTCATCTCCGGAGTCAACCTGCCGATGCTGCTGCGCGCACTGTGCTATGGCGACCTGAACCTTGCCGAACTCGTGGCCAAGGCCGTGGCCGGCGGCATGACCGGGGTGCAGGAAACCGCTGCGGTTTCGGCAAATTCCGGCGTGTTCGCGGCGCCTGCGGCGGCGCCGGGCAAGCGATGATCTCCCGTTCCTTCACCATCCGCAACAAGCTCGGACTGCATGCCCGCCCCTCGGCTCAGCTGACCCAGACGGCCTCGCGTTTCGAGTGCGAGGTCTTCATCGCCAAGGATGCGCGGCGCGTCAACGCCAAGTCCATCATGGGCGTGATGATGCTCGCCGCGGGCGCCGGCAGCACCGTCACCGTGGAGGCCGCGGGCAGCGACGAGGTCGAGGCGGTGCGCGCCGTCGGCGAGCTGATCGACAGCGGTTTTGGCGAATCGGCGGGCTGATGTCCATCGGCACGCAATTGTTCGGGCTGGGAGTTGCGCGCGGCATCGTCATCGGCCGCGCCCACCTGCTGGCGCCCAGCGAACTCGACATCCGCCAGTACCACATCCAGCGGGGCGATGTGCTCCACGAGGTGGCGCGCCTCAACAACGCCTTCTCGCTGGTGCGTGCCGAGCTCGAGACGCTGCGCACCAACGTCGCGGGCGATGCGCCGGCCGAGGTCCGGGCCTTCCTCGACCTGCACCGGATGATCCTGGACGATTCTCTGCTGTGCGATGCGCCGCGCGATCTGGTGCGCTCGCGGCTGATCAACGCCGAATGGGCGCTCACCATACAGCTCGAGGAGGTCTGCCAGCAGTTCGAGGCGATCGACGACGAGTATTTCCGCAGCCGCTCGCAGGACGTGCGCCAGGTGGTCGAGCGCGTGCTGCGCCGGCTGGCCGGCGGCAAGCCCTCACCGGTTGCGCCGGCGCCCAAGCTTGCCGAGGGCGAACGCCTGGTGCTCGTGGCCCACGACCTGTCGCCCGCCGATGTCTTGCACTTTCGCGAAGACGAGGGCGGCAGCGTGGCCGGCTTCATCACGGAGCTGGGCGGGCCCACCTCGCACACCATGATCCTGGCGCGCAGCCTGGGGCTGCCCGCGGTGGTGGGCGTGGCCGATGCCCGCAATGCCATCGACGAGGGCGACCTGCTGGTGGTCGATTCGGACGCCGGGCGGGTGGTCGTGCTGCCCGACGAGTCCGCGCTGGTCGATTACCGCCAGCGCATCCTGTTGCAGGGACAGGCACGCACCGAACTGCGCAAGCTGCGCGGCAAGCTATCGCGCACCAAGGACGGCATTCCGGTGGAGCTGCTCGCCAATATCGAAATGCCCGAGGACGTGCGCGATGCGCTCGATGCGGGCGCCGATGGCGTGGGCCTGTTCCGCACCGAATTCCTTTTCATGAACCGCGACACCCTCCCCAGCGAGGACGAGCAGTTCGAGTCCTATTCGCGGGTGGCGCGCGCGATGAAGGGCAAGCCGGTGGTGATCCGCACCCTGGACATCGGCGCCGACAAGGTGCTCAATGCCACGGCCCGCCAGAGCCTGGGACTGGCGGTGGACGGCGGGGAGGGACCGGCGGTGGAGCCCAACCCCGCCCTGGGGCTGCGCGCCATCCGCTACTGCCTAGCCTATCCCGATCTGTTCCTGACCCAGCTGCGTGCCATCCTGCGCGCCTCGGCCACCGGCACGGTCCGCATCCTCGTGCCCATGCTGGCCCACCTGCATGAAATCGACCAGGTGCTGCGGTTCGTGGCCAAGGCCAAGGAACAGGTCAAGGGCCGCAAGCAAAAATTCGACGCCCGCATCCCGGTGGGCGGCATGATCGAGATTCCCGCGGCGGCCCTCAACCTGGGGCCCTTCATCGACCGGCTCAAGTTCCTGTCGCTGGGCACCAATGACCTGATCCAGTATGCCCTGGCCATCGACCGCACCGACAGCGCGGTGGCCTACCTGTACGAGCCGCTGCACCCTGCGGTCCTGCAGCTCATAGCCCACACCATCCGCACCGGTACCCGGGCGCGGCTGCCCGTCTCGGTGTGCGGCGAAATGGCGGGGGACCTGGCCAGCGTGGAACTGCTGCTGGGCATGGGCCTGCGACGCTACTCGATGAATCCGGCCCAGCTGCTCAGCGTGAAGCAGCGCATCTTCGAGCTCGACTCCAAAGCAGCGGGCCGTTTGGCCGGCCGCGTGGCACGGCTGCACGACCCGGCGCAGATCCGCGCGGCACTGGAGCGCGCCACCAGCGGCGCGGCGCGCAAGCGCGCGGCTACGGTCCGCGCCGCCGCCCGCCGGGCCTGAGGTCATGACCAATCCCGCGACGGCACCGACGGGCTCGGTCGGGGTGGTCCGGCCCAGCGACATGCATTTCGCGGCCCCGCTGGCGCTGGCCAGCGGCGCGCAACTGTCCGGCTACGACCTGCGCTATGAAAGCTACGGCACGCTCAATGCCGACCGCAGCAACGCGGTGCTGGTCTGCCATGCCCTCAATGCCTCGCACCATGTCGCCGGCACCTACGCCGACCAGCCCCGCAGCATCGGATGGTGGGACAACATGGTGGGCCCGGGCAAGCCGATCGATACACGGCGCTTCTTTGTCATCGGCGTGAACAACCCGGGTTCGTGCTTTGGCTCCACCGGGCCCAAGTCGATCAATCCGCAGACCGGTCGCCCCTACGGCGCATCCTTTCCGGTGGTCACCGTCGAGGATTGGGTCAACACGCAGGCGCGCTTGTGCGACGCCCTGGGCATCGAGCGCCTGGCCGCGGTGGTGGGCGGTTCGCTGGGCGGCATGCAGGCGCTCTCCTGGGCCATCCAGTACCCGCAGCGCATCGCCCACTGCGTGGCCATCGCCACCACCCCCAGGCTCAGCGCCCAGAATATCGCCTTCAACGACGTGGCCCGCACGGCCATCCAGAGCGACCCGGATTTCCACGGCGGCGACTACTACGCCCACGGCGTCGTCCCGCGGCGCGGCCTGAGCGTGGCGCGGATGATCGGGCACATCACGTACCTGTCGGGCGACGACATGACCGAACGCTTCGGCCGCAGCCTGCGTGCCGCGGACTACGCTTTTGGCTACGGCGCCGAGTTCGAGGTCGAGTCCTATCTGCGCTACCAGGGCGACAAGTTCTCGGAGTACTTCGACGCCAACACCTACCTGCTGATCACCCGCGCCCTCGACTACTTCGACCCCGCCCGCGGCTTCGAGGGCGACCTCGTGCGCGCGCTGCAGCCGGCCACGGCGCGCTTCCTGCTGGTTTCGTTTGCCACCGACTGGCGCTTCGCGCCGGCACGCACGCGCGAGATCGTCGCCGCGCTCATCGCCAACGGCCGCGAGGTGAGTTACGCCGAGATCGACGCCCCGCACGGCCACGACGCCTTCCTGCTCGACGATGCGCGCTACCACAAGCTGGTGGCCGCCTACTTCGACCGGATCTTCGAGCACCTGGCGCAGGCAGGCGTGCCCGCGGACGGCACCGGGGCGCCGCGATGAAGCTGCGCCATGACCTCGTCCAGATCGCCAGCTGGATCGACCGCGGCGTGCGCATCCTCGACCTGGGCTGCGGCGACGGCACGCTGCTGGCGTACCTGCGCGATTCACAGCGCTGCACCGGTTACGGCATCGAGATCGACGACGCATCCGTGCTCGCCTGCGTGCGTGCCGATGTCAGCGTGGTGCAGGCGGACCTGGAGTCGGGACTGCGCATGTTTGCCGACGCCATGTTCGACACCGTGGTGCTGTCACAGACGCTGCAGGCCATGCACAACGTGGAGTCGGTGCTGCGCGAAATGGTCCGGGTGGGCCGCCGGGGCATTGTCAGTTTTCCCAATTTCGGCCACTGGAGCCATGCGGTGGCGCTGCTGGGCGGCCGCATGCCGGTCACGCCCGACATCCCCTACCAGTGGTACGACACGCCGAACATCCACCTGTGCACGCCCAAGGATTTCGAGCTGCTCGCGGCGCGGCTGGGACTGCGCATCACCGACCGCGCCTTGCTGGCCCGGGGGCAGCCGGTGACCTGGCTCGAGGACCTGCGCGCCACCGTGGCGGTCTACCGCTTCGAAAAGCGCTGATCGGGTACATACCGGCGCACCGCCCACATCAGCACGAGCGGGATGATGCCCGTGAGCGCGCAGCCGCAGAAGAACGCCGGATAGCCGAAGGTCTCGACGGCAACCCCGGAAAAGCCCGCCGCGATCTTGGGCAACAGCAGCGCCGAAGACGACAGGAAGGCATACTGGGTTGCCGAGTAGTTGCGATTGGTAAGTCCCGACAGGTAGGCAATGAAGACGGTGCCGGCGATGCCCTCCGCAAAATTGTCGGTCGACACGGCAACGATCAGCAGCGTGATGTCCGGTCCGCGCGTAGCCAGCAGGGCATAGAGCAGGATGGAGGCCGAGGAAACCAGCGCGGCCCCCCACATGACGCGCCGGATGCCGATCCGCAGGGTCAGCACGCCACCGACAAAGCCGCCCACCAGCGACAGCGCCACGCCGTAGATCTTGGATACCGCCGCCACCTGATCCTTGGTGAATCCGATGTCGTGGTAGAACGGATTGGCCATGACGCCCATGAGCAGATTGGCCAGGCGGTAGCTCGATATCAGCCCGAACACCAGCAGCGCGTACCAGCCCCAGCGGCGCGCCAGGTCCTTGAACGGCGCCAGCAGCATCGCGACGCGCTGCGTCGCCTCGGGCGGCATGTCCTGTTGCGGCGGCGTGACCCGGTCCGCCAGCGCGGCCGGTTCCGGCGGCAATGACGGGTCCGGCGCGGCACGCGCGGCCTCCGCCCTGCCCTCGGGCGCAAACGCGGCCACGAGCACGCTGACGATCATCGAGGCGGCCATCACCGCATAGGCGGCGGTCCAGGCCTGCGGCCGGTACTCGAGGGCGCCCTGCGCCGCACGCGCCGCCAGCCAAAGCGCGCCGGCGCCCCCCCAGATCATGCCCAGCCGGTAACCCGAGTGATACATGGCCGCCAGGGCGGCCTGCCTTTCCACCTGCGCCACCTCGATGCGATAGGCATCCAGCGCTACGTCCTGCGTGGCCCCCGCAAAGGCCGACAACAGTGCGCAGGCAATCATCAGGGGCAGGTGCTCGCGCGGATCCACCAGCGCCATGAGCAGCAAACCAGCCACGATTGCGCACTGCGCCAGCAGAAGCCAGGCCAGCCGCCGCCCGAAGCGCCGCGTCAGCCATGGCAAGGCGAGCCGGTCGACCAGCGGCGCCCAGACCCATTTGAAGGGGTAGAAGAGCACGACCCAGCTGGCGAATCCGATCGTCGCCAGCCCGACACCGGCCTCGCGAAGGCGAAACGGCAAGGTGCCATAGATGAGGATGAACGGCATGCCGGCGCCAAAACCCAGGACGAGCATGCGCAAGGCCGACGGATCGAGGTATACGCGCCACACAGAAGGGGTGGCAACCGGCGCGGGAGCCGCGGCCCCAGCGGGCGCATCGCGGAGCTCTTCCGGATGCGCCGTCACGGCCGCCCGGTGTAATCGACAATCAGGGGGGCGAGTTCGCTGATCCGGTACCCGGTGCAGATCTGGCTGCGCTGCGCCTTGGCCCAGATGCCCGGCGGGGCGGCCTGGTAGTCGATGCGGCGGAAATCCTGCATTTCCCGTTCGAAAGTCAAAAGCCAGACACCCATAAGCCATTGTACAAGTGTCCGATCGGGGGCAATACCCGCATTTGCCGCAGCGGCGCCACGATTCACCGGGTTGCTGCCGGGCGACGCTGCCTTTGGTGGATGGGGAGCGATTGCGGGGACTTTCGGCGAACGCACGGAAAAGCGTTGCATTTCGCGCAACGAGATTGACCGGTTGTCGGCAAAATACTGCCGGTGCGCGGCCGGGTCCGCGGCTGGGTCAATTCTTCTGTCACACGCCCCGCCAACCCCGCCAGCCGCCAGGTCGTCATTACGGAAAATGATGAAAAATCTGGTACGGGTTCCCCGGGGATTCTTGCGGCTTGGAAGCACACTGAGCCACGACATCTTCGACCGCTCGGGCAAGTTGCTGCTGCGCCACGGTACCGCGCTCGAATCCGAGCACCTTGCCGAACGCCTTGAGGACGTGGGCTACTACGACCCCGAAGCAACGGGGGACGTGCCCCACCATGCCCAGGCTGGCTCCATCGCCCTGACAGTGGGCTACCGGCCCGACCGCTCGGGCCCCACATTTTCCGCGTTCACCGAGCTCACCTCGGCATGCGAGCGTCTCCAGGCCGTATATCTCGGCAGCGACGCCGCGCTCGAGCAGGAGGTACTCGATATTGCCGCCATCGTGCGGCAATGTTGCGTTGTCGACAGCGACGCCAGCCTGTCGGCCATTTTGCTGGCGCTGCCCTTTGCGCATGCCGTGCGCCATCCGGTCAACGTCGCGATCATCACCGCCACGGTGCTGCTGCGGCAGAAGCACGACGATGCGCGGCTGCTCGCCGCCCTTGCCGCCGCGCTCACCATGAACATCGGTGCGCTGCAACTGCACGAGGACCTGTTCGCGCTTGGTGCCGAGCCCAGCGACGAGCAGCGCGCCCAATTGCGAGCGCACCCGCGCGCCAGCGTCGATTACCTGCTGGCACGCGCGGTCCGCAATCCCCTTTGGCTGGCGATCATCGACCAGCACCACGAAGCCCTGGATGGCTCGGGCTATCCCGAAGGACTGGCGGGAGAGAAGATCCTGCCCGAAGCGCAGGTGGTCTCGCTGGCAGACCGGTATTGTGCGATGGTCAGCGGGCGGGCGCACCGGGCCCCCATGCTGCCGCCCAATGCCATCAAGGAAATCCACGCGCGCCACGGCAAGGCGGTCGGCCCAGCGCTGATCGCGACACTGATCTCGTCCATGGGAATTTACCCGCCGGGGACCTGCGTGCGCCTGGCCAACGGGGATTTTGCCGTGGTCGTGCACCGCCTGCTCGACCCGCGCCATCCGGTGGTCTACTCGATCGGCGCCGCCAATGGCGCCGCCTACCATCCACCGCGCAAGCACCTGACTGCGGCGGCGCCGCAGTTCGCGATCACGGAGCCCATATTGCGCGAGCAGGTCATCGTCGATTTCACCATCGCAGCGCTCTGGCCCCCGACGATAGCGCCGCCTGCCCCCGCCACGCCGTAGCGCGGTGCACGAGCGGACCGCGCGCAACGCCGATTTCAGAGGCGTCCGACGTAATCGACGATCAGCGGCGCATGGTCGCTGAAGCGTTGCCCGGTATGGATCTCGACCCGCTTGGCCTTTGCCGCAATGCCCGGCGTGGCGATCTGGTAATCGATGCGCCACCCGACGTTGTTTTGCCGGGCGCGGCCCCGGCTGCTCCACCAGGTGTACTGATCGGGGCGCTCGTCCAGCCGCCGGAAGACGTCCACCCAGCCAAGCTCGCCGAACAGCCGGTCGAGCCAGGCGCGCTCTTCGGGCAGAAACCCCGAATTGCCGCGATTGTTCCGCCAGTTCTTTAGGTCGATCTCCTTGTGGGCGATATTGATGTCGCCGCACAGGATGATTTCTCGGCCGGTGGCCCTGAGCCGCTGCAGGTGCGGCAGGAACGCATCGAGGAAGCGGAACTTGCCTTGCTGTCGCTCGGGTGAGCTGGAACCGGACGGGAAATAGGCGCTGATCACAGCCACCTTGGCGTATTGGGCCTCCACGTAACGCCCTTCGGCGTCGAACTCGGGATTGCCGAAACCGCGGCGCACCGCCAGTGGCGGCTTTTTTGCGTACACGGCGGTTCCGCTATAGCCTTTGGCCCGCGCGCAATGAAAATAGGCATGCCGGGCGGGCGGGCGCAGGAGCGGTTCGGGCAGGTCGGCCTCATGGGCCTTGACCTCCTGCAGGCACGCCAGATCGGCTGCGGCCTGGTCGAGCCAGTCGGTGAAGCCCTTGCTGGCGGCCGAGCGCAGGCCGTTAACGTTACAAGTGACGATGCGAAACATGGCGATTCGAACAATTCCCCGGCGGGGCCAGTGCGGTACGCTCCCGGCTTGGCCGGAACTGCGCCGTGCAGCACTGAGCCGTTATATTGGCCAGCAACAGGCCGCATCTTTTCAACGCCACCACCAGAGAACCGCGCTTGGGCAGCCGCAATTCCATCGTCAATAAACCGCATGGCCCGATAGTGACCCAGCAACCCGAAAAGTTCATTGAATTTGCCATTGAGTCCGGTGTGCTGTCGTTCGGTGATTTCACCACGAAAAGCGGCCGCAAGACCCCCTATTTCTTCAACGCGGGCCATTTCGACCGCGGCGGCGCGCTGCGCCGGCTCGCCGGATTTTATGCGCAGGCCATCGTCTCCGGCGTCGAGGCGGGCACGCTGGCCTTTGACATGCTGTTCGGTCCCGCCTACAAGGGCATAGCGCTGGCGGCGGCAACCGCCATGGCGCTATCGGAACTGGGCCTGGACGTGCCGTTTTCCTACAACCGCAAGGAAGCCAAGGATCACGGCGAGGGCGGCACCCTGGTAGGCGCGCCGCTGGCCGGCCGGGTGCTCATCATCGATGACGTCATCACCGACGGCGCCGCCAAACGCGAGTCGGTGGCCCTCATCCGCGCAAACGGCGCTGTACCGGCCGGCGTGGTCATCATGCTCGACCGGCGCGAGCGCACGGGGACGGACGATGCGCTGTCTGCGGAATCGGCCGTGCAGGCTTTCGAGCGCACCACGGGCACGCCGGTGCTTGCCATTGCCGACGTTGACGATCTGCTGGGTTTCCTGCAATCGGGCGCTCCGCGCGCCGCCGCGCTGCGTCACCAGATTCCCGCCGTGGAACTTTACCGAAAACGCTATGGTGCCTGAAACCTTGCTGCTGCCCCGATCCGGCCGGAGCCGTCCGGCATTTCGCTCGCTTGGCCCTGCCCTGGGGCTGGCCGCGCTGCTGCTGGCCCCCGTCCACGCGCAGCAATACCTCTACGTGTGCACTACCCATGGCCGTACCATCAGCGGCGGCCTGCCGCCGCCCGAATGCAAGGGCGAGGACATCCGCGAACTCAACGCAGACGGCACGCTGCACCGCATCATTCCAGCGCCCCTGACCCAGGAACAGCGCAAGAAGCGCGACCAGGACGAGGAAGCCCGCCGCCAGCAGGAAGAGCAGGAAAGGGCGCAGTCGCGCAAGGACCGCGCCCTGCTGGAGACCTATGGCAGCGTGAGCGAGATCGAGGCCGCCCGCGCGCGCAGCATTGCCAACCAGCAGGTACTGGTCGACCGCGCCGACCAGCGCATCGAACAGTATGGGCGCGAACGCAAGCGCCTGGACAACGAAGCCGAGTTCTACGCCAAGCGCGAGATGCCCGCCAAGCTCAAGGAAGCCTTCGAGGCCAACCGGGTACTGGTCGATCAGCAGCAGCGGGTCAAGGCCAAGGTCCTGCAGGACATTGCCGACATCAACACCCGCTACGGCGCCGAGATCAAGCGGTACCGGGAACTCGAGGACATGGCCGCAAAGGCTGCCGCCGCGCGTGAACGCGAGAGCGGCGGCATCCCCGACAGCAACACCAACTGAGCGCACCGGCCCGCGGGCGCCGCGGGCATCCGGTGGCCGCCGCTGTCAGCGCGACGTGGGCATGGCAAACTGGGCGCCCGCCCGGCTGCCATCGCCCCAACGCTGCATCACCGCCTTGTAGCGCGTGTAAAACCGCACGCCTTCCATGCCGTAAATATGGGTGTCGCCAAACAGGCTGCGTTTCCATCCGCCGAACGAGAAGTAGGCGGTAGGCACGGGCAGCGGCACGTTGATGCCTACCATGCCGATCCGGGCGCGGCGGGTGAACTCGCGGGCGCTGGCGCCGTCGCGGGTGAACAGCGCAACACCGTTGCCGTATTCATGGCCATTGACCAGGGCCAGGGCTTGGTCCAGATCGGGCACGCGCACCACGGACAACACCGGGCCGAAGATCTCCTCGTTGTAGATACGCATGTCCGGCGTTACGTGGTCGAACAGGCAGGGGCCGAGGAAATAGCCCTTTTCGCGCCCCGCAACGCGCAGCTCGCGACCATCGACCACCAGCCGGGCGCCGTCGGCCACGCCGCCATTGACGTAGTCGAGCACGCGCTGGCGGTGCACGGCCGTGACCAGGGGGCCCATCTCGCTGGCCGGATCGCTGCCGTCGCCGACGCGCAGCCGGGCCAATCGCTTTTTCAGCCGCTCGACCAGGGCATCGGCGGCGTCGCCCACGGCTACCGCCACGGAGATGGCCATGCAGCGCTCGCCGGCCGCGCCATAGGCAGCGCCGATGAGAGCGTCCTCGACCTGTTCGAGGTCTGCGTCGGGCATGACGACGAGGTGGTTCTTGGCCCCGCCCAAGGCCTGGACCCGCTTGCCACGCGCGCAACCCTGCGCGTACAGCGACTGGGCAATGGGTGTCGATCCGACGAAGCTGAGCGCCTCGACCTCGGGCGCAGCCAGCAGGGCATCGACGGCCGATTTATCCCCCTGCACCACCTGGAAGACGCCGTCGGGAAGGCCGGCCTCCTTGAGCAGCTCGGCCATCAGCAACGAGGCCGTGGGGTCGCGCTCGGAGGGCTTGAGCACGAAGGTGTTGCCGCAGGCCAGGGCCAGCGGGAACATCCACATGGGAACCATGACCGGAAAGTTGAACGGCGTGACGCCGGCCACCACGCCCAGCGGCTGGCGCAGCGAAAACTGGTCGATGCCGGTCGCCACCTGGTCGGAATAGTCGCCCTTGAGCAGGTGGGGAATGCCGGTGGCGAATTCAATGATCTCGATGCCGCGCATCACCTCGCCGCGCGCATCGGCCAGCACCTTGCCCTGCTCGCGCGTGATCAGCGCCGCGAGGTCGCCGAGCCGCGCCTCGCACAGTTCCTTGAACTTGAACAGGACGCGCGCGCGCCGGATGGGCGCGGTGTCGGCCCAGGCAGGCCAGGCGCGGCTGGCCGACTGCACGGCCTTTGCCACGGTTTCGGCACTGGCCAGGGAGACACTGGCGCCGCCCTCGCCCGTTGCCGGATTGAAGAGTTCCATGCGGCGCTCGGCCGACGACTCGAATCTGCGTCCATCTATCCAGTGTCCGGTATTCACGTAAACCTCCTCGTTGCTGGCGCCGACACCCCGCGGGCCGCCGGCCAAAGCATGGGACTTCAAGCAGCCCCTGCGCCGTCGCCCTCGTTACCGCTTGGCGGGCGACGGGCTGGGGGCCGGCGCCTTCTTGGGCGCCGTGCGGGGGCGCGTCTTGCCAAAACTGCCGTTGTAGATCTTGCCGCGCCGCGTGCGTACATCACCCTTGCCCATGCTGGTCCTCCCCCCGGTTGTCGAGCCGCGAAACAGGCGGCCAGACCGCGATTCTATTCTGACCGGGCGCCCACGGCCCGGCGCCGGTTACCGGCCGGGGGAATCGGCCGGGCGCCGGTCCCGCCGGGGCGGGGAAAAACGGCCAAGGGCCACTACAATGATGCAGCCATTCCGGCGCCCGCCCTGCGGGAAACCTGTGCACCTTGCCCCTCGACACCCCGGAGATTCCCGATGGCGCTGCTGATATTCCGTTCGCGGGCAGCCAGCCAGATCCTCATGCAGTCCGAAAACGCCGCCCGCCTGCTCGAGATCATCGGCAAGCCGCTGAGCGAACGCGGGGTCATCGGCAACGCCCAGATCGACGATGCGCTGGCGCGCCTGGAAGCTGCGCTGGCATTGGAGCCGGCGGGCGCCGGCGCAGACGCGGATGCGGCGCAGCCCGCGCCCGTGGGCCTGCGGCAGCGCGCCTATCCGCTCATGGAAATGCTGCGCGCCGCGCGCAAGCGCCAGGTGGACGTGACATGGGGAATCTGATTCCGGCCGACCCGCCACGCCTGCCCGGCATTGGCAGACTCATGGCGGTGGGCGGTGCGGCGCTGTTCATGGTGGGGCTGGCCATTGCGGCCTCCGTGTTCGAGCTGCAGCACGACCGCGAGGCACAGCACCAGAACCAGGACGCCCTGGCGCTGTCGCAGCTGGCCTTCGATGCCCAGAGCCTGGCATCGCGCCTGCGCGCCGTCCAGGAGCTCGCCGCGCAACCCGGTGCGCGCGCCTCCATGGTGGGCAGCCAGTTGCGCGAGGTGCTGCGCGCCGTCGACATCGACCGCGCCGAGTGGGAGCGGCGCGTAGCCGATGCCCAGTCCCGCAACTTCGCGCCCGATGCCAGGGCACAGCTGTCCAAGCTCGACAGCGCCATGGGTGTGCTGCGCGGCGCGGTGGAACTGCCGCCGGCGGCCGATGCCCCGGCGCCCGCGGTTGGCGCAGCGATGGGGGCAACACCGGCGCTGACACCGCCAGCCGGTACCGGCGGGCCGTCGGACGCCGCCTATCTGGCCGCCGTGGAGGCGGCTCAGGGGGCGCTGCGCGCCGCTGTGCAGGCCAGCTCCGATCGCGCCGCCCTATACGGCTACACGGCGAGCCAGGTCGCTGCCGGCGTGGTCGCCGCAGCCGGCGCGGTAGCGCTGCTGCTGGGCGCCATCCTGGCGGCGCTGGTCAATCGCGCCCGCCATGAGAGCCGGGTGGCGATCGGCGTGATGGGCCAGCTGCTGCGCACCGACCCGCTGACGGGAATCGCCAACCGGCGCGGCCTGGATGAAAACCTCCCGGTCGAGATGGCGCGCGGCAAGCGCAGCGGCATGACGCTCACGGTGGCCATGCTCGACCTGGATTTCTTCAAGCGCTACAACAGCCGCCGTGGCCACGCCGGCGGCGATTCCCTGTTACGCACCGCGGCACAGGCGTGGCGCAAGCAGCTGCGCCCCACCGATACCCTGGTGCGTTACGGCGGCGAGGAGTTCACCCTGGTGCTGCCCAGCTGCGATGCCGACCAGGCGTGCCAGCTCATCGACCGGCTGCGCCCGCTGCTGCCGGACGGCCAGACTTTTTCGGCCGGCGTGGCCACCTGGGATTTCAACGAGCCGGCCGAAGCCCTGCTGCGCCGTGCCGACGAAGCGCTGCTCAATGCCAAGAAGCAGGGGCGCAACCGCACCGTGGTGGCAGGCCGCGAAAGCCAGATTTCGCTGGCGCTGTCGGCGGGCTGAGCGGGATGCGTATCGTTCACGAACCGTTGTAGCGCTGCCTGCCGACGGGCGCCAGGCCCGGTGAAGTTGCGAAAAGCGGCGGGATATGCCCGGGCCTCCAGGCCATCCCATGAACATCCGGGGGCCTACACTGAATTGCCGCCGCGCGCAGCGCGGCCGCGGCGCAAGCCGTCGTTTTCCTGGAACGCACGATATGACCGATGGAACCGAGACGCGGCTCGCCCGCGCCTTCCAGTTGCTCAGCAAATGCGGTTCGCTGCTCGTGCATGCGGAAGACGAGCAGGAGCTGCTGGCGGCGCTGTGCCGGCTCGCCGTCGACGCCGGCGGCTACCGGATGGCCTGGGTCGGGTCCGTGGAGCACGACGACGCGCAAAGTGTCGTGCCGCTTGCCCAGCATGGGGACGACGACGGCTACCTCGAGTCGGCCCGGCTTTCCTGGGGAACCGCCCTGCAGGGCACCGGCCCCACCGGATCGGCAATTCGAAGCGGTCGCACGGTCGTTGTCCAGGATTTCCTCACCAATCCCAGCACCACGCCCTGGCGCGAGGCGGCTCGGCAGCACGGCTATCAGGCTTCCATAGCGCTGCCGCTGATCAAGCGGCACGAGGTCTTCGGGGTATTTTGCGTATATGCGACCGAGCCCTTCGCGTTCGGCGCCGAGGAAGTGGAGCTGCTTGAGCAGCTGGCCAGCGACCTGGCTTACGGCATCCAGACGCTGCGCTCGCGCGAGGAGCACGAAGCGGCGCGCATCGTGCTCAAGCGCGAGAGCGAGAAGAACGTCGCCTTGCTGCGCAATGCCAGCGACGGCATCCATATCCTCGACGCTACGGGCAACCTCCTCGAGGCGAGCGATTCCTTTTGCCGGATGCTCGGCTATTCCCGCGAAGAGATGGTCGGCATGAACGTCGCGCAATGGGACGCGCAGCTGGATACGGGTGGACTGCGCGCGATCCTGCTGGACCAGTTCGCGCGCAAGCAGCGCTCGCTGTTCGAGACGCGGCACCGCCGCAAGGACGGCAGCTGCATTGACGTCGAGGTGAGCGGCTACCCATTGGAACTCGACGGCAGTCCGGTGCTCTTCAACTCCTCGCGCGACATCACCGAGCGCAAGCGCGCGCAGGAGTCGCTGCGCGAAAGCGAAATGCGGCTGCGCGCCATCATCGAACAGTCGCCCATCGGCATGGTGTTCGCGCGTGACGGGATCACCGTCAACGTAAATGCCGTCTACCTGGAGATGTTCGGCTTTTCCAACGCCGCCGAGGTCAGTGGACGGCCCCTGCTTGAGCAGGTGGCTCCCCAGTGCCGCGCCGAGGTGGAGGAACGGTACCGCCGGCGGCTGCAGTCGGACTCGGAGCCCTCGTCGTATGAAACGATAGGGCTGCGGGCGGACGGCTCGCAGTTCCCCCTGCAGGTCACGGCCAAGCGCCTGATGCTCAAGGACGGGCCTTTGACGCTGGCCTTCCTGATGGACATCACCCGGCAACGGGCATCGGAAGACGAGATCCGCCGCCTGGCGTTTTTTGATCAACTTACGGATCTGCCCAACCGGCGCCTGCTGCTCGACCGCCTGCAGCGCGCCATTTCCTCGAGCGGTCGCACGGGCCGGCACGGCGCGCTGCTGTTCATCGATCTGGACAACTTCAAGTCGCTCAACGACACCCTGGGGCATACCGTGGGTGATGCGCTGCTCAAGCAGGTTGCCCTGCGCCTGCGTGCAGGCGTACGGGAAAGCGACTCGGTAGGTCGCCTCGGCGGCGACGAGTTCGTGGTGATCCTGGAGGATTTGTCGCCGAACCTCATGGAAGCGGCGCAACAAACCGAAGTGGCCTCAAGCAAGATCCTGGCCGCGCTGCGTCCGGCCTACGGTTTGCCCGGCGGCGCGAGCCACTGCACCGCGAGCCTGGGCGCAACCGTGTTCTGCGGCAACAGTCAATCTCAGGACGAACTGCTCAAGCAGGCCGATATCGCCATGTACCAGGCCAAGAAAGCCGGGCGCGACGAGATGCGGTTCTTCGATCCGCGCATGCAGCAGGCGATCAACGCCAAGGCGGCGCTCGAGGGCGAATTGCGCCAGGCGCTGGAGCGGCGGCAGTTCCAACTGCATTTCCAGGTGCAGGTCGACAGCGCCGGCCGCGCGTTTGGCGCCGAGGCCCTGATCCGCTGGATCCACCCGGAACGCGGGCGGGTATCCCCGCTCGATTTCATCCCGCTGGCGGAGGAAACCGATCTCATCGTGCCCATCGGCCGGTGGGTGCTGGAAACCGCCTGTGCCCAGATCAAGGCCTGGGAAGCGCACGCGGCCACGCGCGCGCTTTCGCTGTGCGTAAATGTCAGCGCACGACAGTTCCACCGCGGCGATTTCGTCCAGTCGGTATTGGACGCGGTTGCGGCACACGCGATCGACCCCGCGCTGCTGACGATCGAGCTGACCGAAAGCCTGCTGCTCGAAAAGGTCGAGGAAACGATCGCAACGATGAACGCGCTGCGCCGGATCGGCATCCGTTTTTCCCTGGACGACTTCGGCACCGGCTATTCATCGCTGCAGTATCTCAAGCGCCTGCCGCTGCACCAGTTGAAGATCGACCAGTCCTTCGTGCGCGACATCGCCATCGACAGCAACGATCTGGCCATCGTCCAGACGATCATCGCCATGGCCCGCAGCCTCAACCTGGATGTGATCGCCGAGGGCGTCGAAACCGAGGAACAATGCCGGCTGCTCGTGAGCCGCGGGTGCAGCGAATTCCAGGGTTACCTGTTCGGGCGGCCGGTGCCGATTGCGGAATTCAGCGCGGCGCTGCTGCGGGAAGAGGGTGTCGTGGGGGTGCGCTGACAACAGGCCGGCAAGCAGCCGGCGTGCGCAGCACCGGGCGCTTCAGGTCGCGCTCATGCCCGGCCGGACGCTCTTGGGTGCGTGCCGGAAATTCGTGCACGGATCGGCGCGCGCCTGCACCGGGGTGAGGAAGGTGAAGTCGAAATCGCTTGCAAAGTCCGCGGCCTTGCCGTCGTCTTCGAGCAGGCCGATGGATACCACGCGTTCGCGGTCGCGCTGCGCCAGATGGCGCAGCACGCCGATATCGCGGCGCGCGTGGCCGTTGCCCGTGAGCAGCACCACGCCGCGCGAGAAATACGGGGCGATGGACTGCGCCAGCACGGCGTCCCTTGCGATCTGCGCGCCAGCCATGGCGGGCAGGGAATCGGCGGGCAGCTGCCCGCAGTGGCCCCGCTCGATCTCGTATTCCTGTGCGCGCTCGACCTCCCCGGCGACGCTGTCCAGGCCCAGGGCGGCTCGTTCGGTCGCATCGAATACGGCCGCGTAGCCCTCGGTGGCGACGCGCATCGCCTGGGCGCGCGACAGGTTGGCGGCAACGATGGGCAGATCGTGTTCCAGTGCGATGACAAGATAGGGACGGTACAGCGACCAGTCCCAGCCCTTTGCGCCGGCCTCGGCAACGATGCGGTCGGCGCGCGTGTCGGCGTCGGGGCTGTCGTCCCGGCGGATGGCATCGACCGCAGCCTGGCGGTCGCGGTCGATCTGTTCGAAGGCGATGGCCGGGCGCGCCCCCCCCGCCACCAGGCGCTGCAGGGCCTGCGCCCGCAGCGCGTGCTGCGCCGCGTTGTCATGTACCTCGCCCAGCAACACGATGGGTTGGCGTGACATGGCGTCGGCCAGTGCCGCCGCACTGGCCGCCTGCGGCGCACCGACGCGCGCCACCTGCGCGCCCTCACCCGCAGGCGTGGCGCAGCCTGCTGCCAGCACGGCCGTCAACCAGGCCAGGAGCAGAATCGCCCCGCGCCTTGGCAGGCGGTGCTGCTGCCGTTCCTGTCGGAGTGGCGCCCTCGCTGTGAAAATCATGCTCATGCCAGGTTGGGCGCCAGCCAGCGCTCCAGCGTGGCCACGTCCACGGCGCGGCGCCGCGCGTGGTCCGCAAGCTGGTCCCGGCCGATGGGGCCCACGTTGAAGTAGCGCGACTCCGGGTGGGAAAAGTAAAAGCCGCTCACCGACGAGGCCGGATGCATGGCCAGGGTCTCGGTGAGCTGCATGCCGATGTGCGGCGCCTGCAGCACCTCGAAGAGATCGCGCTTGACGGTGTGCTCCGGGCAGGCCGGATAGCCCGGCGCAGGCCGTATGCCCCGGTAGGCCTCGGCGACGAGTTCGTCGGGGCCCAGGTTCTCATCGGGGGCGTAGCCCCAGAGGTCGCGGCGCACCCGTTCATGGAGCATTTCGGCTGCGGCCTCGGCCAGCCGGTCGGCCAGCGCCTTGAGCATGATGGCGCCGTAGTCGTCGTGCTCGCGGGCGAACCGGGCCTCGCGCGCCTCGATGCCCAGGCCGGCGGTTACCGCGAACATGCCCAGGTAATCGGGCGTGCCCAGCGGCGCCAAAAAGTCGGACAGCGCCCGGTTGGGCCGCGGCACGCCATCGATTACCGGCTTGCGCGTCTGCTGGCGCAGGCCGTACCACGTAAGCAGCCGGCCGTGCCGGGATTCGTCGGCGTATACGGCGATGTCGTCGCCATCGGCATTGGCCGGGTAAAAACCCACCACCGCATTGGCGGTGAGCCAGCGCTCCTGGATGATGCGCTCGAGCATCGCGCGCGCATCCTCGAAGACCTTGCGTGCCTGCGCGCCGACCACGGCGTCGTCGAGGATGGCCGGATACGCGCCGGCCAACTCCCAGGTCTTGAAGAACGGCCCCCAGTCGATATAGCGGGCCACCTGCGCGAGGTCCAGCGTATTGAGCTCGCGCCGCCCCAGGAACCTGGGCTGCGGCGGCCGGTAGCCATGCCAGTCGATCCGCGCGGGGTTGGCGCGCGCTTCGGCCAGGGTGAGCAGATCGGGCCCCTTGCGGCCCGCGTGCTGGCGGCGCAGGCGCTCGTATTCGGCGCCCTGCTCGGCCAGATACGGCGCCTTCTGGTCGGCCGACAGCAGCGCCTGGCACACCGAGACCGAGCGGCTGGCGTCACCCACGTGCAGTACCGGGCCGTTGTAGCGCGGCGCGATCTTCACCGCCGTGTGCATGCGCGAGGTGGTGGCCCCGCCGATGAGCAGCGGGATTGTGAAGCCCTCGCGCTGCATCTGGGCCGCGACATGGCCCATCTCCTCCAGCGATGGGGTGATCAGGCCGCTCAGGCCGATGATGTCGGCGTTCTCGTCGCGCGCCGCCTGCAGGATCTTGTCGGCCGAAACCATCACGCCCAGGTTGACGATGTCGTAGTTGTTGCACTGGAGCACGACGGAGACGATGTTCTTGCCGATGTCGTGCACATCGCCCTTGACGGTGGCGATGACGATCTTGCCGTTGGACCGCGCGGCCTCGCCGCTGGCTGCGCGCTGCGCCTCGATGTAGGGCACCAGATAGGCCACGGCCTGTTTCATCACCCGCGCCGACTTGACCACCTGGGGCAGGAACATCCTGCCGCTGCCGAAGAGGTCGCCGACCACGTTCATGCCTTCCATCAGCGGCCCTTCGATCACCTCGATGGGCCGCCCGCCGCGCGCCTCGATCTGCCGGCGGATCTCTTCGGTGTCCTCGATCACGAACTGCGTCACGCCGTGTACCAGGGCGTGGATGATGCGCTTTTCCACCGGTTCGGCGCGCCAGGCCAGGTCCTCCTCGCGGCGGCGGCCCGCGCCCTTGCGCCGCTCGGCCAGCGCAACGAGCCGCTCGCCGGCATCGGGCCGGCGGTCGAGCACCACGTCCTCGACGCAGTCGCGCAACTCGGGCTCGATGTCCTCGTACACGCCCAGCTGCCCGGCATTGACGATGCCCATGGACAGGCCGGCGCGGATGGCGTGGTACAGGAACACGGTGTGGATGGCCTCGCGCACGAGGTCATTGCCGCGGAACGAGAACGAAACGTTGGAGACGCCGCCGCTCACGTGCGCCTGCGGGTAGGTGCGGCGGATATATCGGGTGGCCTCCAGGAAATCGACGGCGTAGTGGTTGTGCTCCTCGATCCCGGTGGCAATGGCGAAGATGTTCGGATCGAAGATGATGTCCTCGGGCAGCACGCCGGCCGCCTCGACCAGCAGGCGGTAGCTGCGCGCGATGATGGCGACGCGGCGCTCATAGGTGTCGGCCTGGCCCTGCTCGTCGAAGGCCATCACCACCATGGCGGCGCCGTAGCGGCGCGCCAGGCGCGCCTGGCGCAGGAATTCCTCCTCGCCCTCCTTGAGCGAGATCGAATTGACGATGCAGCGGCCCTGGACGCACTGCAGGCCGGCCTCGATCACCGACCATTTGGAGCTGTCGATCATCACCGGGACGCGGGCGATGTCGGGCTCCGAGGCGATGAGGTTGAGGAAGCGGCGCATGGCCGTCGGCGAATCGAGCATCGCCTCGTCCATGTTGATGTCGATGATCTGGGCGCCGTTTTCCACCTGCTGGCGCGCCACGGCCACGGCCTGCTCGAACTGCCCCTCGAGAATGAGCTTGGCGAACTGGCGCGAGCCGGTGACGTTGGCGCGCTCGCCCACGTTGGCAAACAGCGAATCCGGGCCCAGGTTGAGCGCCTCCAGCCCCGAGAGCCGCAGCCGGGGTTCGATCACGGGCAAGGCACGGGCTGTCAGCCCCTGCACGGCCGCCGCGATGGCGGCGATATGCGGCGGGGTTGTGCCGCAGCAGCCGCCCACGATGTTGACGAAGCCGCTTTGCGCAAAATCGCGGATGAGGCGCGAGGTGATGTCCGGCGTTTCGTCAAAACCGGTGTCCGACATCGGATTGGGCAGGCCGGCGTTCGGATACACGCAGACATACGCATCGGCCAGGCGCGCCAGTTCCTCGATGTAGGGCCGCATGAGGGCCGCGCCCAGCGCACAATTGAGGCCGATGGCCAGCGGCCGCGCGTGGCGCAGGGAATTCCAGAAGGCCTCGACCGTCTGGCCCGAGAGGATGCGGCCCGAGGCATCGGTGACCGTACCCGAGATGATGAGCGGCGCGCGCGCGCCGCGCCGCTCGAACTCTTCTTCTATGGCAAACACCGCCGCCTTGGCGTTGAGCGTGTCGAAGATGGTTTCGACCAGGAGCAGATCCGCGCCGCCGTCGAGCAGGCCGCGGGCCTGCTCGCCGTAGGCGTACGCCAGCTCCGCGAAGGTGATGTTGCGGGCGCCCGGGTCGTTCACGTCCGGCGATATGGACGCCGTGCGCGGCGTCGGGCCCATGGCGCCGGCCACGAATCGCGGGTGTTCCGGGGTGGCGAAGCGCTCGCAGGCGCGGCGGGCCACGCGCGCCGCCTCGACATTCATTTCATAGGCCAGCTCGGCAAGCCCGTAGTCGGCCTGCGCCACGCGCGTTGCGCCGAAGGTGTTGGTCTCGACGATGTCCGAGCCCGCAGCCAGATACTGCTCGTGGATTTCCTGGATGACTTCAGGGCGGTTGAGCTGCAGCAGCTCGTTATTGCCCTTGAGATCGGTCGGATGCGCGGCAAAGCGCTGCGTGCGGTCGCTGCCGCGGAAGTCGGCCTCGGTCAGGCGGTAGCGCTGGATCATGGTGCCCATGGCGCCGTCGAGCACGAGTATGCGGCGGGCGAGCAGTGACCGGAGGACTTCTTCGGTGGTCGGCGCGGCGGAGTTCTTCTTCAAAGGCGCGAGCATGGCAGGATTTCCCTTCTGCCCCCATTGTACGGAACGCCATGGCGCCAGCTGGCGGCTGCAATCGGGCAATGCCAGCGGAAGCCGCAGCGGCGAACGCGGCGGCGCGCACGCAAACCGGCCAGGCAAATCCAATCGGGTGCCCGCGGCGGCTGCAACAGACCACCGCGGCCGGCTTGAACGTTTGGGCGCAGGAGCCGGCGCAGGCCGGCAGCGCTCAGTGCAGCGCGACCGGCTGCGTCATCAGGCCCGAGTAGTTGGCCAGGAAGTCGTCGAATTCGTCGGGCGAGGGTTCGCTGGAGATGAGCCTGGCGACATCGTTCTTGAAGTGCTCCGCCTGCTTGCCGTCGAGGAAGATTTCCCGGCGCAGGCTCTTGTCCATGATCTCGAACCCGCCCGCGGGATGTTCATCCAGGTCGCCAAAGTCCGAGAACTGGACGACGCAGAAATTCGAGCTGTTGTAGACCATGTTCATGAGGTTTCCAGTTCCTTGCGATGCGATGCGTGGGGTCCCCACCATGGGACGCCATTTGCTGGCGCCACCGGCTGTTCCACCCCTATATCGGTGCATTGCGCGCGATCTCAAGTGGTGATGGGAATTGGGCCCCCCGGGGCAACCAGTACGAGGGATAAGGCAGCTTATTGGGGCGCTGGGCCATCAAAATGCGCTAAAAGCGGCGCAAATGATCCTGTAACGCTGCGATGACACTGCTGGCTGTAGGGCCGGCCAGGGCGATTTCCTGCCGGCCCGGCTAGGAGTCTGCGCGGCAGACGGTTTGCTCGCAGCCCTGGGCGAAGGCCCCCTCTCCCGCGGCGCGGGAGAGGGCCGGGGTGAGGGTGCGCAATGTGG
>Ga0209698_10001021_pt1 | contig 32235 bp, 25 predicted proteins | sample LitLauG_LLR_2012_FD_187203 | JGI IMG/M metagenome (GOLD analysis project Ga0209698, IMG submission 187203) | Freshwater sediment microbial communities from Pennsylvania, USA - Little Laurel Run_MetaG_LLR_2012 (SPAdes) (version 2) | ecosystem: Environmental > Aquatic > Freshwater > Creek >... | reverse complement strand
GCTCGAGCCGGCTTATCCTTGGCCTACAACCACGGCGTGAGCAATGGAAGCGGAGTACTGGTGGGCTCTACCATGGATCAGATTTCAGGCGCCTTGAATCGCCACCTGGGGCGCGTGTGGCGGGGAAATGTGAATTTCGGATACGCAAGGAACCGGAGCGTAACGCAAAATCCGTTCCCGAACTCCCCTGGCTATGACTCTTACTTTGCGGGTGGGGGCCTCGAACGGCCGCTCGGCCGGAATGCAAACCTTTCGCTCGGCTATACGGCTTATATCCAGAGCACCACGCAAGCCCTTTGCACCCCAGGCGCTTGTACTACGAGCCCAACGATTCACCAGATTTCACTCGGCTTCACCTGGCACACCCGGCCCTATGTGCTTCATTAGAAACAGTTTCTTCCGGTCCGGACTTGATCGGGGCTCCGACAGTGGGCCTGGGGAGGGAACGGGATTTCAAACCGGCAAACCAGAAGTGAGCAGGTTACAATAAGAGAGCAAACGAATAGACAGGCGTCCTGAGACCATGTACAAAAGCTTTTTCGGACTAAAAGAGAACCCGTTCAATTTCAACCCGGACCCGCGCTATCTCTATCTCACCAAGGAGATCCAAGAAGCGCTCTCCGGGCTGATGTACGGCATCGAGAACCACAAAGGGTTTATTACGCTGACCGGCGAAGTGGGAACCGGAAAGACCACGCTTATCAACCGGCTGATGGCCTGGCTTCACGAGCGCAAGACCAGGACGGCATTCCTATTTAATTCGAGCATGAACGCGAACCAACTATTCGATTTCATCCTCGCAGAATTCGAGATTCCCTGCAGTTCGCGGAACAAGAGCCAGCAATTGCTCAAGCTAAACCAGTGGCTTCTGGAGGGTTATCGCGCGGGCCAGACCACCGTCCTGATCATTGATGAAGCGCAGAACCTGACTTTTCCGGTCCTGGAAGAGATCCGTTTGCTCACGAACTTTGAAACCTCTACCGACAAGCTCCTACAGATCGTCCTATCGGGCCAGCCTGAACTTGAAACAAAACTCCAGCTTCCGGAACTGCGCCAGTTGCGTCAGCGCATTATGCTGCGTTGCAAGACGACGCCCCTTACCCTAGAACAGACCCACGATTACGTCGCCCAGCGGCTGAAAATTGCTGGTGCGAGCGGCGAGCAAATCTTCAGCCCGAAAACCATCGAGACCATTTATCAATATTCGGTGGGAATTCCGCGCGTGGTCAACCTTCTTTGCGAACACTCCCTGGTCAACTCCTACGCGGAAAATCAAAAGCCCATCCAGCCGGAGACCGTGAAAGAGGTTGCCCAGGAATTTGAGCTCGACGTGGTCAAGCCGACTGCGCCCCGCGGTGGCGCTCCCAACAGTGCCGAAATCTTTCAATCGGAAGGTTTCATCCAGAATCTTGGTGAAGCGCTATCGCGATTCCGAGTGGACCCTTACTCTTCAACCCCAACACGCGAAAGGAAGTAATCATCCGGGTTTACGGCGCGTCAGCAGGGATCAGCTTGCTCCTCTGTTCATGGACCATTCGACTTGTCAAGCAGAGAGCAACGCACGGCTTTGGGGCGAATTGCTAGCCGGAATTCCCCAAACAGCCGAAAACTTACCCTAGAGTTGGCATAAAAAAGACGGTCCGATCGGTTTGGCGTCAACGCAGACTCTGCCCGCATCGAATGCCGCTCAACCACAAACGTAGGGCAATCAGTGCAGCAGACACGTCTCTGAAGCGACTTAGTGAACGACAGCGTTCAGATTTGTCGGAGCTGCGGGTAAACTACCTAGGCTTTGTTCGATATCCAACTTGCTAATCGTCAGCGTGTAGGATTGCGAGCTGTTGCCACCGAATTCCGAACCCGGCTCAATCCCCATCAGCCAAGTGAAAGTGGGGCTGCCGAAATCGGTGACCGCTTGATTCATCAGTTGAAGCACGTCGAAACGTATTTCCTGCGATGCCGGACCTGGGAGAACATGCGGGACCAGGATCATATTTTGTCCAGGGTGACCGTCGTACTCATCCCAACTGAGCGTACCAGGAACTCCGTTTATCGTAGCCGATTGATTGATGGTTCTGACGAGCGGCTGACCTGTCCCACCGGGGAAACTGTAGTAGGGGCACGTCATTACTTCCAGGCAATCCGATATCCCCGTAGGGTTGCTCTTGTCGCAGACCCATTGATCGAATAATAGGTCAATGTTGCGGCTCCCGTTAATCGTTCCGGTCATGGAATAGGTAAAGTCTACTATCAGCGACGACATAGCAGAGAGTTGCCTGGGAAACTGCGGAGGCTGGCCGTTCCAGCAGTCGGTGTATTGGTCGCATCCGTAAAGAATGAAGGGATAGCCGTCTACCCCGCCTCCCGGCAGGCCGCTCAAGCTGATGGTTTCGACGAACGAGCCGCTGCCGCTGTAATTTTGCACTATCGTGCCGCTGCCACTGCTGACCCCGTAGGGGTCTGGATAGAACATCCAGAGAGGTATGGAGGGATTCGTGGCTAGATGAACGACGCTGGTGGCTCCAGACGACCCCGGCGCGGTATAGGTGGCCGACAGCGGACTGCCGGTATTGAGCAGGGAATCCGACGTGATCAGCGTTTGAGATTGAGATCTTACCGTCAGCGACAACAAGGCCGCGAGGAGTATGGCCAAAAGGAACGAGAAGGGACGACGAAAATGGACCGCACGCACATGAGCCATTGCTCCCCCCTTACCTTCGGTCTCTTACAAGCGTAACAGAGAGAGCGGCTCAAGCCTACTGGACAGAGTGCCAGTTCCAGACCAGCACAGAGAAGGGCATACTTGCCTGCACTAAAGTACAGGAGCGCCCGTCGTTCTGGTCATCGGCTGCGCTGGCAAGTTCTCTTGAGGCGAGCACCTTCAGCGGCTTAGGCGCTGATCGGTTTTACTTCGCGCACAGAATTTCGCAACTGCTCGCTGAGGTTATAGCAGTCGCTGGTTGGCCCGATATCGCCCGATATCGTTGGTTGTGTCCAACGTTCCTCACATAGGGCTCGTGCCGCTCTGCCTCCGCTTCATTGGCGGGAGCGCAACGGATCCCACCCCGCGCTCCGTTGTACCCTCGGACCCTTTTTCCGCAGGCTGCTACAGGGTCATTGACTCAATCGCGGCAAAAACCCAAAACCACAGCTTAATTTCGCCTCACCATGTTCTCATAGTTTCTGAAGACAACTGCGACAATGCCGATCAAAACTACGACGGTTTCGGTCATGATACCGACTAAGGACCGTGTCACGGACTTGGTCATCACGGTTCAGACTTTGCTTCGACAGAGTGTTCTTCCGGAAGAGCTAATCATTGTGGATCAAAGCCGTGATCCAGAAGGCCGCGCTCAGATCGAGAGACTATACGCCGAAGCTGATGATCGGATCCGCCAAACACTTAAACTTATTTATATCAGCGATGTCGGCCTTCCCGGTTCAGCAACGGCAAGGAACCGGGCCATGGAGATGGCCCAAGGAGCAGTCTGGCTCTTCTTGGATGACGACGTGCAATTGGAGCCTAACTTCATTGAAGAGCTTCTGGCTGTTTTTAATCGTTACCGCAAGGTCTCCGGTGTTTCCGGGATAATCACGAATTATCGGCCTCCTGCCTGGACCTCGCGCGCGTGGACCACTTTCTTCGCTCACGGGCCCTTCTTTGATGAGAGGCAACCGATTTACTGGGATGCGAACCGCCTCCGCGAGAGTGAGCCGATCCCGGTAAGAAAATTGGGTTCCGGACTCATGAGCTTCCGCGCAGAAGCAATTCGAAATGTCCGATTTGACGAAAATTTGCGTGGTGTGCCTGGCGGCGAGGATGTGGACTTTTGCATGCGGTTGAAGCGTTGCTCGATCATGGTTATTGCGCCGCGTGCGCGCCTCGTGCACAAACAAAGCCCCAGCGCCCGGGAAAAAACCTTCTATTTGAGGAAACTGGTGCGGACGGCCTGCTATCTATACTGGAGGAATTGGGATACTGATCTAAAGAACCGCTTTTTCTTTATTTGGCTTCTAGCCGGTTACGTTCTCTTGGCTACGGTATCGGGCTTGAAAAGGCACTCCTGGGAGCCGTGGCAGAGCTTGCTTCAAGGAATGCGCGACGCTCGAGCCCAATTGAACTCAAACTAAGCCAAGTTCAGCAGAGGGTGTCCGGCTGACAGTTGAAGGGGCGCAGCACCATGTCGCCGTCTCCAGCGGCTCACGTTTCCCGTTCTATTCCGGAGTGCGGGCTTTCGATCAGGTTGGTTGGCGGCCGCAGTGCGCTGGTCAAAGAGTGAATTCTCTCCTCATTCCCGCTGGTACAAAAAATGCCAGTCAGCTCAGCATGACTTGGGCTGCGGAATTGCGCCGCACATGGCGGAGAACGGCGTGAACTGACCGCGACAGCGGTTGCTCACCAGAGAGGATTAGATCCGCGTACTTGGATGTCGGCCGCACATGTAGGGCAGCCATGGGTTGAACAGTTTGCTTAAATTGCGCAATCACCGATTGCGCGGTACGGCCCGTCCCGCGACATCCCGAGGGGACGGCGGCGAAGGCAAACATCATCCGGAGCATCCACAAAAACCTTCGTGCCGGTCAGTTCCCGAAGTTCGGCCCAGTAGGGGGCAAATAAACTCTCGATAATCAGGAATTCACTAGCAGCGAAACTCTGACCCTGCAGAACGTGTGTATGTGTGGCGAAGTCATAAACGAGTCGCTCCACGCTCTCGCCCCGGGTAAGAGCGTGACAAAGCTGTCGGTTATCTCTATTGGCCTATACCCGTCAGGGCGACGGTCTGCGGGCTGTTGCTCGCATTGTCCGAGAGCCTCAAGTTGGCAGTCAGTGTTCCGGTGGTGGTTGGGGCAAAAGTAACGTTGATGACGCAACTAGCGCCCGGATTCAGCGTAGCGGGAGCCGTGCCGCAGGTGGTGCTTGACACCGAGAACCGGCTCGAATTCGTTCCGCTGATGCTCCACGATAGGTTAATGAGCGCACCCGTTCCGGGGTTAGTAACGGTCACGCCCTTGGTTTGACTGCTTCCCCGGGTCACGGTACCGAAATTGATGCTGGATGGATTCAGACTAACTGTGGGCGAATTCACTGTCTGGGAGACATTCGCCGATTTGCTGGGGTTGAAGTTGCTATTGCCATTGTAGCTGGCTGTCAGCGTCCGTGATCCAGCACCCGTGAAAGTGATCGAGCAACTTCCAGTTTTCGTGGAAGTAAGTGTCCCCGTGCAGGATTGTCCCGTGCTCGCGTTCACTGTAACGGAACCGGTAGGTCCCGCACCTGTTCCCGCAGCCGTGAACCCGATGCTGGCTGCCTGTTTAAGGGTTGAGGGGTTGGGAGTGTTCGAAGTAATGGCGACGGTGCTAGCGGCCTTGACTGCGGTGGTGCCCTGCTTAAGAGCCGTCGGAGCTGAGTAGTTCCCATCAGCCGACCAGGTAGCTGTTACGGTGCAAGTACCCGTGCCGCTGATCATAGTCACCGCAGCGCCAGCACTAGCTGGCGTACCCGTGACTGCAGCGACTGTGCAGACATTAGAGGTCCCTGTGATCAGCGGCATGGTGCTAGCGTTCGTCGTGGCAGTCACGCTGAACCCCGTGTTATACACCGCGCTCGCTGGGGCGCCCGTAAAGGTGACCGTTGGAGCTATTTGCGTCGCCTGGGTGGCTTGGGTGAGTGGTCCGGCGGAGGAGTAGCCGGTGGTAGCAGCCCAGTTCGCCGTCACAGTGCATGTGCCTGTGCCGGCCAGCATAGTCACCACGGCGCCGGCATTGCTGGACGTGCCGGTAACGGCACTTACCGAGCAAACTCCCGTTGTGCCCGTTATGGTTGGCATAACTGGCGCATTGGTGGTCGCGATTACCGTGAATGTACCGTTGTAAAGTGCACTCGCAGGCGCGCCCGTAAAAGTTACCGTCGGAATGCCGGTCGCCTGAATCGTCAGTCTCGCCACACCACTCACCGTTTCGGAGGCGGCCGTGATCGTCGCAATCCCTACGCTCGCTCCGGATGCGAGACCGGTTGCATTTACGCTCGCTAGCGAAGTGTTGGACGATGACCAACTCGCGAGGCTGCTGACGTTCGCGCTGCTTCCATCTGTATAGGTTCCGGTCGCTGTGAACTGCACAGATGATCCGGTCGCAATCGTTGCAGAATTGGGAGTGACTGCGATCGAGGTAAGGACCGGGCCGCCAATCTGTCCTGCTACGAAGTTGTCGAAGATTACGTCGCTGCTTGGGGGCGCTCCTCCATTCAGATCGATGTAGTACAGCCCGGGATAGCCGCTGATAATTCCGGAGGTATCCGTTACGGTCGCGATCGTTATCCCATTCACCTGCATGTTGACCGTCGTCCCAAGCACTTGACACCAGACCACGTCGTTGGTAGCCGGAGTGACAGCGCTCAAGTAGAGACTGGTCGGCCCCCCCGTTGGAGGGTTGGGCGACAAGCTCCAGATGCGATAGTGATAGTCCGCTGGGAAGTCCTGCGCATCCCAACCACAGGCAATGTAGGACTCGGGGGTGGAGGGAGTTGCGTTACTCCTTAGCTGAATCGACGCTTCTGAAGTACTGGAGGGGCTCGGCGCTACCACCGTCGCGGTAGCGTACTGGTCGTTGGGAAAAACTCCGTAGCCGGTGTAGACCGCACAGTCTTGAGAGTAATATCCGCTGCCTCCTGCTTGGTTGTTTTGATAAACCAGCTTACTGTAGGCACCGCCGTCGTAGCCGCAGCCTGTCCAGTTTGATCCGAGGTATCCACCGCCGGTTCCGGTGAAACTGTCGTTGACCAGCGGCGTGTACCCTTGGGCAGCCAGTACCGTTAAACTCGCCGTACCGCTATCCGGTCCGGTTGCTCCAGTGATCGTAACGTTCCCCGGGGTCGCTCCGTAAGCGAAACCAGTTGGATCTACAGTTGCGACCGACGTATTAGAAGACAACCAATTGCTAAGGTTAACGTTCGTCCCATCTGCATAAGTGGCAGTCCCTGTGAACTGCAGATAAGAACCTGCCGTAGCCGTTGCAGAATTTGGAGTAATTACCAGCGAGACCAGGGGCGGGCCATTGCCTGCGACGAAGTTGCCAAAGATTACGTCGCTAGTTGAGGGCCCTGTTCCATTCGGATCGACATAATACAGGCCGGGATAACCGCTGGTAACTCCAGAGGTATCCGTGACAGTTGCGATCGTCGCTCCATTCACCTGCATGGTGACCGTAGTACCAAGGACTTGGCATTGGATTACATCGTTGGTGGCCGGAGTGATGCTGCTTAGCCATAGACTCACAGGCCCAGGCGCGCCGGGGGCGAGACTCCAGATTCGGTAATGATAATCAGCCGGGAAGTCCTGGGCGTCCCAGCCACAGGCGATGTAATACTCTGGGGTGGAGGGAGTTGCGTTACCCCTGAGCTGTATCGAAGCTTGCGGGCTGCTGGACGGAGTTGGGGCTACGAGCGTGGCAGTAGCGTACTGGTCGCCGGGAAAAGGGCCGTAGCCGGTATAGAGCGCACAGTCCTGGCCCCAAAATCCGCTGCCGCCTGCTTGGTTGTTTTGGTAGTCCAGCTTATTGTAGGCACCGTTGTTGTACCCGCAACCCGTCCAGTTGGGCCCAAGAGGGGTACCGCTTGTGCCACCACCGAAGTTATCGCTGACGAGCTGGGTTTGCGCGAAACAAACTCCAGCGGAACTGATCATCAGCATGTAAACAGCAACTGCCACTAGCTTTTTCATCTCAATGCTCCTTAAATTGCGCAATTCTCATTCAGCGGCCATCAACTCCGACAGCGAGAACTGATGGCAAAAAAATCTAAAGGAACTACAAGCAAATGGGCTCTCATACGGATGCTGCAGCGCCGCCCTGTGGGTGGGAAACATGATTGCGTCAGTCTAGAAGTACTTGTCACTTCGCGCCGCGCGCCGGATGACCAAGGCTAGTCCGAATCTCTTGCGTAAGCGGCGTGATTTCCCATCAGTTTTGCATTTACAGCCGTGCTCAGTGCTGATTTTCGGGACGGCAATTCGGAATCAGAGCCAAAAAGAAAATCGCGGCACGTCGTGACCGGGAAGTCGCGCATGATCTGGCGGATTTTACTTTCGGTCGTATTCAAGTTTACGTAACACTTAAAGCGCCGCCAATATGGCATGGGTATACGCGGATGCTGAACATCAATCTCGCGTGGATGAACATAAAACATGAGCGGGGCACCATTAGCCATTACCCGTTTGGCCATGTACCGGATAATCGGATACGGGAAAAGGCGCAAGTAGCCGCCTCCGAAGAAGCACATTCTCGTTGGCCCGAGTTCCGCGACGGTCGGTGGAATTTCGATCAGCGCCTCACCGGGCACGAAATACGGACGAAGCGGGCTATTCGGATTGCCCCCGTGGCCATGCCGCGCTGGGAAAACGGACGAATCATAAAGATAGCCACTGGCAGAGAGTTCGGCAAAAAACCAAGGTATCGCCTCGGTGGAGGAGAACCCTGGCGCGCGATAGCCCACAACGCGGACTCCACTGATGTCTTCCAGTAGGTGACGCGAGCGGAGCGCGTCGGCCCGGAATTCGGTCCGTGTCATGCTATATGCGAGTCGATGCGCGTAGCCGTGCGAAGCAATTTCGTGGCCGCGAGCGATGGCCTCGCGGACTAAGTGTGGAAAATGCTCAGCAATCCATCCGACGAAAAAGCAAGTTACGTGCCTTCCCTCCTCGCTGAACAGATCCAATAGGCGCTGAAAATTCGCTTCCACTCGCGATGGTAACGTCGACCAACCAGCGATGTCAGGTGCAGCAGGTACGTCGAGGATGTGGAACCAGTCTTCCACGTCGACGGTGAAAATACATTGTTCAGATTTCTGCATGGGAAAGGACCTACACCCCGGGAATATGTCTGATGAGCTCTGGGCCGAGGACATTTGTAACTGCGACGGGTAACCGCCGCCACATTCGGCTTGTCACTTGCATGCCGAGCGTCCTTGCACCAGGCAGGCTCGCCCGACGGTTTAGCCAGTAACCCCAATGCAGCCGATTAGGCACTGCACCCCACTGCAACTTGAATTCGTACGCACCGGAGCCGCGGCCGGAACGCCCGAAATCAAGAAACTCATACCCCTGTTCGGCCGCGAACGCCAGAACACTCCAGTAAAGAAACATGTTGGGCTTCAGACTGGAGAACTTGCGGTATGACGAAGCCCATGCCACCTCGAGGGTTCCGCGAAAGCCAAGCAAGAATCCCGCTGCGACGGTTTCTCCTCCCGAACGCGCAACACAAATGCGGGTCTCATCGGGAAAACGACTCAGAATTTCTGAAAAAAAATGACGCGAATACGAAGGGGATCCGAGGTCATGCATGTTGCAACGATATACCTCGTAGAACTCGGTCAGCAGCGCTGATCCGCCGAACTCCGCCGTCATCCCGAACGTGAGTGATTTCCGCACTAGGTTGCGAGTTTTCCTGTCCAGCCGGCGCAAACGTTCCTCACTGTCCGCCTCTATCTGTAGTACTGCACCGACTTTGTCTTGCCGCGGCACCAACGGTAAGTCGTGCTGTGTAAGATGGCGGAGCTCAAGATACTTTGCCTTGGTTCGACGGGCGGCCTCGATAGCGGAGGTGAGCAACAAGTCTTCGATCTCGGGTTGGTCCGCGACAATGCCTCCGCCCTTCAGGTGAGGCATTGACGATAAATAGCTGCGCAACAAGCATTTCTGCCATATTAGTGGCAGAATTCCGCGGACTACGCCATCTTCTTCCGCAAGCAGGTAGATGGCTGGCCAGCCGAATACCTCCTGAAACACGTGTTTCCAAGACCAGCGGTGGTAGTTCGTGCATTCAGCGTGGTTAATCACGAACCGGTCCCAGCGTTCCCGGTCCTCTTCGCTACAGACGTGAATTCGAGTATTAGTCATCGCGGAATTGTACCGATTGTCTCTAGTGACTCTGCCAAGCTCGACTGCGGGACTAAGTGCAGGCATTGTGCGGCCATTTTTGCAGCGGCGATAATGAATAGGCTAAGCAGCCGTTCGGGGATCAACTGCGAAAGCGCGCAGACCAGCAGACAGCTCCATGTATTCGTAAATGTCGCGAATGCCGTTCATGGGCGAAACAAGCGCACGGTTGCTCAAGAAGACTGCATCGGAATATGGATCGTCCGGATGGTAGCCATGCATTCCAGTAGGCAACCAGTTTCCGGAATGAAAATCGCTGCGATAGAACATGCAACCGCTGTTGAGGAGAAAAATCGTTTCTCCATAGCGCCGGTCGGGGAACAATACACCCAGGTCTTGCAGTTCCGCATCGCCAAGAATGCGACCGCATCTCTGGCGCTGCAGACAGGCACTAATACTTGTGCGCGATTCCGCGTTAAAGAACCAAAAACGGGCCATCGTGGAGTCATATACAACAAGGTAATCATCAGGCATGCTCCACCCAAGTGCATCGATTTCCTTCTTGAGGTCGTACCTGTCGGTTACCGGGGCCATGCCGTGATCAGAAAAAATCGCGATGGATGCGTCGGGGTCGAGACGTAATGCGGTTTCGCACAACCGTCGTAGCTTCGTTTCGTACCTAACGAGCATGGACCGCAATCGCTCAGGCTGAGCCCAGAAAGCGTGCAACTCGGCGTCGAGTTCACACAAGTAAACAAAGAAAAACTCGGCGTTACTGTGCTCCAAATCATTCTGTGCGCGCTCAAGTATTTCTTTGTCATTCCAATGGTGGTACGAGTAGGCCCGGTACGGAATGTCACAACCAACCAATCTGTCGAAAATTGACGGTGCACCGGAAATACCGGCAGGTTCGTAAATACAGCGACGTTCGACCCAGTTAAAGAATGGCATCAGCGTCGGCTTCACATAGCACTCGAACTGCGGTCCCATATGAAAGAAGTGCCGTCCAGTTTCTTTGATCAACTTCTGAGAAACGCGGTGGTTGACAAGCCTCTCAGGAAAATGACGCAACCAGCGCAGCCAGGCGAAAGGTGATTTGGCTGGGTCGTAGTAGAACAGGTTCCAGTGACCGTGTTGGCTGGGTGACTGCCCAGTCAGCAAACTTGGAATCGCACCGGAGCTGAACCCCAGAATTGTCTTTAGTGGCTGCCGAAACACAAGCAGGTCATTGAGGAACTGTTGATCTTCAAGAATCTTCCAGCCCAAGGCATCGATAAGCACACACAAGGAGATGCGCCGGTGGTGAGTTCCGGTAAGCGCAGTATCATTCATAGTGGTAGTCATTCAGCAGTTCCGTTTTCGAGGAAATAGTCCTTAAGCCAAGACGTTGGCGGAGGTTGACTCCAGAGTTGAGTCTAGCGTCGTCAAACCTAGCTCACGAGCAGCGTTGTCGTGGTAAAGCTTTTGTAGAACTTTGTCGGACAAGTTCAGTCCGCAAATCTTCCATGAACCCTGCCATGGGTATCCGGGGTAGTCGAAACATTCGTCTTCGGTCTCAAGAAATCGGAAATATGTGCGATAAGCCTCGACCGTCAACTTCGTGTCCATCCCAAACATGACGCGGTCTTGAAACTGCTGCAGAAATCGGCTGGCACGGCGGGGCTGGCGCCCGAGCTCCGCAATGCGTCCGCCAAGCTCGACAACGAGGTTCGGGTACTTTTCCATCCATTCTGTTACTTCGTCCAAGTCCTCTGAATGATTCGCCATGTGCAGTCCCCAAAAGCGAGTAGCTGAATGCCGTTCGAAGACCCGATTGCGCTGAGCCAGCAGCTCCGATTTGCTGGGGAAGCCCTTGCCGAAAAAGCTCCAATCAGGATGGACAACCAACTCCTGGTATCGTTCATTGTGGCGGTCGACCCGAGTGAAGAAAGCGTCGGGATCGGCCGTATGGATCGCGACGGGCAGGCCCCATTGTCCAGCCTTTTCCCACACACAGTCCAAGCGTGAATCATCGATGCGGACCAGTTTGCCACGTCGGTCACGAACCGTGAGGCCGAGATCCTTCAAAACCTTGACCCCCTTTGCCCCGGCCATCCGGGCCTCGTCGAGCGTCTCTACGAGATGGTTCGGTTCGTCAAGATGCGCGTAGTCGATTTGGCAAAAAACAAAAAACCTGCCCGGAAAAGTCTCCGCCAAGTTGTGCAACGATCGGTGTAGCTTCTGGCCCCAGCCTCCGGTCAGGTTGATGGCGGCTTTAACGTTTGTTTCGTCCATCACGCGGATAAACTGTTCTGGCCCGACGGCACGGGGCATTACAATCCCATCGTTGAGGTGACAGTGGACATCGATCACTGGGAAGCGCGCCCTCCGGACCTCCGTAGCGCGCACGCGCAGTATCTTGTCTGGAGCAAAGTCGCGCAGGAGCAACTGATCGCGAGCCGGTGCCAATCGCAAATGCCTATAGCCGATAGTTGCTGGTGTGTTCGAATCTGTTGCGGACGCACTCGCCCGCCGGCCAATGCGCGCTAGAACAGACCGCAAGAGCTTCTTAAGCCGCCAGCCAGTTTCGCGGAAGTTGTACTTAAGTTCTTCGATAATCACTTATTGCGACCTCAAGACCGCGATGATGAGACCAGGACATGAAAGTTATGCGCGACCAGCGTCGCGACCGCGCGCCACGACAGTTGCTTGTCGGCTTCGCTAGGAGGTAACGGAAGTCTCCTTGCCATTGCCGCGAGCTCACGCGGCGTGATTGCTTCTGGTGTTGGCGCGCTGAAGAAGAGTTCGCTTGCAACGTCGTACACCAGGTAGCGTGGTGACATGGAGCATGCAAGGCGTGCCCAGCGAAGCCAGTAGCGGCAAAACGCCGAGGGACACACGTACGCAGCGCGCACCCAGCCTTTGGTTCGGGCGAAGATCGGCTGTCGCGCGGCGATTGCTGCGAGCAACTCTGTGCGGCTAAAGCTGGGGTTCAGGCCTAATATGCGACCCAGCGCCCAACGCCATAGCACCTCGGCATCCAAAACTGCGTCACGCCACTGCGGAAACTGATTGAGTGCACCAACCGTGTCACCTTCCAGCTTCAGCTCAGTGCATTGCGCAACGAACCTGGAAAAGCGCTGCAAGGGAATGGGCGCTGGCGGAGCGTCACCGGAGGCTGCAAGATTTTGCAGGCGTGCCGCCCTGTCCCGGTAGCTCGGCGCGTATTGTTCGATCGCCAAAAGGTAGCAAGCTGCCATAGCGAGATAGAGCTTTGCGATGCGGTACCTCACGGCTAGGCAATCGTCGTCAAAGCTGCCTGCTTCAGCTGCCGACTGGAGCTGCTCGATCATCCGGTTACAGAGGAGCCACCAGCCATCCTCTTCGGGGATCTCAGATGCCGTAAATCGAGGTATGAGACGCAACGCCTGTTTATCACCCCAGACCACAACGCCACGCTCTCGAAGTTCATAGGCGTAAATGTGCGGTCTCATGTTGCGCAGGTTGGCTGTAGTCGACGTAACCACGACTATCTTGCACTTGATTCCCCTCGCTAATAGACTGCGTTCAATCTCCCGCTCCAGTTCCGCCACCCGAAGCCGGACCGGACCGTCGAAGATAACCAGGAACGTAGCATCGCCCAGCACACTCCAGCTCGCACCATCTCTTTTCAATGTAGCCTCGCCGCGTGACATGCTTCCTGTCAGCACAATCGCGCGAGCCTCATGGCCTGCCGCGGCCGCGCACAAACGCGAACTTTCATTGACAATGAGCGCCCTTGCGGTTGCAATGTCCTGCGGAGCCGGTGCCTGCGTCGCGGACACCGTAGCCTGCCCGTCAGAGTTAGCGAATGTGATTGTTTCTAGCGTCATGTACAAGCTGGTGATTGGCGGTAACTAGAGTTGGACTCAATGATGGTTTCTTACGCCAGCGTCTCGTTCGCGCGACCACAGGACGCCGGTTTCGCGTGTTGCGAGGCAAGCCCACGCCCCCGCGAGGCGCCTCGTGCCCAGGCTCGGAACGGCTCAAAAGAGCCACGCTTCAATGATCCAACAGCAGCCATAAGCGCGTAACCGATCTGGAGCCAAGCGAAACTGAGATCGTCTCCGAAACCACGATTCCAGTTGCGCAGGCGCATGTAGGAACTGGACTGAGCATGTTGGTCAAGCCAGTGCGCTGCTGCTCGTCCGGCGGGGCTGCGCTTGTGGAATAAGCGGGCCTTTGGTGCAATCAACAGTACTGCGCCTCGCGGTAAACGTGCACAAAAATCGATGTCCTCGGCGAGCGAGCAACCGGTGAGCTGCGGGTCGAAGCGCAAGTCGCGAGCTACTGTTGCACGAAAACTCATTACGCCGCAACCAAATTGCTTCACCCGCTGTGGACCCTGGAACCGGAGAGTCTCCGCGTGCCAGTAGACAGGCTGACGGTCGTCGTGGAATGCGCCTCTCACAAATATATTTTCGAAGAAACGCCGCGAGACTGGAGGAACCGCATAATTTGTGATAATTCCCGACACCCCGGCGACTTCCAGCGAATATGCGAGCATAATCTCTTCCACGTATTGGGGTTCGAGAATGACGTCGTCGTCCAGAAAGAGCCAGATGTCGCCTGTCGCTCGATCCATGGCGACATTGCGTGCCACAGCCGCTCCAGAAATGTGGGGCGCATAAATGTAGGTGACTTTGATCGGAAGGGTTGCTGGTTCCAACGAAGGCACCGAACTCTGGTCGACCACAACAATCTCATCGGGCCTGCGAGTCTGCATGATCAGGCCTTCAAGTGTGCTCCGCAAATCGTCCGCACGGTTCTTGGTCGGAATGATGACTGAGATCTTCGGGACATTGTCACTTTGCCGGAATTGTGTTTGCAAAGCTGACGGACGTATGTTGCGCATGCCCCCTCCACGCATCTCGGGCGCATCCAGCGGCAAATTCGCGGAACACCCGTTGTAGTCGCTGCCTGAGTGGTTATTCTTTTTCATCGAAAATCCGGCTTCTGTGCGCTGGGGACTAAGTCCCGAGGATGGCGCAGCACGGGCGAGGCAAGATGCTGCCGCCCGTACTCCCATAACCACTGACGTTCCACCCTTGTCAATCCAAAGCACCAAGCAGATGCCAGGAAGATCAAGACCTGCACTAAAACGGTGGCGGCAAATAACGGGACAGTTGTTTCGGTGTTGATGGCGATCTTTCCGGCTATGAGAAGGAACACCAAACCGACCAGCAAAGGGCGCCCTAGACCCTTGCGGACGTATTCCCATGCACTCATCTCGGCCGCCTTCAGCGCGTACCACGGTTGAATAATGATTTTTACCACCAGCATGGGGACGATAGTTCCCATTGCAACGCCAATTAAGCCGTGTGACATACCCCAGATCACGCTGAGAACAATATTGGCTACTCCCTCCGCTATCGTCCACCAGCCGAGCGGACCGTGGCGGCCCTTTGCAATTACGATCAACAGGGTAGGGTGTTGGGCCAAGTTGATGGTGTACGCCAGGGCGAGAATGACCACCAGGGGGTAAGCCGATAAAAATTCCTTGCCTACCCAGAGGCGCAACAACGAACGGCCATCGACCAGCAGCAAAAATCCACCCAAAATTGAAAGCAGCCCCAATAGACGAGTGGATCGCAACAGAAGTTCACGCAACTCTTTCTGGCGATGTGCTCCGTCCAGTTCCGTCATCGCACCCAAAACCGGGCCGCCTGCAGCGATCACGACTGACCTGAAACATTCGATTAGGCGAGTCACCACGTTGAATGGCGTTACTAGCCCAACACTTAAAACAGAGGCGATAACCACAGAATCGGAATAGAAGCGCAGATAATCCCCGAGCGATACGAGCATTGACCGCATGCTGAAACCGAATAACTCACGAATGCGGCCGATCGTGATCAGACGAAGGTTCACGCGCACTCGCGGATCGGCGATGAGAAGAAAAACGACGTGCTGACCCAAGGACAAGAATGCAACTATAAGCGTTGCAATCGCGATGGCCAGAATCCCATAGCCCAGCTTTAAGAGAACGACTATGAGGATGGCACGAGTGATAGTCGTAGCAATTCCGGCGGCATTGTACAAATCCCAGCGCTGGTGAGCGGATATATAGGTGGCCAGCATGCGCGTCGGGAACATAACTGCGACGCTGGTACCCAAAAGGAATAGCAACCAGCCGAGCACCTGAGGCGATGTACCGTGGAGACTTACGAAGCGAGGCAGAAGGCCAGCCACTCCCACCGACAGGGCGCAAATGAGGACCGCAGTCCCGGTGACCAGCAACAGTGCTGAACTGAATGTTCGGTCCACTTCTTCGCGAAGGGTACCTCCCCGAAACAGCGCCACGTATCGAAACATGGCAGAGCGCATGCCAAGGTCGAGTAAGCCGTAATAATCGAGGACTGAGCCGGCGAGGACCCACACGCCGTAGTCGACGGCACCCAGGTGGTGGATCATGACAGGGGTAAGCAAGGCGGTGCTGCCTGCCAACACCACTAACCCAAACCAATTGGACAAAATACTGCGAGTCATAGTATTAGGAATGCTCCGTGTTACGAGCTTCGTGGGTTGCCGCGCACATTGCGCTCAGATCACTTTCGGCACCGGAAACGGGCATAGTCGAAGCTGACAATTCTTTCTCTTGGCCACCTAGCGCACCGCACAACTCCAAATACATTCGCTCTGTGCTCTTGACCTGTTGCTCGACGTCAAAACTTTGGGAGACGCGTGCCTGTGCGGCACGTCCGATACGCCCACGCATCGCGACGTCGCGTACTAACGCAGAAAGCGCTTCGGCCAGTCGATGTGGATCCCCTGGCGGTACGAGCAACCCACTAACGCCATCTTCTATCGCTTCAGGAATGCCGCCGACGTTCGATGCCACTGTTGGCAGTTTGGAGGCCATCGCCTCGAGTATCGTCAAAGGAAGACCTTCGTAGAAGCTTGGCAAAACATTGATATCGGCTGCCGCAAGCCATTCGGGGACATTTTGTTGATAGCCTACCAGTCGGACGCAATGTGCGAGGCCGAAGCTCTCGCACAAGGCCCGCAGTTCTGGCTCTCCTTCGCCTTCTCCCACACAGATCAGCTTTAGCTTTGGGTACGAATGCAACAGCTGACCCATTGCTTCGAGCAGGACGCGATGCCCCTTGCCTGGGTGGAGCCGAGCGACCATGATGAGAACGAAATCCGTTTCTGTAAATCCCAAGGCATGCCTGATCGCGCTGCGCGCATCTTGCGGCAGGTCAAAGCGCCGGGTATCAACTCCGTTATGAATGATGGCGATCTTCTTTGCCGGTACGTGTTTCTTGTTTTCGAGGAACCGGGCGTCAGACTCGCAGACCGCAACATACTTTGAAACAAAGCGGGTCGTTGCGCGGTCTACCTTACAGTTTGCCTTCCAACCCCTGCGCCACGCCTCGGTGCCATGTAGTGTCTCGATGATGATTGGCACACGAAACGCCCACGCAATGGGGCTCGCGAACAAACTGCTCCAGAACATATGCGAGTGCACAATCTGGAACTGTCCCCGCACGAGCAGTCTGGCAAACCGGATGGCTGCGGCAACATGTCTGGGGCTGGAAAACGCAAGAGGCGTGATATCAATCTGCTCGGGGGTGGCGGCCCTGAACCGCTCATAAATCGTCGGGTCACATACTAGATGCGCGCGAAACAACCTGCGGGAAAGCTTGCCGAGCAGACCGCAGATGTGTTCTTCGACGCCACCCCAAACTGTCGAATTCGTGAAATAGAGAATAGAACGACAGCCGTTCATCGTGCTCTCATAACCGTCTCTGGTCATAGGTCAGAAGTTCGTCGCAGCGATTCTTGTTCTTGACGTAACCAACTGGCTCTGGTGGCTGCTCTGTGTGGCAGATTGCTGCCTCAGCAGCGTTGGGACTGTCGCGGTCAGAGCCACGATGATCCAAAATGGCTTCTGATACTCAGCGGAAACAAACATTGCCGCGGCTGAAAACCCGAGCAACCCGGCTTGCATACCCTGTCCGGCATACTGCAAGAAGCTGTCGTTAAGTCTCTTCCCCTCGGCGCGCAATTTGCCTGCAGACAACAGGGCTCCAGCTAAGATTGCGCAGTACGCCAGAAATCCAGGAATGCCCATCTCGGCCGCAACCTCCAGGAACGTGTTGCATGCGATCCCCTGCTTTCCTACTACCTCTCGCGATATCGTAAATGACTGCGCCGTGAAATTGCCTAACCCGATGCCGGTCACAGCATGGTTGCGAACCATGTCCAGGCCGGCCCTCCAAAAATCCTTGCGTACCTGTTCGCCAAGGAAATCACCATAGCCTGGGTGTAACATTCGGGATACAGGCGACGCTGGAGAGAGCAGCAGCATGGGCAGCAGCAAGACCGTAGTCAAAATCGCTGCGCGCCGTGATTGACCAGAGAACATGATCATGTACAAGGTAGCGACGCACAGACCGACTAATCCGCCGCGCGATGATGCGAGTGTGAAACCGAGCAACATAAGCACCAGAGAAATTCCGCAGAACCACCGCTGTAGCCGCGACGCCTTCATCTTCGCAAAGTACACCGTGATTGGGATCACTAGTACGGCACAAGTCGCGAAGTAATTCGAGTCACCGGCAACATACCCGGGCCTTAAATTCGTGCCCCCAGACGCCTGAAACTCGCGAATGACATAGAGCGATGCCAACGCCGCCCCAGCAATCATTGCCAGCAAAGTCCGGTATAGCCGTTCATACGTGTTCACGACGGATATTGTGGCGAAGAAGAGCAACATATAGCTAACGTATGTAAACATCGGGCTAAACGTAAGGCCCTCTGTCTTGCTGAGGGTAAAAAACGACACCGTGGCGATACCAAACAGGACAAGAAAGAACCGAGCTTGCCACGACTCCAAAAAGGCGGGCCGCGCAGGCCCCGTTGCTAAGGAGTGGAACGCATAAATACAGCAGATGATGCCGAGCCACTTGACCACTGTGAGGCCCCCCAATGGCTCTTCAAACAGCGGATGATTGGGCATCGGCGCCATCAGCACCAAGATGTAAAAGAAGATCATTTCCCTTTATCACAACCCTAAGCGGCTACGCGAACCGAACTCAGCAGAGTCATTCTTCCACGAGTAGTTAGAACACCGTAGACCGCGTACCCGTGAAAATGTGGCTAAAGCTGCGGAACCGTGCGATGTCTGGCATACCGAACCAGGAGATTGGGGCGGTCGATCTCCAGTGAGTCGATGTAGGCTAACGTACTCCGGTTTACCGGCGCGCGTTTGATCTGTCGGCACCCGCAAACACCTTCCCACACGCCGTTCAAGAAACTCGAGACGTGTCTTGTGCGCAAAGCGAAGTAAGCCATCATGGCTAGCCGGAAGGACACAAAACGCAAGCCCGACCAAACCGGATAGTCCTTGTAGGCGATCCAGATATAGTTGCGAGCAAACAAGAAGTACGGGCGGCTATTCGAGCGCGCCTCGGGCGACATCAAATGACGGACCTTAACCTCGGGAGTGTAGAGAATGCGGTAGCCACGGTCCAAAATGCGCAGACCAAGGTCCCAGCCCTCGCAGTAAATAAAGAGAGGCTCGAAGTACAGCCCTGCATTTTCGAAAACGACGCGGCGGTAAGCGGCCGCACCTTCAACAAAAAAGTGCGTGGGGAACTGCACGCTCGCGAATCGCCGCCAATCTTTCGGATGGCACCACTCCCGCAGGCGCAGCTGCCCGGTCTCGGCATCACAAAGTTGAAATGCTAGTACATGATAGCCGGGATGGTCGTCGAAAAGTCGCACAACAGCGTCAACTGCATGCGGGGACAAGAAACTGACGTCGTTGTCTAGGGTAATCACCAATTCGCCATGAGCCGCACGGATTCCGACATTTCGGCCGGCACAACTGCCGAGATTCGCATCGAGTTCAATCAGTTGAATTTCAGGGCCAAACTTGCGCACTACAGCTTCCACATTCTCTTCAGAGTGATTGTCCACCACGATGATTTCTTTGTGTGGGTACTGCTGGGCAACAGCCGATTGCAGCGTCTGTTCCAGGGCACTCAGACGTTTGTAATTCAGAACCACAATACTGACTAGAGGAGACGACATAAACGAAATCCTATCCTTTACATCAAGCTATGAGGTGCAAGGGCTGACGATAGCAATCGGAATTCTTGGCATCTGATGTTATTGCTTTGACCGGATGAGCACTAGCTCAGCCGCCTTGAGGGTTGGCCCCGCGCGAGAGTTCGGCGATGTTCCAGGTTGTAAACGTCTTCCCGCGGCTGGCGTCGAGGACACCGACAAATACGGCGACATTGGCCAGCAGGAAAACGAAAGGTAGCCGCAGCAAAGCATTCACGCGAGATTTGCCGCGCTGCCACACACCCACAAGGGCGAGGGTGCAAAATGCGGCCTGCGCCGAGAAAAATGCAGCAAACAAGTGGTCGCGTCGCAAAAGGAAACTCGTTACAAGGGCAACAGTGAAGGGGAGCAAACAAAGCCATCGCAAGAACTTGCGAGACACGAATTGCCATAGCCGGAGACCCCGCAGTTCGTGCCGCAACCTCCACATGGCGAGAGCACCTTGCGCAGCGATTCGTCGCCTCCGGGCAAACTCCTCCCAGGCCGAACTACTGCAGCGCTCGACGGATCGTGCCAGCGGTTCATAGAGAATGGCCGCGCCCGCTCCGCCGATTCGGACAGGATGTTCCAAGTCATTGGCGAGATCGGAATCCAGATCGGTAAACAGGGCGCTGCGTAAGCAGTACACGGATCCGTCACAAACCAGCACGGATCCGAGCTTGCTCTCCAGCGTGTCTACTGCCGACTCGTACTCCAGATAGGCGTTGCTGCCGGTTGTTATCGTTGAGGTCTCAGGACCCGTCACATTGCGCTCCATTCCCGTGACGCAGCCTACGCGTAAATCCGCAAAGTGACGTACCATCGCTTTTAGACATTGGGGCTCAATGTGCGTGTTGGCGTCCGTAAAGAAAAGGAGTTCGCCGCGAGCCAGTCGGGCTAGTCGGTTCAGGGTTATGCTCTTTCCGGCTCGTTCCCGATTACGCGTGAATCTGAGGCGAGGGTCACGAACTAATCTGATCGCTTCGTCGGTGCCATCCGTCGAGGCGTCCGAGCCTACCAGTACTTCCAACCGATCAGCCGGGTAATCCCAAGCCAGTGTTTGCGCCAGTTTCCACCCAATGTCCTCTTGCTCGTTCCGCGCCGCAATGAGAACACTTACCGTCGGATAGTAGTCGTCCGCAGTTACGGAACGAAAACGGCGTGTCAGCGAGAGTGCTTCGAGCACGAGTGGGTAGCCGATCCATACGTAGCCCAGCCAAGCTGCACTCAACCAAAAGAGCCATGCGGCCACGGTCATCGTCCACCACGACCAAACAGCAGGATCTTAAAGGTTTTTAACAGCGTCACCAGATCCAATCCCATTGAGAGGTTCTTAATGTAAAACAAATCATACGAGAGCTTGTCCACATTATCCTCGATGGAAGAACAATAGCCCCGATTCACTTGAGCCCAGCCCGTCGCTCCAGGGCGTACTGCCCAGCGTTGGCGATAGTAAGGTATTTGGCGAACCAGCGATGCTTCTTGATCGAGGACAAACGGTCGTGGCCCAATGAAATACATGTCACCTTTTAGGATATTAAACAATTGCGGCAATTCGTCCAAACGAAACCGGCGAATCCATTTGCCAACACGTGTGCAGCGAGGGTCATCAGGAGTGGCAGGAGCTAGAGTGCCAGCACGCTCGGCACCCACCTTCATAGAACGGAACTTGAATAGAGTGAAGTGCCGGCCATTTTCGCCCACACGTGTCTGCCGGAGGATCGCTGGTCCGTCTGAGTCGAGCCGTATCAGCAAGGCGGTGATTAGCATAACGGGCGATGCGATAATCAGTGCGATGAGCGCAAAGAAGACTGAAAAAGCTCGGTTGAGAAAAATTCTAACCCGGGATTTTCTAAACCTACGGGAGAACAACAACAAACTGATGCTGAATGCACCCAGCCAGACCTTCCCAGTCAGTTCCTCATACAACTCGGTGCCCTCCTCGACGCTTAACCCAGCAGCTTTCACTGCCATCAGTCTTTCAACAGGCAAGCATCCGCGTCGTTCGTCGACCGCGACGATTATCCGACGGGCCTGGCCCGATTCTGCCATAGTCCAAATTACCTCGGGAGGGCCGAGGTAGCGCACGCCCGCGAATGTGCCGCCAGCATAGGCCTCGTCCACAATGCCCAGTACGTGAATGCCGATGTCAGGGCGCTTACGTAACTCTTGTATAATACCGGCTGCCAAGGGTCCAGAGCCCCACACGACAGCCGGTTCAGCAAGGGTAGGCCGCTTGGCAAGCTCCTCGAACAGGTAACGGGAGGCCGTGAGGACAGCACCAACCAGGGCCAAGCCAACCAATACTACTACCACGTCAATGCGCACCAGCAGCCAGGCGTGAAGTGCGGCTGCGATCAGCATCGTCAGTCCCATAGCCTGGATGATTCGCGACAGACTGTGCGCCTGGTGAGCTGTAACCTGCGGTTCATAAAAATCTAAGCAGTACAACCAAAGCAGTATGACGCTCCCTACCACGCCGACAGGGCGGTATGTCGTGGGTGTCCAAGCTAGATGCTGGCCCGGGCCGACGCTGGACGCTAGGAAGAGCGCTGCAAATACTAGCAGGGCCTCACTGATCCTAAGCGCCACACTGCGGAGGGGCACTGAGATGTTAAAAATTCGAATCACGGCGTTGGTACCTAACTTAGAAAGGATTCAGTACTACTCCACACAGGTTCGTGCCGATTGGCAGAAGTAGGCAGGGTTGGAGCTGCGCGTTTGGTCGTGTCGCGATTGATGATATCGGGGGACCGCGCCGCAGCAGTTATGTCATCGGCTGGTTGCTGCTCGACTGCACCTGATGCGAACACTAGGATGGCTCAAACCGCATTCGCATGTCTCCGAGACACTGCTGTGTTCACAGCACCGTCAACGGTTTCAATGTATGTGTTCAGCCGCACTGGGTCTGCCCGTAGCGTAGAAGGGTTCGAACTGTTCGTTTCGTCCGGCGCTGGCAAGTTGCGGCGCAGCACAGTACCCAATAGGAATAACAACGATCCGAACGTAACGAGAATGCCAGTTTGCGAACTATTCCCAATAACATCGGCGAAAACGTAGGCACTCGAGCTTACAAACGATACATAGAACAAAAGCATTTCCGTTGTCTCCCCTCCTCCAGACGCTTCGAACTCGGCCTGGGGGGTCTGGAGGAGGCACTGCCCCGCCGGCGCAACCTAAAGACAGCATTGACTGTGGTTGCCGCTCAAGAAGTGGGCCGGCCGCTTGGACAGGCTACCGCCATTAATTCCACTTTTGAGTACGCTGATCTGCGACCTCAGTCCGCTCAAAATCAAAGACTGAGATGCCCCGATGAACTGATCTCAAATGATACTGGGTGGAGTCGCAATCAGCCTGCCAAACCGCTCGTGTTTGATCCGCAGTGCTATAGAACGAATTCTGGCTCAATTGTCTGAAAACACTTAGGTTAGCGAGAGTGGGGCATCCCACGGAAGTTTGCATGAGACCAATCTCTCACTAAAAAGGGGTCGGACGGAAAACTCTTACCGCGAAGTGACAAGAGCATTCCTAGCGGATCTGACAAGTACTAATACCGGTCAAGGGCTATGAATCCTAGGTCCCCGGGAGTGTGGACCTAGTTACCAACCAGACTTGCTAGTCTTGCGGCCCAATTTTGTAACCAGGATCAGTAGCGGAGTTCTGAATCGTTGCCGCAGGCGCGGCATCTTTAACGCCCTTTACCTCTGCTGTTTTCTTCGCGTTGGCTGCGGAGTTCCGCTTGCGCACCGTATAGCATTGAGCGAGCCGCCAGAATCATTAATGTCGTAGTCTTCATTGGATCTCCTTTCCCCCGTCTCCTGCTGTGGTCTATCCAGCCGATTCTTCAAATGTTGCTAAAGCGAATCACTGAAGAGAGCAAGGAGACAGCAGTTCGACGCCGCTCTGCTGCCGGAAATCAATCGGATTTACCCTCCAGCGATCAATCTCCAAGACAACTGAGCGACGGAGCAAGGAAACCGAGAGAACCACGCGATGGCAACCTTTGAATCTCACCAGGATTCCTTCGATACCTTGCAGCGCCTCGTCCTCGATGCGAACACGCTGACCGATTTCCAGATATGGGCATGGCTGGGCGGCTATACCCGAACGCACAATCGCTTGAATCGCGTCAATCTCCGATGGATCCACCGGAACGGGGATTTTCCCGCAGCTCACCACAGCCATCACCCCTGGCGTTACTAATATGGGAAGCCTCTTATGGACGTCGAATGAACAAAAAATATAGCTGGAGAACAGTGGTGCCTCTACTTCTTTGAATTGCCCTGAGGAGCGGCGGCGCATCTTGTAAGTAGGTAGAAATGTCTCGTAGCCTTTGCCCCTCAATAGCTCTGCGGTGGTGCGCTCCCATCGAGTCCTGACTTGAAGAGCAAACCATTCCGATGCTCCTGCCGAATACGTTGCATCAATGGAAGCGTTCGACTGGGGTGTTGGGCAGGCTGTCGCCATTTATCCTCCCGGAAACTTAGCCCCTACTGCAAAATCTCTGTAAGTTATTGAATTCAAGAGAAATCGAGTTTTGCAATAGGGAGAGCTCAGCTAAGTAACCGAGCAATCGAGCTACCATCTTGAATCATCGTTCCCGTTTATCAGTATCTCTGAACCTTTCGTAAGACCTTGATAATTAGGCATTTATAGGCTCGTCTCACCTGATAGACGCGCTAAGAACCCCTCCTTGCCAAGTGTTTTGGGATTTCTGTGAAAACCATTTCCACCCCATTCTAGGGTGATTCCAGCTCCTCTACTTGGTAGCAGGTTGGAACGGGAGTCAAGAAACTCCGCTCGACAATCCTGGCTGGGTAGCTCTGTTAACTGATTTAGAATAGACAAAAAAGTTGGTGAGCACATAAAATGCCGGAATGGCCCACCAGCAAAGACCTGCCGCCTCAAGTCGGTTATTCCAGCTTGGCTGGTTTTCTGCGCTTTACTCCCAGGGTTAGTTCCAGGCAAATGAAGCTTTCTCACTCCTTCCGAACTAAATTCCCACCGTCGGTCTATCTTGCTTGCTCTCCCCAGAATAACCATAATGATAATTATGGTACAAGGCTACATCCTCGACCCGATTAAGCACCACTCCAAGGATCTTCTTGTCGCGAAATTCCAACACCGCTTTTTCGGCCGTTTCAAAGCTCGTCCTGCCAGCCCTAACCACAAACAGTACCCCGTCGCACATGTCGGCCAACATACTGGCATCATGAACCAGGAGCGCAGGCGGCGAATCCAGAATCACCCAGTCAAACATCGGCGTGAGTTTATCCAATAGCAATTTCATTCGTTCGCTATGCAGAAGTTCGCTTGGATTTGAGACCTCTCGACCGCCGCCAATAAAGCACAAATTGTTTTCCGCCCCAACCTGAATGATTTTCGTGAGATCAATATCGTCGCAAAGATAATCAGCCAGCCCTGGTTCCTTCAAAGCTCCTAGTGTCAGGTGCAACCGTGAAATCCGCAAATCTGCGTCGATCAATAACACCCGCCGACCAGTCTGTCGAATGAAAGATTGTGCCAGGTTGGAGCTGACAAAGGTCTTGCCTTCCTCGGGGATGCTACTGGTGAGAAGGATGCGTCGTAATGGTTGCGCCGCTGCAATCTGATAGAGCCGTGACCGGAGAGTCCCAAATCTCTCCACTCCCACTTTATGGGCCGCCCCCTTCGCAAAGACCGAATAGCGCGGTTCAATCCTCCATTCGGCTTGCCGGCATTTGAGCATGAAACGCTCAAATTCTCTCTGTCCGAACTCTGCCCTGGGGGTAACGGCGTTCCTGTCCTCAACCACTTGCTCGATTCTTGGGGCCGCATCCAGTTTTGGGGCCTCGACAATGGCGATCAGTTCCTGCGCCGAACGCCCCGCGAGTTGTTCCGAGCGCTCTTGCGCGGTCCTCTTAAGCGCTTCGTGAATGCGGCTCATTTCCCCTAGCCCTCTTTCTTATCCAAAGCCCTTCCCAGTATTCTTGCGAAAGCGTCCGCGCAAGTATGCAGGTTCTATTTTGTAAGTGTGCCATGCATTTGCACATCAGAACTCGGCACCGTCGTGAGTACTGGCAATTTCAAACAGATCTCCACGTCTCTCTCTGAGTAGATCGTTTTATCGGTGACCACCAGGAAATACAGGATTCCCAGAGCCAACACAAGTCCTGCTCCCAGGCCGCCTCCAACAAAGACTGTTTTTTTTGGAAAGGACGGAGTCAAGGGCAGGCTCGGTGCATCCAATACCTTAAAGGTTTCGCTCTCTTGCTGGTGTTCCAGGTCCGTGGCCATTGCCGAATTCTCTCGCTTCTTCAACAATTCGTTATAAAGTTCGAGTGCGGTTTGATAATTTCTTGTCAACTCCTTGAACCGTTGTTCGACGATCGGGCTCGCCTGGACCCGAGCCTGAATAGCCCGCGACTGCTCCTGAATCTGGCTCTGCCTTTTCGTCAGTTCAGCAATGCCTAGGTCATCTTGCCTGAGTTTGGCGCGCAATTGTTGCAGTTGCGGCGGCTCATGTGAATTTGCCTGCGCAACCACTGCGGTCTTCTTTGCCCCAGGCTCTTGTTCCATCTTGCGTTTCAGCAGTTCAACCTGGGATTTGACTTTAATCACGTCCGGATGTTCGGGGGTGTAGCGGGAGAGCAGTGTTGCCAGTTGGTCCTGCAAGGCTGCGAGTTGTTGCTCTTGCGTCTCCGAATTTTGTTGTCCGCTCTGCGTAGCCTTCCAATTGGCCTCTTCCGCACTAAGCATCATTTCCGTCAATACTTTGTCCTGCTGGGCCCGGTTCAGCGATTGCGTCACCGCTTCCAACTGTGTGTTCATTCCCGTCAAGAGATTCAGATTGGCTTGTTCTTCTTCGGGGAGCGAGCCGAGGTACTGGCCCTTAAATTTCGCTAGCTTCGCGTCCTGGTCGTCCAATCTTGCTTTCGCTTCATCGAGTTGCTGGCTCAGAAAATCCGTCGTGTCCGATGACTGCTGTTCCCGCCTCTTAAGGTTTTGCGCCATGAACAAGGACGTTATCTCGATGCAGATTTGCTGGGCCAATTTCGGATTATCGAAAGTCACACCCACTTGAAACCCCGGCGGCTGCGGGTTCATGGAACCCAGCATTGGCTTGATGAGTTCGACTTCCACCGACTTCCTCAAATCATCGACGAGATCCTCAACTTCTACTTTTTCCCACTTTTGGGGGTACAAGTTGAATTTCTTAATGATCGGTTCCAAGCGGGATCGGCTTAGGATCTCTTCCTTCATCGACGCTAGGCGTTGATTTAGATCATTGGTAACAACGGGTTTGACGATGTCGACCGGAACGGTCGGCTGCTCTACCAGCACAATCGTAGAGGAGGTGTACTTCTTTGGTAAAACCATTGTGGCAATTAACCCTGCAAGTCCGAGGATCGGCATGGCAGAAAAAGCAATCCACCAATACCGACGCAGGACTCGCTTCACGTCCTCGATCGGTATCTTGCCGTTCCTTACCATCGTTTCAGGTCCACGTGCTTTCATTAAACGGGCCAGCGTCGGGTCACAATTCTCCCCGCTAGCCAGAGGTTCCGCCCTTAGATCAGCACGAACCATACCACCCTAATAAGAAAGATTCATTCTTCCTCAACTGCTTCACTGGGTATAAGGTTTTTATTGTCAATAAGATACGTCCGCAACGAAGGTTTGATTTGCACTATGCGCTTCTGCGCTGTCACTTACGGCTGTAGAAGTGGAAAAAGCTTAGCCATATGTCCCCTATTTTCTCCACTTACCCAAGAACGGTTTTGGGGGCTGCTCCAAAGGCCTATCGACGCGACTCTTCTTTTTGTTATTCACCGCATGGAGGCCGGGCGCCGTTTGGAAGATCCGCGAGGTCCTCGCCGCTTCTCCATTTTATGGTGAGGGCCATCGCAAAGTGCACCAGCGCTGGATCGTCCAGAGCCAACAACTCCTTGCGCTCGGAGCCGCCGCTTGACTACACTCAATTCACTGTCCAATAAAGCTGGCGCTAAACAGATTAAAGTCAATGGGTGAATTATTTCCAGAACTAGGCGAACCCAGCAAGGATTTTCCCTCCCGCAACTTACAAAGCGGTGTTGTTCTTGTCGGTGGTCTCATTTCTCCCTCTGGGATGCTCTACCGATCCAAATCTCAAGAAACAAGTATTCCTTGCATTCCAGCGTCATGAATATCCACCTTACGCGCCGGGTTGTGCCGCACATGGCCTGTCGTCTTGGAGTCGGGGCGCGTGAGGAATAAAGACTCATGAATCAACCGCATGCTGATCTGCGCCGGTTCTCTTATTGGATCCCTGCGATCTTTGTCACCGTACTGATTTCACTGTTTTCCACTCGCTATTTCAGCGGAGAGCAGACCGGGCGGGTCCTAGTCCCCATGTTTCATTGGCTTTTTCCCGCAGCTACACCCCACATGCTACGCCTTATGCATGCGGGGATCCGTAAAATGGCACATGTGACTGAATTTGGCCTGTTCAGTATCACCATCTTTCATGGGATTCGCGGAGGGCGTTTGGGGTGGCGCTTCAACTGGGCCCTCACCACTCTAGTGATTGCGGTCACTTACGCCGCCCTCGATGAATGGCACCAGGCCTTTGTGCCCTTGCGGGAGGCCCGGGTGGGTGACGTTGCGATTGACGCCCTCGGTGCAATGCTGGCGCAGATCCTAGTCTGGTTCTATTCCAAGTTGAAATCGAACTTCCGAGCTTCGTCCGAATTGACCGCAGATGGTGCAAAGCGATGAGGGCGGAAGACGCTTTGAATCAAGGGATGATGGCCTGTGCCTCGTTGGAGTATACGCTCTGGTTGCCACTAGCATCCACCGCGGTTGTCACGTAGTAGTAGGTCTGCCCGCTCAGCACCGCTGAGTCGGTGAAGCTGAGAACGGTAACCAGCGAGGGGTTGATCAAGGTATACGGTCCACCCCTCACGGAGCCTCTAAAGACGTTATATCCGGATACCGTCGATGTGCTCGCGGTCCAGCTCAAGGTGACAGTATGCGCTTGCGCAACGGTAGCCGTGAAGTTGACCCCGCCGACGTTGGCTCCACTAATCGTTACGCTTTGATTTACAGGAGCGAACGTATATCCAGCATTGCTCGGCGTTACGGTATAGGTTCCATTCGCCAATCCGGTGAAAGTATAAGTGCCCGAGCCGTTGGCCGTCGTTGTGGCGCTGGCGGTTCCGCTCAAGCTTACCGTTGCCCCGCTTCCGCCTGCCGTGGGGCTGATAGTCCCAGAGATACTGAACGTCGGATTATTCTGCTGTGTCGCAGTGAAATTCACTCCCGTAACGTTTGCTCCGTTTACGGTTGCGCTCCCGCTTGTGGGTGTGAAGGTATAACCCGTTCGACTGGGGGTGACTACATAACCTCCATTGCTCACTCCCGTGAACGTGAAATTTCCTGAGCTGTCGGCGGTCGTGGTGGCAGTCGCTGCTCCACTCAGGCTTACCGTTGCGCCGCTTCCGCCTGCCGCCGGGGTAATTGTTCCGGAAATGCTAAAGGTTGAAGCAGTCGCAGTAAAACTTAATCCAGTCGTGATATTGGCACCGTTGACCGTTACGCCCAGGCTGCTGGGGCTGAAAGTGTAACCCGCGCGGTTCGGAGTGACTGTGTAGGTCCCGTTGGCCAAACCAGTAAAAGTGAAATTTCCTGAGCTGTCGGCGGTCGTCGCGGCAGTCGCTGCTCCACTCAGGCTTACCGTTGCGCCGCTTCCTCCCGCTGAAGGGGTAATGCTCCCTGAAATGGAGTAGGTTTGCGGAGGAGGCTGAACGTTCTGACTGGTTATTATTCCGGCGCAGCCCCAGGTGAGCGCGAGTGGCGCAATCAAGCCTGCGAATGACCGCAGAATCCTCATTGAAGGCTGGCCCGTTTTCGCTTGGGCAACTTCGTGCAATCGCCTTACCTTCAAATCAAGACTCATCGTGCACTCATCCTAAACATTGAGCTTAGGGCTAAGGATACTTTACAATTGGGCTTCCGTGGACTCGGTGCAAGTCTAAATTGGGTACAGGTATTTACCCTGTCCGACTTGGCATTCCAGTATCTATTGAACAGGCCGAAATAGCACCAGGGCTTCGATTGAATTTGCAGGAACGAACTAGTGATTAAATATCAGGCGAATTTCACTTAACGGAAGCGGCTTCTTCGCGGATTATATCAAATCGCTCGATGATGGCAGCCACTCCGATTCGCGCTTGGCCATCTTCAGTTCGTTCCTCCACACGAATCGTTCTGCCGAGAGCCCGGACATGAACTTCTGTTCCGCGAGTCATCTCCGATGTCAGCGTCATTGTGATGTCGAGTTCGGAACCGGCCTCGATCTCCTGGCCGATCACAAAATAAACTCCGCGCGTTGAGACGTCACGTGTTCTCCCTTGCTGCATTGAGGAACCTGGCTCTTTGTTCGCCCGAATCTCGACGGGCAAGGTTAGGTCGTATCGCCGCGATGTGCGTCGTTCCGTCATGGACACCATTCCGTGGCCCTCGCCATCACTGCGCAGCGAATCAGTTCGCTCTTCTCAGTTCGGCTCGGCCCCTTCCGAATCTTGCGAAATTAGGCTACAAGGAGTACGCGGCACCTCCTCCCGAGACCCACTGGAAACCCAGAGTACCTTTCCGATGATAGCAGGAGACCGCTGCACACCAACTCCACGGCGATAGGCTGCCTCAAACTTTACTTGCAACCAGAACTGATTTGCAACTACAGATGTCTCGAATCTTCCGAGGAGCAGTCATAGTACGGGGGAGCAAACCGCAACAATCGAGCGCGAACCCTGCTACAGGTTCAAAACCCCGTTCTCGAGTTCATCCCCTACGGCTCAAAAGCAAAGAGTCAAAAAACTCAAGTCTTTCGAGGTCCGACCGATAGCGCAGCAGCCTCCACCGTTTTCGGGACGGCACTCTTCCTTTCCTTCGGCGTATCTAGCTTGAACTGCCGCATCTTGTATAACAACGCTTTATAGCTTATTCCCAACATCTTTGCGGCATCCTTCCGGCACCAGTGCGTCTGTTCCAGCGCTTCGGCTATCGCTTCCATCTCAGCCTCATCTTTTAGGCCACGAACGATCGCCTTGAGGCCTTGCGCCTTGGGCGGGAGCGGCTCCTCACGGGGGGAGGTTCGCTGGCGCGCCGACGACATTTCGATCAGCTCTCTCAAGCTTCCCTCGTCATCCTCCAGGATCACGTAGCGCTTCACAAAGTTCTCGAGCTCCCTCAGATTGCCGGGCCAAGGGTAATTTAGCGCCGCATCCAAGAGGTACTTCGATGGTTCGTGCGCAGGCTTGCCAAATTTCTCGCTGTACTTTGTCAGGAAATGCCGGAAGAGGAGCGGAATCTCTGCAGTTCGCTCACGCAAAGGTGGCACATTGATGGATAAAACGTTCAGCCGGTAGTAAAGGTCTTCCCGGAACCGCCCTGATTTCATGGATTCCTGCACATCAACGTTGGTTGCTGCCAGAACCCTGACGTCAACGTCTATCACGTGCCTGCCACCAAGCCTCGAATACTGATGGTCCTGCAGCACGTGTAATAATTTTGCCTGAAGGTGGGTGCTCATTTCCGCTATTTCGTCTAGGAATATGGTTCCTTTGTTTGCGAGTTCAAATTTTCCAGGTTTGCTCCGAACGGCGCCGGTAAACGCGCCTTGTTCGAATCCAAACAACTCCGACTCCAGAAGCTCTCCGGGCAGCGCCGCGCAATTCACTTTCACGAAAGGCTGGTTTCTCCTCTTCGAGCGCAAATGGATCATCCGCGAGACAACTTCTTTTCCTACCCCGCTTTCCCCGCAGATAAACACGGGAACATCTACTGGAGCGATCTGCAGGATTTGTTGCCGGATTCGGAGCATCTGGGGACTCGCCGCGAGAAAACTCAGGTCCTCGGTCACTTGATCGCAGTAATCGCGAAGATCCTGATTCTCTTTGGTAAGATTCTTTTTCTGCCTGGATTTCAGCATTGCCGCATCCAGCTCTGCCTTTTCAAACGGCTTGGTCAAGTAGTCGTGCGCTCCAATTCGAATCGCTTCTACAACCGTCCCTACCTCGTTTGAACACGAAAGCATGATGATGTTTAACCCTCGATCGATGTGCATCAGCTCTTTGAGGGTTTCGATCCCGTTGATTTCTGGCATGAGCACGTCCAAGATCATGAAATCAGGGCGATCACCACGACTGACCTTGGCAATCGCCTCCTTACCAGAGCTGACCGTTTCTACCTCATAGCCATCAACCTCAAGCAGCGTCTGCAAGTACTTGCGGATACTGGGTTCGTCATCAACTACCATTATTTTTTCTTTTGC
>Ga0209698_10001020_pt1 | contig 32258 bp, 22 predicted proteins | sample LitLauG_LLR_2012_FD_187203 | JGI IMG/M metagenome (GOLD analysis project Ga0209698, IMG submission 187203) | Freshwater sediment microbial communities from Pennsylvania, USA - Little Laurel Run_MetaG_LLR_2012 (SPAdes) (version 2) | ecosystem: Environmental > Aquatic > Freshwater > Creek >... | reverse complement strand
GTAGAGCGTTGGATGAATCCATATCCCTTCGCCCCGTTGAACCACTTCACTGTTCCTTTCTCTCTCACGGAAAAAACTCCTTTCACTGATCGCGAAGAATGATTCTCCGTTTCTCGGATCGCGCTTCAATCGACCGAAGCCCCCCTCAGAGAAGCCGGTAGAATTTTTCGGTTGCGTCTACGACGTGCAGAGGGAAATTACTTCCAAAATGGAAAAGACTCCTCGGCGCCCGATAGCAGTGAACTGCTGCTGCGGGAACTTGGGAGTCCGACAATTTGGCGCGTTTCCACCACACCTTAACAAACGTCAACCAACCGCTGGTCTCACCACCGGACCAATCTCCGGTGTTGAGCAAAAGATAATAAGCAGTATTAAAACGTTTCGCAAGGAAAATAAGAAGCAAATCGAAATATGACTGCTGGTCATTTCTGATAACTTTAACAAGGATTAAGGAATAGCTCGGTAACCGCCCCGAAAACTTCCGTTCGCCTACCGTCGCGGATTGCCCGTCTGGTTCTGGTAGGATTTGCTTTTCCCCCGTGGCCCAGCCTCCCAATCCGACGGTCCCTACCCGCGCCGAGCGTGCGCCGGTCAAAGCTGCGGTGCGGGCCCAGCCAAGTTCCCGTGCGCTGGTGCTCTCGACCGTCAAGTACCTCATGCGGACCGACGTTCACACCTTCGCGTTCTCGGTCGCGGCCAACTCGATTCTCTCGTTCTTTCCCTTCGTTATGCTCATGATGACCCTGATCCGCCGCGTCTTCCATTCGCGCGTCATGTATGAGGTTGTCGTGCAGCTGCTTCGTGACTATCTGCCGGCTGGGCAGGATTTCATGATCCGCAACCTCAACTCCATGGTCAATTCGCGGCAGCGGGTGCAACTCGCATCCCTGGTGATTCTGCTCATCACGTCCTCGGGAGTCTTTCTGCCGCTCGAAGTCGCGCTGAACCGCATCTGGCGCTTCGATCGCAATCGTTCTTACCTGGGCAATCAGGTGGTGTCGTTCGGCCTCGCTTTCGCGTGCGGCGCCCTGGCGTTGCTCTCGATTGCCCTGACAGCTGTCCCTGTCGCCTCGCTGGAGTTCATTCTGCATGGGTATGGAACTGGTTTCGTGCGAGTGGTGGGATTTCTGGTGATGAAGATCTTTGCGATTGCGGCGAGCATCGCCATCTTTTTCCTGATCTACTGGCTGCTCCCGAATGGAAAAGTCCCCCCTCGCACCGTGCTTCCCGTGGCGATCATCATGGGACTGCTGTCGGAGGCGCTGAAGTACGCCTACATCCTCGCGCTTCCCTGGCTGAATTTTCAGGAGGTCTACGGACCGTTCGCCTTATCGGCGACGATGATGTTCTGGGCATTCCTCTCGGGCCTGCTGCTGCTCGCCGGAGCGCATCTCTCGGCAGAAGAGTACCTTCGCAACGCGTTGTAGAGAGTGTGTGTGAACTCGTCTTTCGCCCCTTCGGGGCTGGATCACTTTCCACTCTTACCCACGGCTTGCGCGGTGGGCTGTATTAGGCCCTTACCACACTGGCAATTTTTCCCAAACACGAAAGCCGCCCACGACCGCGGACGGCTCTTCCATGCCTGGCGAAAATCGCAGAAGGGAAATCGGGAGGATTTCAGTTCTGCCTTCTGACTCTGTCTTGCATTCTGGTTATTTCTTGGGCTCGCCGATCGAGAGCAGTTCCACTTCGAAGATCAACGTGTCTCCGGGGGCGATATCTCCTCCTGCGCCGCGATCTCCGTAGGCGAGATCCGCGGGGATGAAGAGTTGCCACTTTGATCCCACGGGCATCAACTGCAGTGCCTCGGTCCAACCTGGGATCACGCCGCCCACTGTGAACGTTACGGGCTGGCCGCCTTTGTACGAGCTGTCGAATTCCTTGCCGTTGATGAGCGTGCCGCGGTAGTTCACGGTCACGCTGTCGGTCTTCACGGGCTTGGGGCCGGTGCCTTCGGTCAGAACCTTGTATTGCAGGCCATCGGGAAGAACCTTGACGCCGTCCTTCGATTTGTTGTCAGCGAGGAAGGCGTCGCCTTCTTTGCGGTTGGCGGCTCCGGCTTCTTTGGCTTTCGCTTCCTGCGCAGCCTGGAATTCGGTGCGAAGCTGCTGGAGCGCGACCTTCATCTCGTCTTCGGTCATGGCGGTCTTGCCGACGATGAGGGCCTCGCGCATTCCGCGAACAGCCAGTGCGGAATCGATCGACTGATCCAGGCCCTGCTTTTTCAGGCCGAGTCCGATGCTCATGCCGAGCGCATAGCTGTTCTTCTGTTTCTGCGTGGTCAGCGCGGCGGCTGCGGGTTTGGCCGCGGTGGCAGGCTTCTTTGCTGCAGGAACCTTGGTTGTCGACTGCGTCGAGGCAGGTTTGGATGGTGGAGTGGCGGCTGGAGCATTCTGTGCGGGAGCGTGTCCGAGCAGCATGACGCCGAGTGCCAACAATGGAAGAGCCAGAGTGGTGAGCGGTTTGTGCATAGAACAGTATTGTCCCATCCGAAGGGGAGAACGGCAAATGGCGCGGCGGTGGGGTGTGCGGCGGGTGCGGCCGGACCTGGGGGAAAACATCTGTTAGGACAACTGGGCGAAATAATTGGGTCGAAGTCGGCAAAATATTGGATTCGTGGCAGTTAGGGAGTTTCGACCTGGCTCATTCCTCGCAAAATATTCCAAAATAACAACTTACATGCAAAATATTCTGGAATAAGGAGTTAGCGGGTGGCTTTGGGCTCTCGAGGGGGGAGAATTTTTTCGGATTGACACTCGCAAAATATTGAATTTAGGCAGTTTGCGGGATTCTGACTGCAGCCTATGCCGGCAAAATCTTGTCAAAGAAGGACTTACACGCAAAATATTCCGGAATAAGGACTTAGCAGGCTCGCGTTGCTGAGCGAGTCTGGCTGCCTCTTGTCCGGTCATTTGCGGTGCGACTGGGCACGATGCCATTGTGAACCTTCTGTAGGCTCAGTCAAGGTTGTTCGTCACACGAAATCGAGTTCTGGCTGTGGAAAAACCTGGCCGTCGAACTCCAGACCGCCATCCACCCTTTCGCAAAAAGCGCGAAAGGATGGAGTACCCCTGCGTGGTTCGGTGCGCAAGGGTGGGCCAACCGCCCGGTCGTTCGCCATCCATTTCTCCTTTTCACTTTACGTGGTCTTGATCTTGGGCTCCTGCTGCTGTACTGAGGCCCATTTTGCATGCTCCTGCGAAACCAGCGATTCAATCCTTTCCGCCAAGAGAGCGTGGGGGTCTACGGCACTGGCGTAAGGCGAAGCCTTGCCGAGGTAAACGTACTTCTCATGCTTGAGCGATTCACAGGTTGAACGGTACGCAATCCAATTCTGCTGGTACTGATTGAGGTGCAACATTCCTTCGAGCACCGTTATCAGAACTCCGAGCCCGCCGGTCACCCACATGATTCGCGAAAAACTAAACGCCGACAAGAACGGGATTGTTGCGGCGGCCACAATCTCAACCATCTTCAGGCGCTTAAAATATCGCTGGTTGGTCAGGCTCTTTCGGTCATACCAGCCAATCTGATCTTCCAGTCGCTCCATAATCGGATCGAGGTCAGGTGCGTTCGTTGCTTCAGTGCTCATGCGTTGGTGATTCTAACTCTTAAATTAGTGATTTAGGGCCTGAATAAGTTCGCCAGCGCTCGCGAGAAGTGACATTGGCAGAGACCGCCAATCCCATTCGACTGACCCGCCCTCGCCAAACGTGATCGAGGCCGACTTCGGGCGCGGAATAGCTCTGTGGATGGCCCGTCAGAACGAAGCCCGGCAGCGGGCGTCCCTGTGGTACAAACCGAGCAATGGCTGCTCGATGGAAGAGATAGGTTCTGGGTCGAAAACACACTTCATTATCGGCTCCGGTTGACGCACACCGCGGCCCGGACTAACATTTGCCTGCTTCGCTCCGTCCTCCATGGCTTTATTCGCGAACCGGCTCCCAGTTGTTATTAACGCCACGGCAAGACGCGGACACCCTGAGGTTTAACGTGCGTGCCATCTTTCTGAGTTATCGAAGGGACGACGCCGAAGGCGAGGCGGGTCGTCTGTTTGCTGATCTCATCAGCGAGTTCGGCGCGGACAAAGTATTCATGGATGTGGCCGGCATTGAGCCTGGACGGGACTTCCGTAAGGTGATTGATCAGAACGTGGCATCTTGTGGGGTTCTGCTGGCGATGATGGGTAAGGGTTGGATCGATGCCATGGATGAGGCCGGGCGACGTCGCCTTGATGATCCCGTGGATTTTGTTCGCCTCGAGACTGCTTCCGCGCTGAGGCGGGATATTCCGGTGATTCCAGTGTTGGTTCATGGGGGACGAATGCCGCGGTCGGAACAACTCCCCGAGGACCTCAAGGATTTGGCCTATCGCAATGCCGTCGAACTGACGCACGCTCGCTGGGATTCCGATGTTCAAGTACTGATCAAGGCACTGCGCCCCCCACGTGAGCCGTGCGGGCGAGGAGCCAGACGCCACAGGAACCGACATGGTGCTCGACCGGCCATCGGCCAAAAGCACGGTACGTACCCCGGAGGGAGTTGGCGGTACGAGTTCGGCGGCCCCTGCGCGGCTGACGAAGAAAATCTGGCGCGGCATAGTCGTGGCCGCAGTGGCGACGATCGTTATTGCAGCAGGCGTCGCCGGCATGAATGAGTACAAAAAAGCCGAGGAGGCTAAGGTTAGGCAAGCGGCTGCGGAGGCTGCGGCCAAACAAGCGGCCGAGGATCAAAGGGTGGCGGCTGAGAAAAAAGCGGCTGAAAGGGCTGCTGAGCAGCAGGCCGCTGACCAGGCGGCTGCCAGAAGGGGTGCCACTGAAAAGGCCGCCGCTGAGCAGGCGGCTGCTAGAAGAGCTGCTGCCCTTCGCAATCCCCTCGTCGGAACTTGGAAACTTAATCTAACCAAATCGAAATACGATCCCGGGCCGGCACCGAAGAGTGTGATGGAGTGGGTCGAAGCGCAAGGCGATGGAGTGAAATATACGGTTGACGGAGTGGGCGCGAGGGGAAGGGTCCTGAGCCAAAGTTTTGCTGTCAAATTTGATGGCAAAGATTATCCTATCCTGAGTTCTGGGTCAGAGGACGACACAATTTCCGCCAACCGCATCGACTCCAACAACTTTGAATTTACCCAGAAAAAGGGTGGCAAAGTAATTGGAACGTTCAAAGCGACAGTTTCAAAGGACGGAATGGTCAAGACCGTCGATGCGAAGGGTACTGACGCTGCTGGCGTGAAAACGTACCATAATGTGCAGGTCTACGATAAGCAATAGGCATCGTTCACAGCATCCACGCTCCCCAACCTACTGCAGCAATTCCATGGCGGTTCTTTGTCGGGTCGCCCTTTCCATTCTAGGCTGATGAGATAACCGTGTCGGCTCCAGAACGCCACCCGCCCTTTCGCAAAAAAACGCGAAAGGACGGGGCACCCGGCTCTGTCCAGCCGTTGAACTGCCCCACTCAAGCCAAACCCGGGCTTGAGTGGGCCACCCGCCACCTCCCGGCGCGCTTTGCGCGCCGGAGTGTAAAGGATGTCTAGGGACAATGTGTAAAGGATGTCATGGGACTGAACAACAAAGCGCAAAGGATGGGCCACCCGGGGCCCGGTGGAACTGCCCGACTCAAGCCAAAGGCGGGCTTGAGTGGGCCACCTGCCCGACGTCGGGTGCGCGGGGATCTTATCTCTTTACCCACAATGCAAACACGAAGGGGCGGCGCGGATCTCTCGTCGGAAAGTCCGTGCCGCCCAGCGCGGGTCAACTTTCGTTGCCCAAGTGGAAGGGGTTGCCGCCGTGGGTGGCGATGAGAAACCAGCCGGTAGCGCCGATGTGTTTGGAAGGGCCGTAGGTGTAGCCGAAGCCGGTGTCCATTACGCTGGTAGCCGCGACCAGGCCTTCTCCTGCCGGGATGGCGACGCCGTTCACTGTCTGACCAGTTCCTAACTCCTGCTGCGCCGATTCGCAGGTGGCTATGAACTTCGCGGCCTGATTGAAATCGGCCAGACGGGATTGGAAGCTCCCATCACCGGCGATAACGCGCGCGGTAAGCGCCGCGATGGTATGCGATGTTCCCTCGAGCCATACGGCGTTCGGGTCGTAAGTGGGAGTGTTGATGCTGGCGCTGTCGAAGACCATGCCGGTGAATGATTCGGTACCGGTCAGGCTGCTGTCGCGCGAGGCGGGAGTGTCGGTTGCCTGCAGATTGGCCAGCGCCCAATCGATGGTGTGCCGGTAGGTGTTGTCGAGCAAAGCCAGGTAGGACCAAGTCTGGCAGTCCTCGGGCACGGGATAGTAGTTGATGGAGACCTGGTCTCCGAGAGTGCCGGTGAAGAAGTAGCCGTCGGTGGCGTTGTACATGGCGACAACGAACGTCAAAGCATGCTGGGCGAGGCTCTTCCAGCTCATGCCGTTGGTTGCCGAGCCGTGCTTGGTAAGTCGGTCAAGCATGGTGAAGAACGCATAGGCGTCGATGTTGTGCTCGGTGGACTTGCCGTTAGGCGAGGGCACGGACTGGTTGAACTGGTTGATAAAGGTGCCGAAGCTGAAGCCGCCTGGTCCTAAGGTGTTGTAGGTGTTGGCGACAATCCAGTTGCCGACGTTGAGAGCAGCGGTGAGGTAAGCCTGGTTACGGGTGCGGCGGTAGAGCTGGGCCAGAGCCATTCCCGCCCAGGCCTGGTCGCCGACGGCGCTGGTGTAGAAGTAGAAAGGAAACGCCGCGGGCGTAATGTATGCGCCGTCGTTCGACGCCTGGTTGACGAAGTACGCCTGCGCGAAGCGGCCGTCGTTGAAGGGGAAGTTGTGGGCTTGGGCGTAGATAAGTCCCTGGCCGAGCACTTCGGCGCGAGCGAGCGAGTGGGGAGTTCCGTGCAGCAGGTAAGCATAGATGGCGACCGCATTGTCGTAGGTGAATGCGGTCGAAAGCAGTCCCGACTGGTCGGCGTAGCTCTGGATGAGGCGCACGGTGCTGCTGGAGGCATAGGCGTCCATCATCGCGTTTTGAAAGGCGATAGCCTTATGGATGGAGGTGAGGAAGGAGGTCACGCTGCCGGCCGCCGGCGCGGTGGCCGCGTGAGCGCTGGAGGTGAAGGCAAGCGGCGAAATTCCGGCAGCGGCTGCGGCTCCGAGGCCGACGCCAAAGAACTTTCTTCTCGAAATGGAATTCATGTTCTCAATACCTCCGGATGGTCGTTCGAGCAACGGCAGTAAGGTACTCGCCGGTTCTGCACAAAGTCAATCAGGTGAAGAGAGCACATCGCTCGCGTCGCCACCGCCACGAACTTCACTTTTTTGTTCTTCGACGCCCATTGTCCTCCACGGCATCCTTTGTCCCCCCGAGAGCGATACGTTTGCGCGGGAGTGTAAAGGATGTCATGAGACTGGACACAAAATACGCGAAAGGAGCACCCGGGCGTTGAGATAGAGTCGAAATAGGCGACCCGAAAACAGGAAGGAGCGGCAGGAAGACTCTGTCTAGCTGTAGGACTGCCCCACTCAAGCCAAAACCGGGCTCGAATGGGGCACCGGCACAGGGGACATTTCTAATGAGTTACGTGCGGGGACATTTCTGACGAGCTTTGACAGGACAAACCTGAATGTTGATGGTGAGCAATCACACCAGGTTGCGTTGAATGTTCCCGCGATTGAATGGCTATTGCTTGATGTAGGTCTCTTCCATTCTGCCCGGAAACACCTTCCAGTCGATGAACATCTTCATCGTTTTCCCGTCCGGGGATACCGTCATTTTCGTGATGTTGACCAGCTTGCCTTCAAGCATCATGGTCTGCTCCAGCGAATTTGGGCCGAGCTTTTTGATTCGTACGCGGTCCGCTCCCCGGTCACCCTTCACCGGCGCTTCGGTTCCGTCCATTTTGGCCGCGAAGCTATCTCCGAGCGGCGAAGCCATCGTTAACGTTTCGCCCTCGATCTTAATCGTCAGGCTCTGCGCATTTTCGGAGAGAGACTCCGTTGGGTTCTCATGCCACTTTCCGGATATCGCGTGGGATCCCGCCGGCCCGCTAAATAGCCGTGTGGCCGTGAAGCTTCCCGTTTCCGCAGGTTCTCCGGGCGCGTTGATGCGGCTGAAATCCCGGTGAAGTGTTTTTCCATCCTCGGAGACCCAGATTTTCAACGTTCCTACCTGCTCACCGTCTTTCTTATCGATGCGCGAGACGGTGCGCTCATTCACAATGGTAATCGCCATTGTGTCGAAATAAGGGGAAACCTTGACTTTGTGATCCTGGCCGTCCGCTTTGATCGCATAAGACGGAGTGCAGGAACGGCAGCTGTACTCTCCATCTTTCAATACGATCTCTATCGGTTTGAACATGGATTTTTCAGACTTCAGATCCACCTTCCAGGTGCCGTCAAACACGCTTTGCCCGAGGGTTAAAACAGGACAAAACCAGGCGACTACCAGTAGAAAACAAACGCGCTCTCTCATGCTCATACCTCCGGCGATCTTGTGCCAAATGGATTTTTTCCAAGGGTACGTTTTCCGGGCCCAAATAAGTGGCGCCACTATACTCCTGGTTGTGCGGCGAAACAACCGCTGCCGGGTTCTATAAAAGGGGATGGCAAGAAAAAAACATGGAGTCGGCTGGGGTCAGGAGATGTTCCTGGCCGTGTGGATCACAACGGATGTGCCGGGAGCGAGTTCATCGGTTGCAGGCACCACGACCTGGTCGCCATCTTTCAGATCTCCGAAGACCTCAGTCTTTCCGCCCGCAGTAGCGCCGGTTTTTACGTCCACCCAGTCAGCTTTTCCATCCTGAATCCTGATCACAAAAATGCGCTGCAGGTTCGTGGTGATCGCGGTCGCCGGGACAAATAACGTTGGATAACCCCGCTGAACTGGCCACTGCACATTGGCGAACGTTCCCGGCGTGATCTGTGCGTTACGTACATCGACTTCAACAGCCATCGTCCGCGTGCTGTGATCAATATCGTGGGAGATCCGCGCGATCGGTGCATGGAAAACCTGCCCTGGATAAGCCGGAATTGTGAACGCAACGGATTCTCCTTCGCGGACTTCGGAAACGTACTGCTCCGGCACCGGCACAACCAAGCGCAGTCGGCCGACATCTTCGATTCGTACGATCGGTTGTGACGCGGCCTGCCCTGAGGAGGGCCCGACCAGGGCGCCAGGGTGTAAATTGCGCTCGGTGACAACGCCATCAAAGGGCGCGCGGATTTGCAGGTAAGACTCAAGCTGCGTGACGCTGCGCAAGGCATCCTGGGCAGCCAGCACGTTGTGCTGAGCTGCTTCCACCTGTGCCTGATCCGCAGCGCTGGTCTGCTCGGCAACCAGCAAATCGTTACCGGCAACTACCCCAGGCGTTTTTGCCGCCAATGCCAGGTGCTCATACGTCCCCTTATCGGAGATGAGTTTGGCCTGAGCGGCCGCAAGCTGGGATTGAGCAGTCTGAAGATTTGCTTCCGCCTGGGATCGTTGGGCCAGCAACTCGGGAGCGGACAGTTGAACGATTAGTTCGCCCGATTTGACGTGGGACCCCCGGTCCACCGAAATCTTGTCAATGAAGCCTGTCACCTTGGGGAAAATTGCCACCGCTTCGTACGGACTCGTCTGCGCCGGAAGCGATAGAGTCGTATTAAGCTTCTGCGATTCCACCGCAACTACGTTTACCGTTGTCGAAGAAGCGGGCCTTTGAGATTTCTGCGATTGAGGCGACCCAGACGTTCCAGTGCATCCGACCGAGATGATTGCCGCCAACCCCGCGATAGAAAGCAACGCGCAACGAAGGCTCATTCGTTCGCCTCCGGTGCCGCAGCCGCAAACTCCGGATCATCCGGGTCCAAGGTTGGAGATTTGGTGGAAGCGCGCCGCTGCACGAGGGAGAAGATGGTCGGCAGTACGAGCAAGGTGGCGACGGTAGCAAATGACAACCCGCCAATAACAGCGCGGCCCAAGGGCGCCACTTCTTCGCTGCCGCGTCCAATGGCAAGCGCCATCGGAAGCATGCCGGCGACCATGGCAAGGCTCGTCATTAGAACCGGACGCAGCCGTTCTCCGGCGGCATTCCGCGCCGCGGTAGTCGCATCTTCTCCGGCTTTGCGATTCTTCTCGGCGAACGTCACCAGCAAGATGGCATTCGCCACGGCAACGCCGATAGCCATGATGGCGCCCATGAAACTCTCCAAGTTCAGACTGGTTCCCGTGATCAGCAGCATAATCACGACACCAACCAGCACTGCCGGAGTCGTGGATACCACGATGAGCGCAAGACGTAGGGATTCGAAATTCGCAGCCAGTATGAGGAGAATAACCAGAATCGCAACGCCTAATCCGACCGATAGGTTTCCAAAAATCTGGCTCATTGCGCTGATCTGACCGCGCACTTGAACACTGACGCCTCGGGGAGGGGTACCGGCCTGCGAGATTGCCTTCTCGATGTCAGCATTGGCGCGGCCAAGATCAACTTTTGAGAGGTTGGCTGAGAGTGCGACCTGCCACTGTCCATTCAGACGGTCCAGCTCACCCGGAACGGTATCTGAACGCACCGAGGCAACCTGATCAACCAGCGGATCGGCCCCGGTAGTGCTGGCCACGGGAATCGTCTGGATGTCTTTGATCGAGGTCATCTCCGGCTGTGGAATCTGAACCTGTACTTGATAGCTGACGCCAGATTTTGGATCGCGCCAATAATCCGGCGCAACGAAGCGGCTGGAAGCGGTCGCGGAAACCACGGCCTTGCCTACCTCGTCGGCAGTCGTTCCCAGTTGTCCCGCCATGACACGGTTTACGTTGACCGAAACCGTCGGATAGTGCAGCGGCTCCTCATAACCGAGGTCGCGCAGTTCACTCACCTTACCCAGTTGCTGCTGCAGTATGGCCGTGTAATTGACTACGTCGTTGTACTGGGGACCGTGTACGGCCACCTCGATCAGCGACGGAGTACCGAAATTCAGGGTCTGGCCGATAAGATCACCGGGATCGAACGAGAAATGTGAGCCGGGAAACTGCTGCGGCAAGACAGTACGCAGTTTGCCCTCCAGTTCACGCAGAGAGATGGAAGATCCGGGTCGTAGTGCTATGTTCATCACCGCTTCATGGGGTCCGCTTGTCCAGAGAAAAACGGTGTTGATTGGGTAGGATGATCCCTGCAGGCCGACGTAGCTGAGCGTCGCTTCGACATTGCCTTGACCGGCCTCCCGATTCACCAAATCAAGAACGCGGCGTGTCAACTCCTCCGTGATCGGGACGCGCGTGCCGTCAGGGGCATCGAAACGCAATCGGAATTGGCTGGCCGCTGACGAGGGGAAGATCTCACGGGCCAATCGCGGCAGAATGAAGATCAGAACGGCCGCCGCAACAAGGGCATACGTCGCGAGCAACAGCGTTTGCCGCTTCATGATCCGGCTCAACGTCGAGAGGAATCTTTGTCGGAAACGATCAAAGCGCTCGTCGGCAGAATGGTGCGCTTCGACAAGTTCCGGCTCCAATATCCAATTCGAAAGCACCGGGACCAGCGAACTGGAGAGCAGATAAGACGCCCCCATCGAAAAACCAACCGCCAATGAGAGCGGCACAAACAACGCCCGGGCTGGGCCGGTCATGAAAAACGATGGCAGAAAAACCGCCAGAACGCTCAGCATCGCCAGCAGGCGGGGGATCGCAACTTCACCGCTGGCATTCAGTACGGCCCTCGCTTTTGGCGCGCCCTGCGCGAGATGGACATGAATGTTCTCCATCAGCACAGTGCCTTCATCCACGAGCACGCCGACAGCCAAGGCCAGACCGCCCAGGGTCATGATGTTGACGGTTTCGCCGACTGCCCAGAGTGACACCACTGCAATCAGCAGAGCGAACGGTATGGTGATCACCACAATCAGCGAACTGCGCCAGTCGCGCAGAAACAGCAACAGAGTCAACCCGGTCAGAAGTGCGCCCAAGGCGCCTTCCCGCAATACAGAAAACAGCGCATCACGCACGTATTGCGATTGGTCAAACTCATACGTGAGGTTGATGTCCTCAGGAATCAGCGACTGGAAGTTCGGCAGGCTGTGTCGAACCTCATTCACGACCGTAATCGTGGAAGCGTCAGGCCGTTTGGTGACCGGGATGTAGACCGTTCGCTTACCGTTAATCAGGGCGTACCCCGCCAAAATGTCGGACGAATCCGAGACGCTGCCAACATCCCTCAGATAGACCGCAGGCCCGGCGCCCATTCGCAGCGGTATATCGAGTAAGTCGGTTATCTGGTCGACGGTTGAGTTGGTCGTGACTAGCGTCTGGTAATTGCCGATATTCGCGTTTCCCGCAGGCTCGATGCTGTTTCCCGAGAGCAGCGACTGCACTACATTGTTCGGCGACAAGCCGTATGCATGCAGCTTGTTCGGATCGACGCTGATCACAATTGTGCGTTGGTTCCCGCCAAAGGGAGGCGGCGAAGACACACCGGGCAAGGTCGCAAATACCGGGCGCACGCGGTTCAGCGCGAGGTCTTGAATTTCTCCCAGTGTTCGCGAGGAGCTGGAAAACACCAGATAGCCGACCGGAAGCGTGCCCGCATCGTAGCGGATCACGAATGGGGAGACCGTTCCCGGGGGCATGAACGCGCGGGCGCGATTGACATAAGAAATCGTCTGTGCCAGCGCCTGGCTCATGTCGGTGCCGGGATGGAACGTCAGTTTGATGAGCGCGTTGCCCTGAATTGACTTCGCTTCGACGTTCTCAATCCCGTTGATATAGAGGAAGTGGTACTCGTAGTAGTAGGAAAGAAATCCTTCCATCTGTTGCGGGCTCATACCGCCATAGGGCTGAGCGACATAGATGACCGGAAGGTTGAGGTCAGGGAAAATGTCGATCCGGGTGCGGAGCAAGGCGAGAACGGAGGAAAGCGCCAACGCGATCACGATGACGATCACGCTGATCGGCCGCCTGAGTGCTACGCGAATGAGCCACATACGATCGCTCTTGAATCTCCCCTCACGGTTGACCGGCAAGCTGAGACAGAAACGGAGTGAGGTCGCCGCGCGCGGCGGCTACCCCGGCCATGGCCCGCCAGACGTTCAATCGAGCAACGGCATCATCGGCCTCAGCCTGAACCAGTACACTCTCGGCAGCAGCAACATCAACCACGGTTGCAAGCCCCGCTTGAAATCGTGCGCGCTGTTGCACTTCGCTCTGCTGCGCGGCTGCCAATTCAACGGGAGTGTTCAACGCTGCCTGCCGGGCCCCGGACAGCAGGGCCTGCGCCTGCTGTAGTCCGGCCGAAAGGTCATCGACGAGTTGCGCGTAGCTCGCCTGCTCGGCTCGTACATTTGCTGCCTGCACCTTCTTTTCAGACCGCACTCGGAAAAAGTCGAAAGCGGGGAACATGATCTGCACGCCAGCAGCCCAGTTCATGGTGCTGGGGGCGAGGCCATTCGTGCCGCCCGGAAACGTTCCACTGGGATCTGTCCCGGCTCCGCGGCCTGATAGAGCTCCGAGGGCATTGAAATGCGGCACGTAGGAATGCGCTAAGGCCGACAACCGTGCTTCCTGTTGGTTCACCAGCGCGGCTTCCCTTTGCGCAGCGGGATGGCTCGCAATGGAAGCAGGGCTTGGCTGTTCGGAAGGTGCTGGGGCCAGCAATTTGTTGTAATCCACTTCGACCGTTGGGGCGCCAACCAGTTCATCCAGGGTCACGCGTCTCACTTCAACACTGGTTTGAGCTTGTATCAGCTGTGTTCGCGCCAAGGCTAATTCCGCATCGGCCTGTGCAGCGTCTGCGCCCGGACGCAGTTGATTGTCCACTAGCACATGCACCGCTTGGGCAAAGACCTGCAATCGATCGACATTGGCCTGCGCAGTCGTCGCCAGTTGCTCGGCGGCTGCGAGATCAAAATAAGTATTAGCAGCAAGGACAGCGACGTCCAATTTTGTCAGGGCGAATCCGGCGTTTGCCGCCTCAGCACCCTGCTTCGCCGCGTTAACCTGAGCTGCTCGGAATCCGAAGTCGAACGCTTGCCACGAGATCAGAGTCCCGCCTGCGCTGCTCCATGCCGACCGGGTGTTATCGCTGGCGATTACAGGACCGGAAATGGACGGAACAACACCTTGCGGGAGGAGTAAGCCATAGATGTTGTTCGCCGTCGCCCGATTGGTCTGCCAAAGTAAGTCAGCATGGGGGTAATACGCAGAACGCGCTACACCAATCGCTGCCTGGGCCGAATTCCGTTGCTCAAGGGCGGCACGTACCCTCGGATAATTAGCTTCAGCAGCATCGATTGCCGCTGAGAGGGTCAGCTTTTGAACCTGAGGCTGCGGCGATGGAGTCTGTTTCGTCGACGGCTCAGACACAACTAGATTGGTCTGTGCTCCGACGTTCAAGCAGAGCATGCTTGCTACGAGGCACGACGCAAGGCGAAGATGCAAACGCATGCTCATCTGGCGCTAGCCCTCCGCGGATTCTTGGCGGACCGTGCACCGAGGACGTCTTCGAAAAGTTCGCTGAATAGTTCCTGGACGCGATGCTTGGCGATTGCGAGCGCCTTCCGGCCTTCCGGCGTAGCGCGGTAGACTCGTCTGCCGTTGCGCCTTCCCCCTTGCCAGGAATGCAGCAAGCCCCTCTTCTCCATCGAGTGCAGAAGAGGGTAGAACATGCCGGGACTGACCTTGTAGCCATGACGTCCCAATTCTTCAATCATGCCCAGACCGAAGATCGGTTCTTTAACGGCGTGATGCAGCACATGTAGGCGTATTAGGCCGGAATATAGTTCTCGATGCTCGCGCAGAACGCCGGTATTGGAATTGTGAGTCATACTCTAATTACGTTGACGAAATTAGATACTATACTGCCGACCGAGGGTCTCGCAAGCGGCCGTGGATGGAACGGTACCAACTCGGGGGCGATGCTACCTGGCAGGATCAGTAGCAATAGGTCGGGTTGTCGCACGGTACTGGGGCGCGATGTGGGGGAGCGTCGGCAGCGTGGGCGAGACGCCCACGCGACAGCCGGCTGGGAGCCGGCGCTACTCAGGCCGAATCTTGCCCAATTTGGGACTGAGCGGAGAAATTCACAGGCGTTTGTGACATCTGTCACAGCATTTGAGGTTGGCGGGGCACTAGGCTGACACGTTTTCCCGGTCCCTCCGAGCAGAATTATGGGTTGAGGTCTCCCCAATGGTTGGGAGAAATGGTTGGTGTTTGCTCTTGGCAGGGTTCGTGATTCCAGGCCCGGGGTTCATCGCGGGGCAATCGGGTTCTTCAGTTCACGTCGCGCCGCGGTTTTTGTCGGAGCCGGCATCGAGTCAGATACGCTCCGGACGATTCGTCTATCCTTTGCGGCCTCCGCTGCCTCCTGTTCCTCTTGCTCTTCCTCCTTCAGGAGCGTTCGCCTTCCCCAAGTTCGTGCGCGCGGCGGGAATGATCTTCACGGGAACGGTCACGAAGGTGGAGCGGCGACCGGCGACGGCTGGGCAGTCGGTCGAGACGGTGGCGGTGACGTTTCACGTTGAGAATGCGCTGCGCGGCGCCACTCCGGGCCAGGACCTTACCATTACACAATGGATTGGCTTGTGGTCTTCGGGGCAGCGTTATCGCGTGGGAGAGCGCGTTGTTCTGTTTTTGTATCCGGCAAGCAAATTGGGTTTGACCAGTTGGGTCGGTGGACCGCTCGGACGTTTTGCGGTGGACCGCGCGGGCTGGGTGCTGCTGACGCCGCAGCATGTGGCTGCGTTTGGAAGAGATCCCGTCCTGGGTGGGAAGTCGCGCGCACGATTCAGCGACTTCGCCTTGGCGGTAAGGCACGCCGGTGAGGAGGAATGACCGCGATGAGAGAGGTGACCATGAAAACCAACATGGCATCTACAACTCGCGGATTCCTCCTCAGGCTGGCCCTGGCTGGTGGCATCATTCTTGTGTTTGCGATGATTACGCGGGCTGGAGGGCCGAAGTGCGTCGCAGGAAGCAGCTACTTCGACCCGGCCGCGACCGGGCAGCCGCTCACGTGGGGGCAAGGGCAGATCACCTATTACACCGATCGGGGGGACCTGAGCCCGATCCTGCCCAATGCGTCGGCGAACAGCTTCGTCGCGGGAGCATTCAGGGTGTGGACCGCGGTGCCAACCGCGGCGCTGGCGGCGACGAGTCCGGGTTCGCTGGCTGAAGACGTGAACGGAACCAACGTCACGGTGAATGCGGACGGCACGATCTCGATGCCTGCCGATATTCAATCGACGGCGACGGGCACTCCGCTAGGGATCGTTTATGACTATGACGGTTCCGTCACCGACGCGTTGCTGGGTACGGGTTCGGGCGGATCGAGCCAGTGTTTCTTCAACGCAGTCTTCGGGGGCAACGACAACTACGGATCTCTGGCAACCTACCAGCACGCGCTCATCGTGATTAACGGGCAATGCACGCAGCAAGCCTCGCAACTCAATGATGTTGAATATCGCCTGGTGCGTGTGATTGGCAGCGTGCTCGGGCTGGGATGGTCGCAGTTGAACGTGAATGTGCAGACGGGAGCACCTAATCCAAGCAGCGACGATTACGCGGGATTCCCCGTGATGCACTACATCGATGCCTGGAATTGTGCTCCGATCACGCTTTGCTATCCGAATCCCTACCAGTTGTCGATGGACGATATGGCCGCGGTGTCGCGCTTGTATCCCGTGACGGCGCAAAATCAGTCCAGCTTTCCCGGCAAGCAGATTTTTTCCAGTGCGACCGCCCGCATTCACGGATCGGTGTACTTCACCGACGCGCACGGGAACCGCACTCAGCCGATGCAGGGCGTTAACGTCGTGGCGCGCTGGATCGATCCGGTGACAGGGCTGCCGTCACGAAGGTATGCCGCGTCTTCGGCGTCCGGCTTCTTGTTCCGCGGAAACGGCGGCAATCCGATTACCGGCTTCGATGACTCGATCGGGGATCCTCTGTCGGAGTGGGGATCGACGGACTCGAGCCTCGAAGGTTTCTTCGATCTAGGCGGACTGCAGCCGCCGACTACAAGCGCACAATATCAACTCACAGTCGAAAGCTTGGACCCGAAGTGGTCGACGGGAGTTGGTCCATATTCTCCCGGACCGGTTACGCCTTCCGGATCGGCGCAGCCCGTTACTGTGACGGTTTCACCCGGCAGCGACATCCAGCAGGACATTCTCATGACAAGCAGCGCGCAGCCGCTGCGTCAGGCCGCTTCCTCCTGGACTTCGCCTTTGCCTCTGCCCTCAGGCGGCGATTGGGAGGGATCGCTGGGGAGCTACGCAGATGTCGACTATGTCGTGCTGCAAGCCCAGATGAATCGAACGCTGTCGGTGTCAGTGACCGCACTGGATGAGACAGGACAGGCAAGCCAGTTGAAGGCTCAGCCGGTCATCGGGATGTGGGCAGCATCCGATGCGTACGGCAGCGTTCCAGGCGCCTTCACCCCCTCTCCGTTCAGTCAAGTGCCGTTCGGATTAACTCGTCTCGACGCGAACATACTTATGACGAGCAAGTTCCTGATTGGCATTTCGGACGTGCGTGGCGACGGACGCCCGGACTTTCGCTATCACGCACACGTCCTCTACGCGGATTCCGTTTGGCCGCCACGGGTGAGTGCGAACGGAGGCGCGATCACACTGCAAGGGACGGGATTCTCTCAGGGACTCAATTCACTGGTGGGAACCAGCCCCGCAACTGCACTTGCGGCGAGTGGAACATTCATGACGTTGGCGGCTGCGGCACACGCGGACGGAGTGCAGAACATCAGCGTGAGCGACCCGGTGAGTGGAGGGTCGACGACGATGACGGGAGCGCTCACGTATGGAGCTGCCGCCACGGACAACATTGTTTTGCTGAATGGCACGAACCCGTCGACTCCGGTGGGCGTGCAGGCAGCGAAGCCGATCAGCGTGCGGGTAGTTGCGAGCGATGGAGTCACTCCCGTCAGCGGCGCGACTGTGGGCTGGAGCGGCACAAATGCCATTCAGCTCTCGGCGTGCGGTGGCGCTTCGGCGTGCTCTGTGATCACCGATCAGAATGGAAATGCAGCAACCTGGCTTACCGCGGCCGCGGCGGGAACCGCTATGGTGACCGCCACTTTGGCTCCGGGTGTGTACTCTCCGTCGAAGTGGGTCAGCGCCGCGCTGACCGCCACGCAGTCGTCTTCCGATATTGGAGTTTCCACCACGTATGTTTGGGTTTCGCAGGGCGCCACCGTCGGCGTTCCGGTCACCGCCCGAGTTCTGGGCAACGGAACACCGCGAAGCAATGTACAAGTGAATTTCACAATTGCCAGTGGCACGGGAAGTCTCAGCGCAGGCACTGCGGTGACGAATGCGAATGGCTACGCTACGGTGACGCTGTCGCTGGCGAATCTCAATCTGCTGGTGCAGGTGAACGCGTGCGTGGCTCCGGGAAATTCCCCGTGCGCGGCGCTTTATGCCAATCCGGTTGCGCTGGCGGAACAGGTCTTGCAACAGGTATCGGGGGGCGGGCAGATCTCGACGGGACAGTCGTTTCAACCGGTCGTAGTGCGGGTCGTGGATTCGGCGACGTCCCCACACCCGGTGCTGGCGGCGCCTGTGAGTTTTCTCACCGCGGTGCAGCGGCCTGGTGGCATGGTGCCAAGTGTGGGCAGCGGAGACCTCAATCCGGGTAGCCCGGCCATGCCAGTGATCTTGAAAGTCACGCAGAGCAATGCGACTACCGACGGCAATGGTCTGGCAAGCGTCGTGCCGGCGAGCGGAGGCTTCAGCCCGCCGGTTGAAGTCGATGTGTCGGTCAGTGCCGGAACCGGAGCGTTCCTTGATGACCCGCTGCTGGTGTTTCCGGGGCTGTCGAACGGCAGCTCATCGCGAACGGGGCCACCGCCGGTTACACATCCCAGCTCCACTCCGATTAATCGCGGCGAAATCAGATAGCTTTTCAAGAACTGGCGCGGTTTCAGTCGTGCCTGCGGTGCGAGTTCAATGTCGGGGCAGTGACCCACTGGCGGGGTATTGTCAGTGGTCCCTGGGAACTTTCCCATGCGCCTGCATTAGATTGGCGCTCCCTGGATCACATTTTGGGAGTCACGCGGGCGGGGGCGCCCGCGCGACATAAACCCTGCCGAGGGCGGCTGTCCCCACATGAATCGTGCCTACCCCTGACGCCTTACTTCCCTACCCACTGGTCTACCCAGTCATTCACCGTTTTGTACCAGAGTTGGGAGTTTTGCGGTTTCAGGACCCAGTGGCCTTCGTCGGGGAAATAAAGCATCTTTGACGGGACGCCTTCCATCTGCAGGGTGGTGAAGAGCTGGAAGCCTTCGCTCACGTCGAGGCGGTAGTCGCGCTGGCCGTGGATGACCAGGGTCGGCGTCTTGAAATTGTTGGCGTACTGGTGCGGGGACCACTTCTGGTACATCGCGCGGTTGTCGTAGGGAGTGCCTTTGAATTCCCAGTCGTTAAACCAGAGTTCTTCGGTCGTGCCCCAGGCCGACTCGGCGTTGAACATGCCGTCGTGTGAAACGATGCATTTGAAGCGGTCGGTGTGGCCGAGGACCCAGTTGGCCATGTATCCGCCGTAGCTGGCGCCGAGGGCGCACTCGCGGGTCTTGTCGATAAAAGGATAGGTTTGCTCGGCGTAGTCGAGGCCCTTCATCAGGTCTTCGAAGGGAGCGCCGCCCCAGTCACCGTTGATAGCGTCGATGAACTTCTGGCCGTATCCGGTCGAGCCGTGGAAGTTGATCATGATGACGACGTATCCCTGATTGCCAGGGGTTGGTGCGGCGAAGAGTTCGGGATTCCAGCGGTAGGACCAGTCGTCTCCCCAGGCACCTTGGGGGCCGCCGTGGATTAGGAACTTTACGGGGTATTTCTTGGAGGCATCGAAGTTCGGCGGCTTTACCAGGAAGCCTTGGACTTTGTCACCGTGAGCGCCGGTAAACCAGAAAGACTCGAGGGGGGACATTGCGATTTGCGACAGGACAGCGTCATTGAAATGGGTAATTGGATTCGAAAGGCATATCAACTGATGAAACGCACGGGAGTCGGCGGAAGCCACCTGAGCTTTGTCGTTCGAGCATGGCACATGCGAGAGGTCCCAGATCTCACTCGGTCCCTGCAACGACATCGACGTGTAGAACATCCCACCGTCTGACGCCATCGCCAAATCGTCGAAGAACCCTGGGGCGAATGCGTCAATTTTGATATTCGTCTCATGAATTACGATGTCGTACCCTTTTTCCTCATTGACCTTAGTTTCGAAACTGATCGAGTGAATGGGTGATGTTCCTTTGTCCTCCGCGACGAAGTAAAGGCGTGAAGAATCGGGTGCCCATACGTAAGTTCCGATCCAATGATCGAAGCTTTCGGTGAGGTTCCTCTTCTCTCCGGTTTTGCGGTCGTAGAGCATGAGGCGGAAGCGGTCGCTCTCGTATCCGGGGCGCTGCTGGGCGCGGTAGGCGATGTAGCGGCCATCGGGGGAATAGAGCGGGGAGGAGTCGCTAGCGGGGTTGTCGGCGGTGATGTTCTTGGTCTTTGCCAAAACCTGAGCGGGCGAGTCGCCCGCTCCCACATGGTCTGTGCCTACATTGACCGGGACGATCCACAGATCGTTGTTGGTGGACGCCGCTGGATTCTTGTCATGATTCGAGGCGTAGCAAATCTCCTGGCCGTCGGGGGAGAAGGCGTAGTCGTCCTGCCCGCCGAGGGAGAAGACGGGAGCATCGTAGTCGCCGGGGGTAAGGTCGCGAGGATGATCGTCGATGTGCGGGCCGCTATAGTCCTTAACGAATCTGGGGCCTTCTGCACGAATCACGAACAAGTGACTGCGCTTCCCCTCCTTATATGCGTTCCAGTGGCGATAGAGTAGATGATCAAAAATCATCGCCTTGACCTTCGATTGCTCGGCTTCCTTGAGTTTTTGTTCGTTGCAATTCGCTTCCGCCTCGGGCACATCGTCGCATGCCGGATAGACGTTCGAGGTGAAGAGTATGTGCTTGCCGTCCGGGGACCAGAGTTCGCCATCCGCCTCTGTGGCTAAGAACGTAACTCTTCGCGGAAAGGCGGCCGTGCCCTGGGCTGTATCGAATTCTGCAACCCAGACTTGCGAGCCGCCTTCCTTCGTCGACAGGAACGCGAAGCGCTTGCCGTCCGGGGCCCAGCGGGGGCGGTCGGCGTCCTGGTCGGCGATTAGGATTCTTTCTGCGAACGAGGAGCCTGCGGAGCTACGCTCCGCCGGACGGCCGGGGGCGGCCGTCCCCACATCAGCATTCAGAGGAACGATCCAGATGTGCGGCGTCTTGGTGTTGGCGGCGAGATCGACATCGACCACGCTGAAGATCACCCATTTGCCGTCGGGCGAGACTTGCGGGTCGCCGACGCGCTTCAGCTTCATCATGTCTTCGAAGGTGAAGGGATGCTTGGCCTGGGCGGCCGCGGACAACGAGAACGCAATCAATGCGAGGCAGAGCATCAGAAGACGGCGCATGAAGAGGCTCCTCGAATCAATTCGTAGAGACTTAGCTTGCTACGTCTCGTCCGGCAGCATCGACGCCGCCGGCAAAGACGTTGCAAGCAACGTCTCTACGGCAAACGGATGAGTGTAGCACTTCCAAGCTTTGTCATCCTGAGCCGCTGGGTTTGGTGGCGAAGGACCTGTGCAACCTGCCGGCGGCATCGGCGCTGCCGGTAGAGTTGCATGGGTCCTTCGCGGCAAAAGACGCCGCTCAGGATGACAAGAGCTCTGTTTTTCCACAGAGAGATGTTCATTCGTCACAGACTTAGCTGTGGTACCGGTGTCAGACTCTTCGTACTATGCGCCAGCCAAAGACGTACTTTGTCTACATTATGTCGAACCGGTCGAAAACGCTTTACACGGGGATCACGGGCAATCTTATGCAGCGAGTGCGGCGGCATAAATTGGAAATTGCGTCACGGTTTACGACCAAGTATCGGCTCGACCGGCTTGTTTATTTCGAACGGTTCGAATATGCCAGAACGCGATCGAACGCGAAAAGCAGATTAAGGGCTGGCTGCGGATTAAGAAGGTTGCTTTGATCGTATCTGTGAATCCGGCTTGGAGGGATTTGAGTTTGGAGTGGTTTGAGCGGAATCCGTTTCAGCCGGATGCGGATGCGATCCAGCGTCGCTTGTCATCTGAGCCGCAGGGTTTGGCGGCGAAGGACATGTGCAACGTGCCGGCGGCATCGGCGCTGCCAGCGAGTACATAGGTCCTTCGCGGCAAAAAGCGCCGCTCAGGATGACAACGCTATGGGTAACTCACGGGCACGGAACGGCGAACTACGGCTTTTCCCGTTCGCCGAAGATGGCGGTGCCGATGCGGATGCAGGTGGAACCTTCTTCGATGGCGACTGCGAAATCGTGCGACATGCCCATGGAGAGAATTTCCATGGTGATGGCGGGGAGTTTGCGCGTGGCGATTTGCTCGCGCAGGAAGCGGAGCTTGCGGAAGTAGGGCCGGGCGCCTTCGCGGTCTTCCGTGAAGGGAGGTACCGTCATGAGGCCGCGAAACTCCAGAGCTTCCAGGCGGGGAGCGGCCAGCAGCAAGTCTTCCAATTCGGGCGAATCGAGTGCGACGCCACTCTTGGCTGCTTCGCCACCTACGTTGACTTCAATCACGACTTGCAGCTTCTTGTTCAACGTGCGAGCGGCGGTATCGAGTTTCTCGGCCAGTTTGACCGAATCGACCGAGTCCACGGCGCTGAATAGTTCAGCGGCTTTCGCGGCCTTGTTGGATTGGAGATGGCCGATCATGTGCCACTGGGCTGCGGGCAAATCGGCCAGAGCGGCGGCTTTGCCGGAGAACTCCTGCACGCGGTTCTCGCCAAAGAGGCGCAGGCCTGCTTCGTATGCTTCGCGGATGCGGTCGGGCGGGTGCGTCTTGGTGACCGCCATCGGGGCAACTTCGTCAGCGCGTCTTCCACAACGCTTTGCGGCAGCGGCGATCTGCTCCTGCAGGGCGGCAATGTTTTCGCGAATCGACATAGAATCTTTAAACCACGAAGGACACCCTTCGACTGCGCTCAGAGCAGGCTAAGGTGCACGAAGGACTTCTTTTCCTTCCTCCGCATGCCGTTTTGTGTCCTTCGTGGTTAAGACTACATAATTGCCGTCGGCGGGGCCGGATCTTCGGGGCGGCCGGCGTTGGCGAGCGGGACCCAAATCATGACTGCGACCAGCACCGCCAACGCAATCACAGTCGTGATCGGATGATCCCCGATCGCGAACTGATACAACTTCGCTTCGGCGTTCGGATTCTGGGCGAGCTTCCGCGCGATGATGCCGGCAACCACGATGCCGCACAGAGCTTCCCCGGCAATCAGGCCGGAGGCAGTGAGGACCCCGGCGTTGTCCACGCGGGCTTTCTGCGCGTCGTTCAGATTGCGGCGGTTGCGGAGGGTGTCGGTGATCCAGCGGATGACGCCGCCGACGAAGATCGCGAAGGTTGTTCCGAGCGGCAGGTACATTCCTACGGAGAACAGCATCACACTCTTGACTTCGATCATGATCATCGCGAGGCCCAGAAGGATTCCAACTACCACCAAGGGCCATGCCATGTCACCGCCGACGATGCCTTTCGAAAGCATTGCCATGAGCCCGGCTTGCGGAGCGGATAAGGCGGGACTGCCGAAGTGGTATGCCTTGTCGAGAACCGCGAGCGGGAAGAAAAGCACCAAGGACGCGACCACGATCCCAAGCAAATCGCCGATTTCCATTTTTGAAGGCGTGCCGCCCAGGATGTACCCAACTTTCAAGTCTTGCAGCATCTCGCCGGCGACGGCTGAGGATACGCAAATCACGGCCGCGACGCCCAAGACTGCTGCCACGCCGCCGGTGCCGGAGACCCCCAGCGCGACCATCAGCAGCGCGGCGATCACCAGCGTGCAGAGAGTGAGTCCGGAGACCGGATTGTTCGAAGAACCGATCATGCCGACGAGGTTTCCGGAGACTGCAGCGAAGAAGAATCCGACGACTACCATTACGCCGGCGGCTACGAGGGATCCGGCAATGATCTTGGAAGTGGAGAGACTCCCGGCGCCACTGATGAAGTAGTAATAAAGCACCAGCATCGCCACGAAAACGACGGCTATCCCGGCAAAAACGACTTTGGCGGGCAGGTCGCGCTCGGTGCGATTGGTGGCGGCGTGGACCGCAGCGGACTTCTTCAGGTCGGAAATCGCCCGTCCCATTCCGACCGCGAGTTGTTTCCGCATCTTGAATAGCGTGTAAGTTGCGCCGACGAGCATCCCGCCGACCGCGATGGGACGAACGATGGAGTAATAGATCGCTCCGGCGAGAGTTGTCCAGGCCAGGCTCTGTCCGGCTGGTTGCGCCGCTTGTATATAAGGACCAATGGTGAAGGTGAGAAGTGGAACCAGCAATCCCCAGGCCAGCACTCCGCCGGCAAAATTCAATGCGGCTAAGCGCGGTCCGATGATGTAACCGACGCCGAGGTAGGCGGGGCTGATGTCGGGCATGGTGAACAAAGAGGTTCCGCCAGTGACAGTGGTGGCAACGTTCGGGTTCGTGCTGGTTCGCAACAGCAGTCTCTTGCCCAGATCGCTTATCTTCACCGCGAACGTGTTGCTCGGTGAAAATACATTCAAAGCTCCCAGCAGGAACATGAATGCCCCAAAGCCCATGTTGGCGAAGAGGACCTTGGCGGCTTTTGCGCCCTGCTGTCCGGCTTTGTGAATTTCGGAAGCGGCCACCGACTCCGGGTACGGAAGTTCGGGATCTTCCACCATGACTCGGCGCAGAAGGGTGACGAAGAGGATGCCGAGAGTTCCGCCGATCATCATCAGTGCGACTGCCTTCCAATACTGGTCGCGTGTCAGACCGGGCCAGAGGCCGGCCATGACAAATGCGGGAATGGTGAACACGGCTCCAGCCGCGACCGACTCGCCGATCGAGCCCACGGTTCGGGCGATGTTTTCTTCGAGGAGCGAGCCTTTCATCAGCCGCAACAGGGCCATGCCGATGACCGCCGCGGGATAGGTGGCGGCGATCGTCATGCCAGCTTTCAGGCCCAGATAGGCGTTGGCCGAGCCCAGGATGGCGGTCAACACTAAACCGATCAGGATGGCGCGGAGGGTGAATTCCTTCATGTCCATGGATTCGGGGACGTATGGCGTGTGTTTCTTCTTGGGAGGAAGTTCTGTGACTGGGCTGCTCATGGGCAGAATCCTTTTAGGGCGTGGGATGGGAGCACGTTCGTCTGCGTTGCCTTATGAGGCAGATTCGAGCAACGGCGCACGTTAGCACGCAGCGAGGGGATGTGACAAGTGCGGGGACCAGACCGAGCGGGGCGGCGGGCAAGGTGCCCGCCGGACAGCCGCCGGGGACGGCGGCGCTACCGCCTTTCTCACGCCTTCGCTTGTCGGAAGATCCCCTGGTTCCGACTTCCCTGCTACTCTCTGCCCCCGCGTTCGGCGATCAACTGCATCGCCTCCTTGCTCACCCAAGTGTGGCCGGGTGTACCTGGGCCATGGAAGCGCTGGCCCCACGCCAGCGGAGTGACGTCGCGGTATTCGTGGACGGATTCATCCGGCACGAATCGCAGTTGCTTGCGAAGCGACGCTCGGGCGTTTGGTTCTGCGCCGCAGTCGAGCAGTAAGCGCGCAAACTCCGCATCCTGCTGCCGCCTGCATATATAAGCCTGGGATACCACACAACCGAAAAGAGGAGTGTGGCCCCCGAACCCGTCTGCGTCGACAGCAGCCCTGGCGTTTACGTCGGCGCCATGCTCAATGAGCCAGCGTGCAATCTCAATCTCGTCGAAATCCACACACATATGCAGCAGGGTTGTCCCGTCGAGGGGAGTGCCGTGCAGCGCGTAGGAGTGATCGGCGTGGCATCCCAACTCTGGCGGGTAGATTTCTTCGTGGGAAAATCTTCGCCGGACCAGATCGGGGTCCCGGCGCAGATGATTTTCCAGAAGCTCGATGCGGCCACGGTGCATGGCCATTGTCGGCGTGCCGGGCAGTTTTGTGCCTCGGGACTCCGCGATTTCAAGGCATGCATGCTTCCCGTGTGGATAGCGGCAATACGTCTGCAGCAACAGGGCTATCGGCGCCAGGCGATCGCCCTTCTCATCGGCGAGATCCGCCCCGAGGCCGAGGAGAAAGGCCATCCCTTCGTCATTCAAGGTTTCACAAGTCCACATCAGTCCTCGTTGCGTGGGACGCGCACCCATCGCGTGGAGCTGGCGGGCGGTTTCTATCTTTCCCTGCAAGCACGCCCTCTCGAAAGCATGCTGGACGTCGGTGGCGCCCATCTCGCGCAGCATCTGGATGATGGCGTCCTGGCCAACATTAGCGGCATACGACATGGGCGGCCCCCAATTGCAATCGGGAAGTCCGCGAGCGGCCTCATGCAGAAGGCGTGGATTCTTGAGGACGAGGTTTCGGACAGTCTCAATGTGGCCGCGCCAGATGGCTTCGGTCAGGCGGCAGGCCGTCACCAGGCGCGGCCAGCTTGGCAGTCCGTAGCTGCGGGCCAATGCCAGTTGCGCGTCGGTTAGTTTAGCGGCAGCAGGCTCAACCGCTTTGGGGTGGTATTTGCGAAATTCGGCCTGAGCGGCAGCGTCGCCACGACGAATCGAACGGAGCAGATCCTTGGCTTGGTTGCGGAGTTGATCGAGGTTGGGACGAACCGGGAAGGGGCGATCGTGAAACTGCTTCGGCATACGGACCTCCTTTAAGTCATGCCCGGGGTCCGCATCGCGGGCGAAAAAGGAGGTTCGTGCAGAACCTTTAGATTCAATGTCATGCAGGTGGACTCGGTCCTCTCCGCGGACGGGTGGCGTCCTGTACGCCGGGGCCAGTATACGGCAAGTTACGCCAGCAAGCCCAGCGGCGGGGAAAGGGTGTAAAATCATCTCAATCGGTCGTTCGCCGCTTCGTATTTGTGCTTTTCGAGGTGCAGTGTATGAGTTCTTCCTCCCATTCGCCCTTCGCCCCACCTTATCGTTGCCATGATTGTGGAAGCGAAGTGGGATTCCGCTCGCGCCGGCGTACCTTCACCGAACGATACTTCCTGCCACTGTTTCTGCTGCGGCCGGTACGGTGCAGCGAGTGCTTCCGCCGGGACTACCGGTCGATCTTTACGCGGGTTCGGGAGCGGTTGTCGGACACCCCACGAATGATGCTGGGGAAAGCTGCGGTTACAACCAACCGCAACGTTGCCTAGGCGCGCGGGTCGCCGCTATACTGCTGGTGTAAGAAGATTGGCCGCGGGTTGAGTTGTCGCCGCGGGAGTGCGAGGAGGCTGTCTTCAGCAGTAGTGAGGACCGAATCCGGGCAGGCCAGGCCACCAATGCAATTGCAGGGTGTTCCATTGCCTCCGGGCGGAGCGGGCCCAATTTCCCGCGCAGTTGGTTTCGCCGTGCTGCCGAAGGTTTCTTCTCTGTCTTATTTCCTTCCGAGTGCCGCATCTGCGGCCTGCCCCTGCTGAACATATCGCGTCTGCCGGTGTGCCCGGATTGTCTGGCGGAGATCCATGCTATCCGCGGCAAACTGTGCTCGATCTGCGGGGAGAGAGTGCTCTCTTCTTATGCTGAGTGTGATCCCGACGGAATGTTGCGGTGCCCGGTTTGCCGGCGCGTGGACCGTCCATTTGTACGGGCCGTGGCGTACGGCAGCTATGACAGCGGATTGCGCGAGTTGATTCATCTGCTGAAATACAACGGAGTGCGACCGGCGGGTGGTGTGCTTGGTCGCATGCTGGCGGAGACCATCACGGGATTGGAGCCTGAGTTTGGAGCCGGGAAAGTGTTGGTCGTTCCCGTGCCGCTGTACAAGGGAAAGCGGCGGCAGCGTGGATTCAATCAGGCGGAGTTGATTGCTCGAAGCGCATTAAAGACCCGAGGTGATGAGCGGTGGGGCCTCGCCACCGGCATCTTGCAGCGAACCCGTGCCACGCAGTCGCAGATCGGGCTGACCAGTCATCAACGACGCGAGAACATGCGTGGTGCGTTTGCCGTTCCAAGTGCCGCCGAAGTCGCTGGCCGTGAAATCGTTCTCGTGGACGATGTCTATACCACCGGAACGACGGCGACGGAATGTGCCCGCGTGCTGCGCAAGGCCGGGGCTGCCAAGGTGTGGGTGGCCACGGTGGCGCGCACGCTGAAACTGGCATCTAAACACGAAGGTTTCAACGTTTCAGAGTTTCAAGGTTTCAGAGAGGAAACCGAATCTTCGGAACAGATTGAAGAAGATTTTGAAACTTTGAAACCTTGAGACTTTGAAACCGGAATTTTATGTCTCTTCGCATGGAACACGACCCAGGATCCCGGCATGCCGCCGGCATGTACGCACCGGCGGCTCCGCATCGCTCTGGAGACGGGTATGCTCTGCTTTCTCCTGTTCTCGTCCTGAATGCGTCTTACGAGCCGATTAATGTTTGCGCTGCGCGGCGGGCGCTGGTGCTGGTGTTGAAGGGCGTGGCCATGACAGAAGAGGAGAATGGGCACTTTCTGCACTCGGCGCGAGTCGCCATGCGTTTGCCGTCGGTGATCCGGCTGCTGGAGTACCGGCGGATCCCGCACCAGAGCCGCGCGCTGTCGCGCAAGAACATTTTGCTCCGTGATCGCAATACCTGCCAGTACTGCGGGACTGTTTTGCCATCGAGTGAATTGACACTCGACCACGTCATGCCACGCTCCCGCGGAGGTTCGTCTACGTGGGAGAATCTCGTGGCATGCTGCCATGCTTGCAACCGGCGTAAGGGGAACCAGTTCCCTGCCGAGACGGGCATGAAGCTGATGCGAGAACCGCGTGCGTTCAATCTGCATACCAGCCGACATATCATGCGGCTGATGGGGAGATCGGACGATAAGTGGCGGAAATACCTGTTCTACTGAGGTTTGAAGGTTTCAGAGTTTCAAGGTTTCAAAGTGGAACTGCACCGCTCCCGAAGTTCAACTACAGCTTGAATCTTCGCATGGACGCTTCTAGACTCTGGTGTGGCGCGCTCTTATCGAGAACTCCTCGTCTGGCAGAAGGCAAAGGCCCTCGCAGTTCACCTGTACCAGTCCACCGAGCGATTTCCCAAAACGGAGACCTACGGTCTGACCTCTCAGACGCGGCGCGCTGCAGTTTCTGTGGCTTCAAATATCGCGGAAGGCCAAGGACGGTTAACGTCAGGCGAGTTCCTGCATTTCTTGGGGCAGGCCACAGGCTCGCTGCTTGAACTCGATACCCAACTGGCGATCGCGCGAGATCTCGCGTATCTGGATCGGGACGAACAGATGTCGCTTGCTGAGGAGATTTACCAAGCCCTCGGGTTACTCAACCGTCTGATCGATTCCCTGCGCCACAAACGTGTGGCTTTACCTGGAAACTCTGAAACCTTGAAACCTGTTCACTGAGGCTTCTTCTCATCCGGTTTCTGCTCAGCTGGTTTCTGATCTGCTTTCGGAATTTCCTTCCCCTCATACAGAATCTTCACGTTTGAGCCGAATCGCTTGTAGTCCTCGTACTTGACGATCTCGCGGATGTGCACGTCTTCCATCTTGAAGTGGAGTTCGTCGTCGGCTTTGGTGTAGACGGGAAACCAGTACTGGCCGTCGATCTGCTGCCGCCAGGTCGTGAACTTGGGGAAGAGATTTTCCTGATCGCCACGCTTCTTGACTTCGCTGCATGGGTGCCCATTGCACAGGTCGGGGACAGTCTTGCCGTAAGTCTTGACGATTTGAAAATCGTGATTGTCGACCCAGACTCGTCCCTGAAAATAGCGCTTCTTGCCCTCGATCTTCTTCGGCGCGATGTCGAAGACGTAGCAGTGCAACTCGTCTTCCTGCTGCTGGCCGACATAGAGAATGTTGTATTCGGGAAGGTCTTCGGTCGTGAGCACAAACGGCAGGCGGTGGCGGATGTCGGCGAAGTCTTCCTGTGACATGTAGATCTTCTGCAGGCTCGACTGTGGCGCGAACACCACGTTTTCAATGCGCTTGCCTTTGTCATCGAAGATGACGTCGAAGACTTCGCGATACTCGCCATCCACCGTATCTCCGTCAACGGTCTGCACTTTTACATCCTGGCGGTAGGTGTACTGGTCGCGGGCCTTGGCGAATTCCGTCTCTTTGGCGGCGAAGTGCTTGATAATCTCGTCGGGAGTAGTGTCTTTGGGAGGCGAACTGTCGAGCGGACCTTCCTGAGCGAAAGCGGGCGCCGCCAATGTACAGGCTAATAGGGTGACGCAGAAAAGGAGACGGCTGGTTACTTTCATAGCTCTAGTGTATCGAATCGCGGCGGGAGCAGGGACGCCGGTGGCGACTCTCTTTGTGATTCGGGGGGAACTCGATACGTTGCCTACCTGGGTCAGACACCGCGGGCACGATCCTTCCCTCCAACCCCTCTCCGCTCAGTGAGGCTGGAGGGAGGGTGCTGCAGTTCTGCCAATCAATTGGATGCTTCCAGAGATGAGAGGTTGCCGTGGGGAAAAATCCGAGAGGGTCGAACCATGATTAAAGTACACGACCGCAGTCACGGAGTGACGTTTGCTGTGAAAGTGCACCCTCGGGCGAAGAACAACGCCATTACCGGCGAACTCGGGGACGCCTTAAAGGTGTCGCTGACCACGCCTCCGGTCGAGGGACGTGCGAACGAGGCCTGCATCGAGTTCTTCGCAAAACTTTTGAAGGTGCCGCGATCTTCCGTTACCATTGCGTCCGGCCAGACGAGCCGCAAGAAAGTCATTTGCATTACGGGCGTGAGCCGGGAGTACGTCATCGATCGATTAAGCGGATGACGCGGGCGGGGGCGCCCACGCCACACAGACTAGAGGATGATCGCGGGCGGGGGCGCCCGCGCCACACAGACTAGAGGAGCTACTTTGACCTTTTCCGAACGCTTCCACGAGATTCGAACCGGATTTGAACGGCCCTTCTGGGTTGCCAACATCACCGAGATCTTCGAACGACTTGCCTACTACGGAGCGTTTGCTTCGCTCGCGTTGTATCTGCAGGAAAAACTCAATTTCTCCACCCAGCAGACGGGAACGCTGACCGGCATCTTCGGTGGTATGGTGTGGTTTCTCGCTATTTTCGGTGGCGCCGCTGCCGACCGACTCGGCTTCCGCCGCGCACTCTCGGTGGCCTATCTCATCCTGGGCGTTGCATATTTCTTGATTGGATCGATTGGGGCCTCCTGGCTCGCGCCCGTGCGCAACGCCGTCCCGCTGGGATTGTTTGTGGGTTTCATTCTCATTCTTCCCGCCCTTGGTATCTCGCTGGTCAAACCATGCGTCGTGGGAACGACGGCACGGGCTTCAAAAGAGAGCGTTCGCTCGATCGGCTACTCGATCTATTACACGATGGTCAACGTCGGCGGTGCAGCCGGACCGTTCTTCGCATCGTGGGCTCATCGTCACCTAGGGGTCGAGAACGTTTACCGGCTAGTGGCGGTTGGTGTTTTCGCGATGTTCTTTGTTGTCCTGATCTTCTTCCGCGAACCGCGGCAACCTGGCGACGCGCCTCCCCCCTCAATGGCGCAGGTCGCCCGGAATTTCTGCGTGGTGGTGGGCAACTACAAACTCGTACTACCCACGGTTGCTGTCGCGTTAGCACTCCGCATTGTGCTCTGGTTCAGGCCTGATTGGACCGTTCCGTGGTGGATTTGGGCTGCGTTCCTGGCGGTGGCGCTCGCGGGCATCAGCCGCTTCATGTGGTTCCTGGTGATCTTTACCGGGTATTGGGTTGTGTTTTGGCAGCAGTACATTAGTTTGCCGCGATACATTCATGCCTACATCAATTCGACTGCTGACGTCGAGATGGTCCTGATTACCGATGGATTGACTGTCATCTGCCTGACTCTGGTGGTGGGCCTGCTGACGCGGAAGATTCCGGCGTTTGCGGCGGTGATTCTGGGCACGCTGATTACGTCTTTGGCCTGGATCATCCTCGCGCTGCGGCCCACGGTGTGGGGTGCGGTTCTCTCGCTGTTTGTGCTCGCGCTGGGCGAGATCACACAAGCTCCTCGTTACTACGACTACATTTCGCGTCTAGCTCCCAAGGAGCAGCAAGGGACGTACATGGGCTTCGCGTTTCTGCCGATCGGAATTGGATCGCTGATAGGAGGATGGTTCGGAGGAACCCTCGTCCACCGTTTCGGCGAAGTGGAGCATCGGCCGGCGATGTTCTGGTGGTGCGTCACAGCAGTCGGAATCGCCACGGCGGTTTTGTTGTGGGTGTATGACCGGTTCGTGCGGCAAGATCAGGCCATAGAGGCTTGACTTCCTTTCCCGTGGGGAGCATCATTCGCCCCCAGTTAGCGAATCGCAAGGAGGCTCTATGCCACATTACCTGCAGCAAGTTGCGTATTCT
>Ga0209698_10001018_pt1 | contig 32263 bp, 30 predicted proteins | sample LitLauG_LLR_2012_FD_187203 | JGI IMG/M metagenome (GOLD analysis project Ga0209698, IMG submission 187203) | Freshwater sediment microbial communities from Pennsylvania, USA - Little Laurel Run_MetaG_LLR_2012 (SPAdes) (version 2) | ecosystem: Environmental > Aquatic > Freshwater > Creek >... | reverse complement strand
GAGACGCCACCTGGCTTTTGCTGGTCTGCCGATCAGCGTGGGCGTCGGTATCTACACAGGCGTGCTCCTGGGTGCGGTTCAGTCCCGTCCGTTCTGGAATACCAATCTCGTAGCTCAATTGTTTCTTTTCTCGGCTCTATCGACTGGGTGTGCGGCCTTGATCCTGGGACTCGCGCGGCGCGAGCAATCAGCCCAGGAACTGAAACTGCTCTACGGGCTTGATATCTGCTTCATGGTCCTGGAATTCTTCATCGTCCTGCCGTATCTGATTCACGGCCAGCTGTCGGTGCAGGCGGTGCAGGATTCGTTGAAGTTGATCCTGGGCGGACCGTTCACCGTCTTGTTCTGGATATTCTTTCTGGGACTTGGATTGCTCACGCCCCTCGTCATCGAACTCTTGGAATTGGTCCCCGTGATTGTCTCCAACCGGGAATTCCATTACCGCCGGTCCATTGCCGCAGGCGCCGCGCTGCTGATTTTGAGCGGAGGTTTCCTGTTACGGTATATCTTTGTCTTTGCAGGGCAAATCAGCGCAATGCAATAGCCGCCGCAAAGGAGAGATCGATGAAGAAGCGCACCGACAACCGGAAACTGGAAGATGAGCTCTATGAGAAGCGGGCCGGAATCTGCAAGGCCTTCGCCAATCCAGTCCGGCTTCGGATTCTCGACCTGGTCGCGAAGCGTGCTCGTTCCGTCTCGGACCTTCACCAGCGGTTGGGAATCTCCGAAGCCAACCTATCCCAGCATCTCGCGGTTCTAAAGGCTGCCGGCGTGGTAGCCACCCAACGTACAGGAAAGCAGGTTCATTGCTACCTGGCAATTCCGGAAGTGAAACAAGCCTGCGCCCTCATTTCCGACGTACTTCGCGCTCATATCAGGAACGGCCAGCGGCTCAAAATCTGATCTGGAACCATCCAAACATCGACGACCCTGTCAACGATACCGGACTCGCCCCTCATCGCGGCAATTGAGACTGGCGGAAGAGTTTGCCCGGCTGCCAATGATCTAAGAAAAAGGGCATAATCCTTTCCATGACTCAAGAAGAGATCCGACTGACAGAGTCTGGAGCGCGCCGGAAACACTGGAAGCGTTGGGGCCCCTATCTCAGCGAACGTGCGTGGGGCACCGTGCGCGAAGACTACAGCCCGTATGGAACCGCTTGGGAGTATCTGCCTCATGAACACGCCCGTTCACGGGCCTACCGTTGGAACGAAGACGGTCTGGCCGGCATCAGCGACCGGCGGCAGACGATCTGTTTTGCCCTGGCGCTCTGGAACGAGCGTGACCCCATCCTGAAAGAACGCATTTTTGGCTTGACTGGCAACGAAGGCAATCACGGCGAGGACGTGAAGGAGTATTACTTCTACCTCGACTCGACGCCCACGCATTCCTACATGAAATATCAGTACAAATATCCGCAGGCGGAATTTCCTTACAGCCAATTGGTAGAAGAGAATCGGCGGCGCGGCAAGAACCAGCCGGAGTATGAACTGTTGGATACGGGTGTATTCAACGACGATCGCTATTTCGATATTTTCGTGGAATACGCCAAGGTCGACACCGAGGACATTCTGATCAAAATCACGGTCTCGAACCGTGGGCCGGAAGCCGCGAATCTTCGCCTGCTGCCCACCGTGTGGTTTCGCAACACTTGGTCGTGGGGAACCCTCCACCGAAAACCAGAGTTGCACCAAGCGCGTCCTACGCCCGACCCGGTGATTGAACTAAAACATAACCAGCCTGGCAATCGTTGGCTTCATTGTGAAGGCTCTCCCGAGTTGCTGTTCACCGAGAACGAGACTAACTCTAAACGGCTGTTTGGAGTTGAGAATCATTCTCCCTACGTCAAGGACGGCATCAACAACTACGTTGTGCACGGCACCAAGGAAGCCGTGAATCCCGACCTTACAGGTTCGAAAGCAGCGGCTCAGTACCGACTAGCAATAGGTGCGGGCGAGACGGTGGTGTTCCGCCTGCGACTTGCCGACTCCGATTTCAAAGGCAAGAGCGCCTTTGCCGACTTCGACAAGATCTTCGCAATGCGCCAGCGTGAAGCCGACGAGTTCTATGCGACGGTGATTCCTCAAGACCTGTCGGCGGACGCGCAGAACGTCATGCGCCAGGGCTTTGCCGGCTTGTTGTGGTCCAAGCAGTTTTACCACTACGTAATCAAAGATTGGCTGCAGGGCGACTCGGGCAATCCTCCTCCTCCGCCGGAGCGTCGCAAGGGTCGCAACCATGAGTGGACGCACCTCTACAACGCTGATGTGATTTCCATGCCGGACAAGTGGGAATATCCGTGGTATGCCGCGTGGGACCTCGCTTTCCACTGCATTCCGCTCTCGCTTGTGGATCCGGACTTTGCCAAAGAGCAACTGACTCTGATGCTTCGCGAGTGGTACATGCACCCCAACGGACAGATTCCCGCCTACGAGTGGGCGTTCAGTGATGTGAATCCTCCGGTGCACGCCTGGGCCGCGTGGCGTGTCTACAAAATCGACAAGAAACGGAAGGGGAAAGGCGATCGTGCCTTCCTGCAACGCGTCTTCCACAAGCTGATGTTGAACTTCACCTGGTGGGTGAACCGCAAGGACGCTGAGGGGATGAACATCTTCCAGGGCGGCTTCCTGGGCCTGGACAACATCGGCGTGTTTGACCGCAGCGCACCGTTACCGACCGGCGGCTATATCGAGCAATCGGACGGTACCAGTTGGATGGCGATGTACACCCTCAATCTGCTGGCGATCGCGCTGGAATTGGCGAAGGAAGAGCCTTGTTACGAAGACGTGGCCAGCAAATTCTGGGAGCATTTCGTTTATATTGCGCACGCCATGAGCCACCGTGGGCACGAGCACATGGGATTGTGGAATGAGGAGGACGGATTCTTCTACGATGTGCTCAAGCTACCGGACGGCGTTCAGTTCCCCATGAAGATCCGCTCCATGGTGGGATTGATCCCCTTGTTCGCTGTCGAAACGCTGGAACCAGAAGCCCTCGATAAGCTGCCCGACTTCAAACGGCGTCTGGAATGGTTCATCGACAATCGGCCCGATCTGACGGACAACATCGCTTGCATGCGGACCCACGGCGCGGGCGAGCGGCGGTTGCTATCGATCGCGGGCGAAAACCAGCTCAGAAGAATCCTCAAGTACATGCTCGACGAGCGCGAGTTCCTGTCGCCCTACGGGATTCGTGCTTTGTCACAGTTCCACCGTGATAACCCGTACAAGCTCAACGTGAATGGAATGGAACACCGCGTGGACTACGAGCCCGGAGAGTCCACTACCGGGCTTTTCGGGGGCAACTCGAACTGGCGCGGCCCAATCTGGATGCCCATGAATTACTTGCTGGTCGAGTCGCTACAGAAATTTCACCACTACCTGGGGAATGACTTCAAGGTCGAGTTCCCCACTGGATCAGGAAAGATGATGACTCTGTGGGAGGTGGCGGGAGAGTTATCGCGCCGCATGACAAACATCTTCCTTCAGGATGAGAGAGGCCTCCGGCCTGTGTTCGGGAGTCTGGAGAAATTCCAGACTGACCCCCATTGGCGGGACCTAGTCCTGTTTTACGAGTACTTTAACGGCGATTCGGGAGCAGGAGTAGGAGCCAGCCACCAGACTGGATGGACTGGTGTGCTCACCAAGCTCATGCAACAAAGCGGAGAATCGCGCAAACTCAAGACCACGGAACCAGTGGTTTCTGAAGTAGTCGCAGACTGAATTCATTCATGCCGCTACCACGACCTGCTGGTGGCTGCAACAAAACCGCCCGTTGGACGTTATGTGCTCCTCTCAAAACTCGAAGAAACCTTAGAACCGGCGCGGTCGTCATCCAGCCGCACTCGTTTCACGCCGAACGCCAGGACTCGCGCCGGAATGTCTCGCAGGATGGGAGTAGCAAAGAACGCGCGCACAAACCACGGAATCTTGAGCGCAGCCTGCGAGCGCAAGACGTTTGCCAGAACTCGGTTCTGTATGCCTGATTGTGCGCCCTGAATCACCTTCGTGGGCCACTCCCTCTCCTTCTGGACTTTCGCTAAGTCGCTGACCTGCAACCGCCCCGTCTTGAGTGGAGCAGCCAGGAGATTGGTTGTCACCACCGCATCCTGAATCGCATAGTTGATCCCCACGCCGCCGATCGGGGACATTACGTGCGCAGCATCCCCAATCAACAGCATCCCAGGCTTGAACCAGCGCGGGCAGCGGCTTGATTCAACGGATAAGAGAGAACACTGGTGCCAGTCGGTGATGGTCTTCACGTGCTCGGTGAAGCTAGGCTCGATCTCGACGATTGCCCGCCGGAACGCCTCAATCCCAGCCGCTCGCACGTTTTGATACTCTCCTTTGGGAAACACGAATGCCACTTGCCAGTAGTCGAAGCGGTCGAAGACCACCAATATGCGGCCGACGCCGATCCCGCCGAGGACGCGACCCTCGGCCTCCGGAAGATCTCCCGGAATGTGGGGCAAGCGGAACCATAGAATGTCCATCGGGGACGACGTCTTGACCGCCTCGAAACCGGCCAGATGTCGAATCCGAGAGAATCGCCCGTCCGCGCCAACCGTGAGCGGGGCGCGCACTTCGTGCATTCCCTCGGCAGACCGATAGCGCACTCCGCGCACCTGTCCGTCCTCCTCGATCAGATGTTCCACGTTGGCGCCCATCACCAGCCTGAAGTCCGGATACTTCGCGCCTTCCGCCGCAAGAAAGTCGAGGAACCGCGTCTGTGGCACCAGCAGAATATAAGGGAATCGCGTTTTCAGCCGCCGAAGGTCGACCGGACTGAAGTTGCTATTCGCCAAACGGAGGGTGGGTCCGTAAATCTTCGCGTGTCGGAGTTTATGCAGCGGCTCAGCCAGGCCGATCTGGTCCAGCAACTCCATTGTCGAAGGGTGGATGGTGTCACCACGAAAGTCCCGGTCGAAATCCTTGTGCTGCTCCAACAACGTTACTGGCACGCGTCGCCGGGCCAGCAGAAGAGCCAGCATCATGCCACCAGGACCAGCTCCCACCACACAACAAGTAGTCCGCTGTGAATCACGGACAACCTCGTCCGTGCTCATGTCAGGAGCGGGGATCAAGGTAGCGGACATAAAATCGGAGCCTCAGCGCAAGAATATCGGGAGAATATACCCAGGCGGAAACAACGCGTCAACCTTTCGCTGCAGTTCCAGCCAATGGTTCTGCACGTTGCCAGGGTTTGCCCGCGGCATAGAATCTCAAACGTCGTTTCCGTTACACGGGGACTGCTGTCCCCTTAACGTCTTGGCCGCTGTCACTGGCCAGCCAGATAATTAGCGCCGCAAATCACCGGGAGCACCGCGCGCAAGAGATAGAAAGTACTGTTCAGATTCAGATCGAACATGCTCTGAAAAGTGGCGTCGTCGGTTTCGGCGATCGACTGGCCCCCGTCAAAACCACCGACCGTGTGCACCACGACATCGCGCCTGCCCAAGCGGTCAACTACGCTATCGACCATGTCCTTTGCACCGGCGTTTGAGATTTCCACGGGCAGCGCAGTAAACGAGGAGCTGGGGAAATCCGACTGCTGAATCTTGCGCGATACTCCGACAACATTGGCGCCGGCATCGAGCAGCGCCTTGGTTACGTAGCTTCCGAGGCCTCCGTTGGCCCCGGTCACAAGAGCGATCTTGTCTTTGATGGGGTGAGCCCCGATCTTCTTTTAACCATTAGATTCTGCTAAGGCCAAAAGGCAACGACAACCGTCACCAGCGGCCCAGAACCCAGAATCAGACTATAACGCTGTACCTGAAGATCGCGAACGCCAAAGCCCGGATGCAGAACGAAAGTAGAGAGGCTCGACCTGTGTCGGCGTCGGCAGAAGTGCCATTTCGTCGGGATTACTTGATCCGTAGAAGTGCGGAACCCTAAATCACTCCAAAATTGGGTGCCCCTCTTAGCTCTTCACACCTAACTTACGTAGGAACGTCATCATCGGACACCAGTTGGTGAAGCCTGACTGCAAAAGATTCAGGCCGACAAAGCCGGTGAAAAGATACCAGTAAGGGCTCATCCAATGCCCGAGTGCTAGCGACACAAGAATGAAAGTCCCGGCGATCAAACGAAGTGTACGTTCTACGGTCATATTGCCTCCTTGAATCGTTGCTAAATGTTCTGCGGAACTTCGCAGTCCGGTGTTTCGCACTCAGCGATGTTCTCCGGGGAGTGAGGATGCGCCGACGGCGGCGAGTCTCCCCTTCTTTCAGACAAGTAGTAGAGCACCGGAACCGCCATGCGCGAGAGCACGGTCGACGCCACTTCCCCAGCCATCAGCGAGAGCGCCAGGCCCTGAAAGATCGGATCGAAGAGAATCACGCTCGCGCCCACGACGACGGCCGCTGCCGTCAGCAACATCGGCCGGAAGCGCACGGCGCCGGCGTCGACCACCGCTTGCTCCAGACTCATCCCCTGAGAACGTCGCAGTTCAATGAAGTCTACGAGGATGATGGAATTGCGCACGATGATCCCCGCCCCGGCGATGAAACCAATCATCGAGGTGGCTGTGAAGAAAGCGCCCATCAGCGCATGCGCGGGAAGGATTCCGACGAGGGTTAACGGAATCGGCACCATGATAACCAGCGGCGTTCTGAAAGAGCGGAACCAGCCCACGACCAGCACATAAATCAGAACTAGAACGGTGGCAAAAGCCAGCCCCAGGTCGCGGAAAACTTCCACCGTAATGTGCCACTCGCCATCCCACTTCATCGACAAGCGGTCGGTAAGCTCGGGCGTGGTCGTACCCTTATATTGTTTGACCGCGTAACCATCCGGCAATTTGATCTTGTCGATGGCGTCGCTCATCTTCATGATGGCGTACACAGGGCTCTCTTCTCCGCCCGCCACGTCGCCAGTCACGTACACCACCGGTTGCAGGTTCTTGCGATACACGGAGGTATCAATCGTCGTCTGCTGCAGATTGCTCACTTCCTGCAGAGCGATCTGTCCGCCCGAAGGCGTGGGGAGTTTCAGGTTGCCGAGCTCCTGAATGCCGGAGCGGTCCGGGCGAGCCAACCGCACCTCGATCGGAATGTCCTCGCGCGACTGTGGATCGTGCAGCAAACCGGCTTCGGAGCCCCCTAGTCCGACTTGCAGGGTGCGAGTCACATCGGCGGGCGATATGCCGTGGAGCGCCGCCTTCTCCAGGTCGACTCTTATGTCGTACTTGACCTGAGGATCTTCGACGTACCAGTCCACGTCGACCACACCCGGCGTCTGCTGAAAAATCTTCTTCACCTGCGCCGCGAGTTCAATCTGCCCCTTGTAATTGGGCCCGTATACTTCGGCGACCAGCGTTTGCAGCACCGGCGGACCGGGAGGGACTTCCGCGACCTTGATGCGCGCGCCGAACTGGTCGGCGATTTTATCCAGCTCAGGCCGCATGCGGCGTGCGATTTCATGGCTCTGCGCCTTGCGCTCGTGGCGCGAGAGCAGATTCACCTGGATGTCAGCTTGGTTCGGCTGATTGCGGAGGAAATAATGGCGAACGAGCCCGTTGAAGTTATACGGACCGGAGGTGCCAGCGTATATCTGATAGTTGATGACCTCGGGTTGGCCGCCCAGATATTGCCCGAGCGCTTGCGCAACGCGAGTAGTCTGCTCCAGAGGCGTTCCGTCCGGCATGTCAACAATCACCTGAAACTCGCTCTTATTGTCGAACGGAAGCATCTTCACGCGGACCCATTTCAGCGGGACAAAAGCAACCGCGGCCAGCAGCAGGAGCACGACGCCGCCGAGAAACATCCAGCGTCGGTGGGCATCGAGGATCAGCGGGTTCATCATCCGGCGATAGAGGCGCGTCGTCCAGCCTTCAGCCTCACGCTCGGAATGAGCGTCGCTGCTGGCATATTTCCGCAGCAGTCTCAGCGCCGCCCACGGCGACACCACGAAAGCAATGATCAGCGAGAACAGCATGGCGGCGGAAGCGCCGACCGGAATCGGGCGCATATATGGACCCATCAGGCCGCGGACAAAAGCCATGGGCAAAATCGCGCCGATGACGGCAAACGTGGCGAGGATTGTGGGATTCCCAACTTCGTCGACTGCCTCGACCGCGACTTGAGCCAGCGACCGGCCACGGCTTTCCGACAGGCGAAAATGGCGAACGATATTCTCGACGACAACAATGGCGTCATCGACCAGGATACCGATGGAGAAAATCAGCGCAAACAGAGTCACGCGATTCAGCGTGTAGCCGTACAAGTAGAAGACAGCCAGCGTGAGGGCTAATGTGACCGGCACGGCGAGCAGGACTACCCCCGATTCGCGCCATCCCAGCGCCAACGCAATCAGCAGCGTCACTGACAGCGTGGCAATCAGAAGATGTTTGAGGAGTTCGTCGGATTTATCTTTCGCGGTCTCGCCATAGTTTCGCGTGATCGTAACGTTCAGATCATGCGGGAGCACGTAACCCTGCAGCGCGTTGACCTTGTCCCGGACTCGCTCGGAGATGATCGTCGCGTTCGTCCCTTTTCGCTTCGAGAGAGTAATTGTTACTGCGTTATATTCCGCACCGCTCGCCTGACCGGTGTTCCCTCGGGCATTCGCAAACAGGACGTAGGTGTCCGGTTCGGCAGGGCCGTCTTCCAACTTCTCCACCACATCGCGCAAATAGACCGGCCGACCACCGTGGACTCCCACCACTACCTGCCTCAGGTCGTCGAGGCTGGTGAAGAACGTGCCCGCTTCGACCTGAAACTCGCGGTTATCTCGTGCGAAGCTACCGGCCTGGCCACGGCTGTTGGCGTTCTGAAGTTGGCCTACGACTGCAACAGGCGTGAGACCGTAGGCGGCCAACCGCTGGGTATTGAGCACAACTCGCAGTTGACGGGGCTGTCCGCCAATGATCGTGGTTTCAGAAACGTCGTCGAGTGGTTTTAGGGAATTCTCTAGCTCGCCCGCGATTTGCCGCAGACGGTAGGAGTCGTAACCCTTTCCCCACAGCGTCAACGCCATGATGGGCACGTCATTGATCGAGCGAACCTTGATGATCGGCTGCGAGACGCCGGGGGGGATGCGATCGAAGTTCGAATAAAGCTTGTTGTACGTCTGTATGATGGCGTCTTCTTCCCTGGTGCCAACATAGAAGCGCACAACCAGCATGCTCACGCCAGGATGGCTGATCGAGTAGATGTATTCGACGCCCGGCACTTCGCGGAGCAGTCTTTCCATGGGGAGGCTGACACGCTGCGCCACTTCATCCGATGACGCGCCCGGCATCTGCACGAAGACGTCGAGCATGGGCACAACAATCTGCGGTTCTTCTTCGCGCGGCGTCTTGAGAATGGCGAACGCGCCCAGGAGCAATGCCGCCACGATCACAAGAGGCGTGAGCTTGGAATCGATGAAGCCGCGGGCAATGCTTCCTGCCAGCCGCAGGTTATGCGAGGACTGATCGGCCGGGTTGGTTTGCTGTCCTCTCATCACTCGGCCTCGATACGCTTACCATTGAGATCGAGTTCTCCCGGTTTGGCCACTAGACGGTCTCCATCCTGGAGCCCCGCCAGCACCTCAACTGCGGATCCTGAGGGTTTCCCCAGAGTGACGTAGCGCAAGGTGGCGACTTTGTTCTCATCCAGGACAAAAACGCCCTGCAGTTGACCGCGCTCGACGATTGCGGTGCGCGGAATCAGCAGCGACGACCGATCGCCGCGAGAAAAATCCGCGCGTCCAAAGAGCCCTGAGCGCAGCCGTTTGTCCGCCGGGAGGCTGATCTTCACCAGGAAACTGCGAGTCGCGGCGTCTGCGGCGGGTACAATCTCGGCAATTTTGCCTTTCAGTTCAGAATTATCGAGGGCGTCGATCAGGACCTGCACAGATTGCCCTATCTTCACGTAGCGAAGATCGCTCTCATTGACGTTGACTTCGAGGCGATGGACGCGTACGTCCTCGACAGTGAGGATTGGCATCCCTAGGCTAGCCAACGAGCCCGTGTCCGCGTTCTTGCCGGTTACGACGCCGTCGAACGGCGCGCAGATTCGCGTGTAGGCCAGCGTCGTCTGTGCCTGGGCTAGTGCGGCCTTCGCCTGGGTTTGCTCCGCCAGCGCCATGTCGCGGCGCGCCAGGGCCGCTTGCTGACGGGACTTCACCTCGTCGAACTCCTGCGGGCTGACCGACTTTCTGTCGTAGAGACGCTGGTATCGCTTAAGCGTTGACTCCGCCAAACCAAGGTCGGAATCCGCTGCTGCGAGTTGCTGTTGTGCGGCATTGACGGCTGCCGTCGCACGATCCACGGCGGTTCGGGGCTGCGCATCGTCGAGCACGACTAGCACCTGGCCGCGCTGTACACGATCGCCCTCTGCAACGCGAACTTCGACGATGTTGCCCATCACCTGGCTGGCCAAGTTGCTGGTCTGAGTAGCACGCACGGTGCCGACGCCTTCCACCAGATCGGGCACGGTGGCCCGCTGCACCGCGAGTACGGCAACATTGCGCATAGTTTCCGGGGCAGGCACCGCTTGTTGGCGTTCACTGGAACAGCCAGTGAGGCTGGCGGATGCAGCCAGTGTCAGTACAGCCAATTTCAAAGCATTCATAGAATTCATGGCATCACCACGGGAGATTGCGACGTCAACGTGCCGCTCGCCAACTCCAGGTTGGCGTAGCTGGAGTGGAAGCGATAGACCGCCTCCCAATAATCGGTCTGGCTGCGACGGGCAGCTTCTTCGGCGCCCAACACATCGGTGATGGTGGTGAGGCCACCGTCGTAGCGGTCCTGGTTGATACGCAGGCTTTCCTGCGCCTGAGCGATCGCCGCTCGCGTCACTTCGATCTGTTGCCGGCTGGAATCCACGTCGTAGTAGGCTCGCCGGACTTCCAGACGGACTCCGTCGGTCGCAGCTTGCTTCATGGCGATAACCTTCTCCTCCAACGCACGCTGGCGAGACAATTCCGCCCGCTTCGCGCCACCCTGGAAAATGTCAACCTGCAACTCGATTCCACCTAGCCAGTTGTTGCCACCACCACCCGCCACGAAAGTTGGATTGTCCATTTCCCAACCTGCGAAGGCGTTCAGGCGAGGACCGAACGAAGATTTGGCGCCGGCTACGCTCTGGTGTTGGGCTGCTTCTTCGGCGGCAACCCGCTTCAAATCCTGCCGATTGGTAAGCGCCTGCTTCTCGGCGTCAGCGAGCGCTGGCACGGGGAGCGTCCGTTCGCTCAAACGCTCCGTGAGTTGGAACCGAGACTCGGCCGGCATTCCCATGGTGAGGTTCAGCTGGGCCCGGGCCAGTTCCCCATCGTTTCTGGCTCGGATCAATTCTTGCTGCCTCGCGGCCATACGTACCTTGGCGGTCAGAAGATCGGATTCCACCACCAGTCCGCTGTCGAATCTAGCCTGGCTGCGATCCAGAATCGCCTGCGCGGTCTTCACCGACTGCTCGGCAACTTCCAGTTGCTTGTTCGACAGCAAGACCTGGTAATAGACACTGACAACGCGGAAGACGATTTCCTGATCCGTACGGTCCAACTGGAGCGCGGCAGCCTGGTTCATGCTTTTTGCCCGGTTGACTCCGTGCCAACTGGCAAACGAGTCGAACAGATTCCACGTTCCCCCCAATCGCGTTGTGAAGTTGCCGAAGGGCAGCGGAGTATTCAGTTTGTTGAGTGCGAAGTCCTCGGTGGTGAAGCGCTGCTGTCGCAACCTGCTGCCAAAAACGTAAACCGGGTCGTTGCCGCGGGTGGCCGTTTCCGAGAAACTCAGATGAGGCATGAGGAACGAGCGCGCCTCGCGAACATCGGCGTTCGCCGCCTTGGTATCTGCGATCGCCGCCTTGCGCAGCGGGTTCTTCTCCATTGCAATCTGCACGGCCTGCGTTAGCGTCAACGGCGCCGGTTCTGCTTGCTGCTGCGCAAGAACGGTGCCCAGGAGCGCCAGAATAGATACTAGACTCGAACCGAACTTGAAACGGAAGCTCACCTCTGGACTCCAGCCGCCGCAAGCGGCTTCAGCCACTCGGTTTTGTCTCCGACGATTTCGTAGGTGGTGTGAAAACTGGCGGTCTTCTGCACCATGGCTCCGACCGAGCAATATTTTTCTTCGGAGAGGCGGATGGCTTCCGCGACCGCCGCGGCGTCGATTTCGAATCCTGTGATCACGTGATGAATCCGGACAGCGGTGAACACCTGCGGCGGACGTTCCGCCTGATCAGCCTCCACCCGCACCTCGTAGGCGGTGACTTTCTGGTGATATTTCTGGCGTAGGATGGTGATCACATCGAACGCGGTGCATCCGGCCAGCCCGGCGGACACCAGTTCGATCGGCTTGGGACCGGTGCTTCCAGCCGCGTCGTCGAGCAGGAAGTCGTGGCCACTGCCGGTATGCGCCACAAACTGGCGTTGTTGCTTAAGTGGTTGAGTCAGTTCGACTTTAGCCGTAATCATTGCTTCCTCCGATATCCCTTGTGCTATAAGTTCACCGGAATAAATGCAAAAAGGCTGGGTTTGTTACAGGAAAAATTCGACAGCCGTGCAAGGCAGGCTTCTGTGCTTTTACGACGGCGCACCGTCCTTGAGGGCGCCCGATTAAGAATTGATAATGCGGAGAGAAACCAAATGAATGGGACTTGTAAGAATGGCGAAATCCTGCTCGCACTGGCGCTGGCCTCGATTGTGCTGGTCTCCGTAGCTTCTGCTTATCAGGCGAGCCTCATACCCACCACACGGCTGATCAATCCCGATGAACTGGTCAAGATTCTTCAGTCTCCCAAGGGCGAAAAACCCTTCATGTTTCAGGTTGGTTCCCACGTGCTTTATTCGCAGGCACATATCCCTGGTTCGGAGTACATTGGCCCAGCAAACAGTGAAAGCGGGCTGCAGCAATTGAGGAAGCGCGTGGAATCCATGCCTCGAAGCAAGTTCATCATCATTTATTGCGGCTGTTGCCCTTGGAGCCATTGCCCCAACGTCAAGCCAGCGGATGATGCCTTGCGCGCGCTGAGCTTTACCAACGTAAAGGTTCTATGCATCGCCAATAACTTCGGCGTTGATTGGGTCGACAAGGGCTATCCCGTGGCAAAGGGCGATTAGGGATCGATCGTCACATGAAGACGAAGCTGGTCATCGGGATGGCATTCGTCGCAGTTTGCCTCGGAATCTTTTTCTTTGAACGTCCTACCCGATCCAGCAACCGCCGCGCTGTTGTTACAGAGCGCTCGCTCGCTCCCGATTTCTCGCTGCCGGAATTGACGGGCCAACGACTCAGCCTCTCGACTTACCGGGGACAGGTCGTTCTCCTGGACTTCTGGGCCACGTGGTGTGATCCGTGCCGGGAAGAGATCCCGCATCTCGTGGAATTACAGAACAAGTATCGCGATCAGGGCCTGCAGATCGTTGGCGTTTCGATGGACGACGGACCGGAACCGGTGCGTGATTTCTATCAGCATTTTAGGATGAACTATCCGGTGGTGATGGGCAACGCGCAGATCGGCGAACTTTATGGAGGTGTTCTCGGATTACCAATCGCCTTCCTGATAGGGCGAGACGGACGTATTTATTCCAAGCATATGGGCGCGACCGATGTCACTGTCTTCGAAAAAGAGGTCGCGAGCCTGCTGCAGAGATGAAAAGCTGCGCAGCCATACTTATTTCTGTGCAAGATCGAAGGTAACAGGAAACCAGGGCGTCTTACTGCCTCCCCGCCGCTTGTTCCTTGAATTGCTGATTGGTCCCTACGAAGAATTCCTCATATTTTCTTTTGCCGGAAGAACCAGAGGCTTCGCCGTTGATCTTGCCCCAGATCAAAGCCTGTGGACCGGAATCAGGGATCGGACGCGCACCGGCACTGGACGAAAAATGGTAGGAGTCCTTGGCCCAGCCGTTTTGCTCCGAAGAAGACGTTCGCAACAATCCACTGGGCGGAATTGCCAGCACGTTCTGGCCGGCCTCCACGGGCAAAGGGGGCGCGCCCGCGACTTCGAACTCGACCCGCACCCAGCCGGTGTACCCATCCGGAATCAAGAACCGTGACGATCGCCGAGTTGTATTCCGAGCGCTCACGCTCAGCCATGCCGCGAGGCCAATGACAAGCGCGAGCGAGGCGATGCCCACGACGATCCGGGACGACCGTCTTGTCCCATTGGGAAAAATCCAGCCGGATGCACCACCGTCAGGCTTCTGTCTGAAGCTCACGATCGCCGAATACACCGTTACAAGAACCAGAAGGGCGGTCGCGAGATATGGCAGTATCACCGGGTTCACGAGCGGGTGCTTTCACTTGAGACTGCGGTCGCCGGGGCTATCCGTGTTCGAACTATGTTTGCAATCGCAGGACCGTAGAAGCACCAAACCGCGAGCGCGGCGATCAGCGCCACTCGCGCCGCGGCGTATGGCCTGAACAGGCTGACATATGCGGCGATCAGCAGACAGAACGAACCGAAGATCGAAACCAACTCCAGAGGATTAAACGGAGCCCCATACATGGCGAGCGTCAGCAACACATACACGTGATATCCGGTGACCACACCGGTTACGAAGTATAAGAGGAACGGCAACATCGTCAACTCCAAAATACTCGCGGCGACTATTCTAACGGCTTTTGCATCGGCAACACGTAGACATAATGCACAAGTACATACATGAGAGCGACCAGAGTGGCGACTGAGAGCGAAAGCAGTATCCCTTGAAGTGTCGTGAGCGGCAACTGCTTGTTCTTTTTCTTCCTTCGCATACTTCCATTCATAAAAACCTTCGCGGCCCCGGCAGGAAACTGTTGCTCCTTTCGCGTAGCGAGATTTCATTCGGACCCGCGGCTGTCAACGCCTCAGAGAGTCCTGGCAGAGGGTCCCTCCTAGATTCCGGTCGTCTGGTATTGCAGCACTGCAAGGGAGAGACGGTAGTCATAGCCAGCTTCCACATTGGCGATCTGGGCTTGAGTCTGCTGCAATTGTGCCTGGCTGAGCTCGACAATCGAACCTAATCCCAGGTTGTACCGTGATTGCGCAAGATTGAGCGCCAGGTTGGCTTGATCCAGGAACTGCTGAGCGACCGCGAGGCGGTCGAAGGCGGTCGTGGCGTTTAGCCAACTGGTGCGTACATCACGCGAGATCCGGTCGCGGATGTCCCGCAGCCTTTCCTGAGTGGCCTGGGCACGGAGCGAGGCTTCCCGCGCCCTCGCGGTGTAGAGAAAGCCATTGAATACTGGAATGTTGACGTTGACCCCGACGGCGCCATACCAGTTGGAAATGACTGGATTGCGCACCGGAGTGTCTCCCACGGCTCCGAGAGCGCGGATGTCAGGGAAGAGCAGATCACGTTCCGCCTTTTGAAACCTTTGGGCGGACTCGGATTGGAACTCAAGCGCCAGAATCTCTGGCCGCATGTTGAAGGCGGCGGAGATCAGATTATCGACGTTGTCTGACGGCGGAGCAACCGGAGAGGTATCTTCGACCAGTTGGAGATTTTGCAGGCTCGAAAATCCCAGCACAGCAGAGAGTGACGCCTGCGCCGCGTTCAGGTTGTTCTGAGCGTCGAGTAGAAGGAGCTTCGCCTGCGCCAGGTTTACATTGGCAAAACTGAAATCGAGCTCTGACTTCAGTTTGCTTTTGAACAGCGCTCCTACTTGATCAGAGACCGTCTGGCGATCTTTCACGGTCTGCTGGGCCACTGTTAGTACCGCCTGCGCTTGCAAGGCGGTGTAAAACGCTTGATCCACAGCAATGAGAATCTGCTCCTTGGTCGCTAGCGCGTTCTGATTCTCCGCTTTGGCGGCCAGGTTCGCGCTTGCGACCAGGTTCGTCGTACGTCCAAAGTCCGTAAGGAGTTGGCTCACCATCGCGCCAGCTGCGGCTCGCTGGTAGAGAGTGGGGTTGTTCAGTGCTCCAGCCGTGAGACGTGTGCCGGGATTGGCATCAACCGCAGTGAGATCAATGCGAGCGGTAGGCCACAGACCCGAACGCACTTCTCGGGTTACCTGTTGGGAGGCGAGAGCGGTCAGCCGCGCGACTGAGATCTGCGGGTTGTTCTTTAGAGCAAGGGCCTGCGCCTGCTTAACCGACAGAAATGTGGGAGTTCCAGGACTGCTCTGCGGCACGGATGTTCGCGATGTCATTTGGCCCGCGCTTGAAGTAGTCAATGAGGACGACACCTGAGGCATTGGAGTCGACGGAAGACTCGTGATCCCCGCCGGACTGGTCGCCTGTGCGGAACCGCACACGGATAAGGCCAGCATCAGAAAGATGATTGGCAGGTTCTTCGTCCTGTGAGAGTCCCTCTGGTGACGGTTTTGTTCCCGATTCATCCTTGCGTCTCCTGAGCTAGTGCGGGTGGATTCTTTTCTCCCCGTTTCCCGTACACCAACAGATAGGCAGCGGGCACGATGAAAATGGTGAGCAGCACGGAAGAGGTCAGGCCTCCGATGATGGCCCGTGCAAGAGGCGCATACTGTTCGCTTCCTGTGCCGAGCTTCAGCGCCATGGGCACCATTCCGATGATGGTGGCGAGCGACGTCATAAGAATCGGGCGCAACCGCACTCGACAGGAGGTAATGATGGCGTCTTGGACGGAATTTCCCTGGTCCTCGAGGCGATGAGCGAATTCGACAATCAGAATGCTATTCGAAGCCGATATGCCGACAAGCATGAGCACCCCCATGAGCGACATCACGTTGAGAGTCGTGCCCGTCAAAGGCAGAACGATCAGCACTCCGATGAAGCCCATCGGAATGGCCAGCATAATAAGGATCGGATCTTTGAAAGACTTAAACTGCGCCACCAGGATCAGGTACAGGAGAATTACCGAGAGCGACAGGCCGATGGCGAAGCTCCGGAATGACGCGTTCATGCCCTGCACCATACCGCGAAGATTGACGCGCACGTTCTCCGGAAGTTTTGTGTTGTTCAGGACTCCCTGCACTTCGTCGGCGGCTTTTCCCAAATTTTCCGTGGCCGGCGTGACATAGATATCCGCGACCCTCTGAATCTGGTAGTGATCCACTTCCGTTGGGGTCTGGATATTTTCCAGCTTGACCACGGCATCCAGCGTTGTTGGCCGCTTCATGTTGGGAGCTCGGATGGGAATATTGGTCAGATCTGTGATTTCGTGAATGGCGGCCTGGCCGCGCTCGGGATACTGAACAGTCAGGAAATAGTCGTTGCCAGTCTTGTGGTCCACCCAGTAGTTGGGGGCAATCATGGTGTTGGAATTCAGTGCGGTGATGACGTTGTCGACGACTTCTTTCTGGGTTAGCCCCAACTCGCCGGCGTGCACGCGGTCGACATCCAGTCGCAAGCCCGGATAGTTCAAGTCTTGCGGGATATAAACTTCGCCGACCCCGGGCAGGTTGCGTATGCGGCTAGCCAGATCTTGCGCCACACCGTAAATCTGGTGCATGCTCCGGCCGCTGACCTGTATGTCAATCGGGGCTTGCATTCCTGAATTCAAGATGGCATCAACCATCGATCCACTGGAGAGAAACGTCCGGATCTCCGGGAACTGATCTGCCAGTGCCTTCTGCACGCCATCCATGTACTCGAAGCTCGTCCGTTGATGGTCGTCCTGCAACTCCACCTGGATAGTTGCCATGTAGGGACCGGCATTGGTTGTGTACAGCGAAGAAAAATCGGGAACCACGCCGATGTTGGAGACGACCATCTTCAAGTCTTTGCCGCTGACGTGGTGGCGGATCAGATCCTCCACCTTGGCGACGTACTGCTCCGTCACCTCCAACCGCGTTCCAGTCGGAACCTTCAAGTTGATGGTGAATTGGCCGGCGTCAGTTCGCGGGAAAAAAGCCAGGCCCACGAGGGGATAGATTGCCAGACTTACGACGAATGCGCCGCTGAGGACCGCGACCGTGAGACCCGGACGAGCCACTGCGCGCTTCACCCAGTACTCGTAATAGTCCAGCATCTTGTTGAAATGACGGTTGAAGTTGGCAGTAAATCTGTCCCACCATGAACCACCCATGGCGGCTGTGGGTTCAATCTCATATTCATGCTTATCGTGTCCCGCGGTGTGGGGCACTGCCTTTAGAAAGCGCGAGCAGAACAAAGGGATTACAGTCATCGCCACCAGATAAGAGGCAAACAGGGAGATGGCGACCGCCAGCGCGAGTGCGGTGAAGAGAAATTTGCTCACGCCGTAGAGAAACGTAACCGGGAAAAATACGACCACCGTGGTCAGGGTGGCGGCTAACACAGCCAGGCTGACTTCCGTGCCCCCAACCTCGGCCGCTGCCATTGGAGTAGCTCCCTCCTCCAGATGCCGATAAATGTTTTCTAGCGAAATCACTGAGTTGTCGATGATGCGAGAAAAGGCTAGCGCCAGACCACCCAGGATCATGGTGTTTACGGTACCGCCTGCGAAGCTCAACACGACGAACGTGGCCAAGGCGGAAAGAGGAATCGAGAGAAAGACTGCGGAGGTGGCACGAAAACTCCCCAGAAAGATCAGAATCATCAAGCTGGTGAGCAGCAGTCCGAGTGCGCCCTCATGCAGCAGGGTCTTGATCGCTTCCTTCACGAAAGCTGACTGATCGAATACTACCGACGCTTTGAGTTGTTTGGGAATATCGTACAGGTGCTGAATTGCGTCCCGAATGCCATTGACCACCTCGATGGTGTTGGTGTCGCCCCCTTGCTTCATAATCGGCAGGTAAACCGAACGCTGGCCATCAACACGCACCAGGTTGTACTGGATCTGGTTCGCATCTTCCGCCTTGCCCACATCGTTCACGGTTACCCAGGAGGTGCCCACTGTCTTGACCGGAAGTTTCGACAACTGATCCATGTTGTCGACCAGGCTGTTGGAGTAAACGTAATAGTCGAACGGCCCCATCTTCACGTCGCCGGCGGGCAAGATGAGGTTGGAGTTGTTGATTGCGCCTACTACATCCATCGGGCTCAACTGTCGCGAAGCCAGCTTGAACGGGTCGACATAAACCATGATCTGGCGATACTTGCCTCCGAAGGGCGGAGGGATCTCCGCGCCCTTTACCGTCGCAATCTGGTTGCGGATGGAGAACTGCCCAACGTCATGGAGTTCGGTCTGATTCAGACCCTCCCCTTTGAGCGTCACCAGACAAACCGGTAAACTGGAGGCGTCGAACTTCAAAACCACGGGCGGGAGTGTCCCCGGCGGCAACCGTTTCAGGTCGGCCAGCGCCAGGTTCGAAACCTCAGTCACGTCGGCATCAGCGTTGGTTCCTGGCTGGAAGTAGAGCTTAATGATGCTGACGCCCAGCAGGGAGCGCGACTCCATGTGGTCGATGCCGCTGGCTAAAGTGAAGAAACGCTCCAGCGGATCCGTGATGTCGACCTCGATGTCCTCGGGCGGCATGCCGGAATAAAATGTCGCCACCACCACTTCCGGCAGATTGATCGTCGGAAACAAATCCACCGGCATGCGTGCCACGCTGGTGATGCCGATGACTGTCAACACCAGACAGATCACGATAATGAAATACGGATTACGAATAGAAAAACGAGACATTTGTGCCACCTGTGACTCTCGCCGCCTCCGGCGTTGTTTATTCCTGACTGCTTTCGTGATATTGCACAACCTGGGCCAGTTGAGGATGGACCTTCTCTCCTACCTTCAATCCGCCGCGATCGCTAACGACGACCTGCTCACCTTCGCGCAGCCCCGAGACAACTTCCGCATCACTAGCCGATTGAATCCCGAGGCTGATGACACGGTCCTCGATCTCGCCATCGGCATTCACGACAAAGACAGTTGTTTTATCGGCCCCGTGGTTCACAGCTTGCAGCGGCACCGTCGGGACACCATCTCTTTGCTCGAGCGTCACGTCGGCCTGGGCGTAAATGCCCGGAACCAACGTTCCGTCTTTGTTGCGAACATCGACTTCGGTGTGCATGGTTCGTGTATCCTCCCGAACGCCCACAGAAAAGCGCGCAACCTTGCCGGGAAAAGTTCGGTTGAGCGACGGTACACGCACGGCCACAGGATCGCCCACGTGGATGAACTGAACGTACGATTCCGGGACTGGTATCACCAATCGAAACAGATCGTCCTCCGATAACTTGACTATGGGCATCGCCTGCGTGCTCGATGCGGTGCCGGCCTGTACCAGGGTTCCGAGGTTGGCGTAGCGCTCAGTGACGACGCCGGGAAATGGAGCGGTGATTTTGGAGTAGTCAAAAAGTGTCTGATCGCGAGAGAGTTTCGCCTTGGCTACGGAAAGCTGACTCTGCGCGGCTTCCAGAGCGGCCTGGCCAGCGTCGACTTGCGAAGATGCCGCCAGGTCTTTCCCCTGAGCGTCATCCACTTCCTGTTGCGCCACGATGCCAGGCTGGCTCTCAAACACTCCGTTCAAGCGCGTGTACTGGAGATGTAGTGCTTTGTACTGCGCCTGGTAGCGAGTCAGTTCGTGTTGAGCCCTCGTCACCTGATTGGCCGCGTTCTTGATCTCTGCCTGGTCCTCCTGTAGTTGCGCCTCTAACTCTGGAATCTCAAGAATGGCCATGACTTGGCCGGCTTTCACGTGCGTTCCGTAGTCGACCAGCAACTTTTTAACGTAGCCCGACTCCTTGGCGTACACCTCAATCTCCTGAAAGGGCACCAACTCCGAAGACAGTGTGATGTGGCGGCCGAGGGATTTCTTCGCCACCTTAGTTACCCCAACAGTGATGGTTGGGCCACTCGCCTGAACTCTCTTGTCCCCGGCTCCTGAACAGGACGAGAGACTGACAGCGATCGTTACGGCAAGAACCGCAAGCGCAAGGGGAATCGATCGCGTGTGCCTGCTAGCTCGCGTTTTGCTGGATGTGCTACGGTTTCGAGTCATCGTCTCTAACCAGCCTTTTCTCTTTTCGTCTGTATCCATCTTCGGGCTACGGGATGCTCTGCTGTTGCTTGCTATCCCACTCGCTTCATAACCTCACCCAGCTTCGCCACGGAAAAAGTGCTGGATCGGCAAAAGTCAATGACTTGGTGCTCCGCCCGCTGCAATCCGGCCGCAACCCCAGGAACAGCACTGGCAATCTCCGAGGGTATGGTGACGACACCATGGCGGTCTCCGTGCAACAGATCGCCGGGTTGAATCTCCATTCCGCCGACGGTTACTTGAGCGCCGACGTCGAGGATGTGGGCATATGCATGCGAGACCGCGACATTCCCGGCAAACAACTGGATTCCCATTGTGCTCACCGATGGCAGCTCCCGCACGGCACCGTTGGTTAAGTAGCCCACGCAGCCTAGAGCCTTCAAAATCGCGGCGTGCATATCTCCGACGAATGCTCCTCGACCGGAAGGTTGATCCATGTCTTGCAGCACCAGAACCCGTGGCGAAGGAACTTCCAGGATGCGATTCCAGAAGTCGCCTCGGTCACGGAAGGTGCGGCCGCTGATGGGCGGTTCCCCGCTGCGGAGACGGGCGGTAACCGCATAACCCACCATCGGGGGAGCATCGGTGAACATGCACCGAATGCTGGCGTCGGTAAATCCGGTGTTGCGCAGCCTGACGTTGAACGTCTCGACTGCGTTCGCGATCATGCAGGTATCGAACCGGCGAAGAGCATCTAACTCGCCTTCGGTCAACAAGGCGGCACCGCCCATCTAAGCTTCCTTTCGAAAACACCGTTTTACATCCCACTGCAAACGAATCCATCCTGCCGCTTCAAAAGAGCAGAACGGGCGATGCAGTCTGCCCCGTTCTTTAAGCCCATGGCGGAATTGCGCTGGCCTTTAATCGAGGCCTTCGTCGACGGCACATGCCAATCGCACGAAGAGACTCGATCAGTAACCTGGGACTACCGCAAACTCAAGGCTAGGTGCGAATGTAATTAGGAAAAGGATCCGACTGAGGGAGGAGGCCGGTTATACAGACTTTCTTCGAAGAAGAGACTCGGTATCGGACCTGCAGGGGCAATGCGGGGATAAGAACTAGGCGCCTCCAGAACGGCTGAGTCAACAACGGGTGCTATCCAACTCGCAGCGTTCTTCATCAGGCGCTGCCTGCTCGGCTCCGGCGACCCGTGCTTCTGGACGGTCGTTACCGTGTTGCCGGGAGACCCTCGAGAGAAGGTATAGCGAGTGGCCACGCTCGCGGTGAGTGAGCACACCGCCAGCAAAACTACTAGCGCACACCAGCGCCTGCAGCGCGAATCTTCGGAGTTTGTAATCCGTAGCATCTCGCGTTTGAAGACCCCAACGGTTTGTAGCATAAAAGACGGAGCCCGGGCAAGCAAGTGGCAGATGGTGTGACGAGGGTAACTTCAACTCAACTTCTGTTTGATAGCCGCACCGTTTGCGTTGGTCGCACGATGCTAAAGATATTTGCAAGCACGAGGGGGGCTTGTGAGAGCTCAGCTCAACTCCCGCGCCATGCATCACTCTTGCCCCGCTTGTCTTCTGTTACACTGGCGCGCATGAGTGCGACCTCCCGGAGACAATTTCTCGAACAGTGCGCAGGCGCAGCCGCCGGAGCGTGGCTCTTGCCTGAGCTCGCACGCGCGACGACTGCTTCAGCGCCCAATGTTAAGTTTCCTCCTGCGGCGCGAGACAGGGTCGCAGTGGCGGCCTATCCGTTCCGGGAATTTATTGTGGGATGGAAGGGCTGGGACGGCAAGAGCCCGAGTTCCGTTCCAGTCGCGCAGCAGATCGAATTGAAGGATTTTGCGGCGCACGTCGCCCAAAAGTTTAATGTGCACAAGATTGAACCTTGGAGTCCAATTTTCCCTTCGACTGAGGCGAAGTATCTGGAGCAGTTCCGATCCGCGGTAGAGAAAGCCCACTCCGGAATCGTAGATATCGCCGTCGACGGCCGCTACAGCCAGTACTCGACCGATCCAGCCGAACGTGACCGGGCAGTGACTTCCAGCAAAGAATGGGTGGACGTAGGAGCCGCCTTGGGGTCGCCCAGCATCCGGACACACATTCATGGCCCAAAGGATGCAACGCCCGACGTAGGCCGCACGGCCGACACACTCTCGCGCGTGGCTGAATACGCGGCCAAGAAAAACGTCGTGGTGCATCTGGAAAATGACGATCCGGTGAGCGAAGACCCATTCTTCATCGTGCAGGTGATCGAGAAAGTGAATAGCGCCTGGCTGCGCGCCCTGCCGGACTTCGGCAACTCGCTGGCGGCGCGTGATGAAGACTTCTCGGATCGTGCGATGGATGCGATGTTCGCGCATGCCTACGGCATTTGCCACGTCAAGGACGGCGAGGTAAATGACCAGGGAAACGCCGTACACGTCGACCTGGCGCGGACATTTGGCATCCTGAAGAAGCACAGCTACAAGGGATATTGTTCGATTGAATACGACGCGCCGGGCGATCCGTACAAGCCAACTGCGGCTTTGGTGGAGCAAACGGTGAAGTTCCTCTCGTAGGCGGAGCGTGGCCGAGTCGCAACCAATGACGCCGGAGTCTCCTGAGGCTTCCCTCGCCGGCCAGTTGCGCGATCTCGCCGTTCTCTTCCTCAGGCTCGGCGCGATCAGCTTCGGCGGTCCGGCGGCTCACATCGCTTTAATCGAAGCGGAAATCGTCCGCAAGCGGCAGTGGGTCACAAGGCAGCAATTTCTCGACATGGTGGGCGCGGCTAACCTGATTCCTGGCCCCACCTCCACCGAACTTGCGATCAACGTTGGCTTCGCGCGCGCCGGATGGATGGGGCTGGCCGTGGCTGGAGCGAGCTTCATTCTACCCGCGGCCCTGATCACGGGAGCCTTCGCGTGGGCTTATGTCCGGTTCGGAGCGCTGCCTCAGACCGCATCGGTACTGGCGGGAATCAAGCCGGCAGTGATTGCCGTGATTGCAGTCGCGATCTGGCGGCTGGGAAAGACCGCGGTTAAGGATGTGCCACTGGCGACGCTCGCAGGTCTGTCGCTGGCGGTATTTTTTCTGGGCGTGAACCCGATTGCGATTCTGTTCGGCGGCGGCGTCATTGGCATGCTGGCGCGACGGCTGACGAGCACTCACACCACCGTGGCGCTGTTCGGGTCGCAAGTGCTTCTGCGACGGCTTGTTCGTTTAGACGCGCCCCGAGCGCCGTGGACTAGATTCCTGCTATCGCCAGGTGTCGCTATCGTGTTGGCCGCCGCCGCTGCCCCTGTGGCGACTCGACCGTCGCTCCGCAGCATCGCATTGTTTTTCCTGAAAGTGGGTGCGGTGCTGTACGGTGGCGGATACGTTTTACTGGCCTTCCTGGAGCAGGGCCTGGTGCGCCAGCATGCGTGGCTGACGCGTCAACAATTGCTCGATGCGGTGGCGATTGGGCAGTTTACCCCCGGGCCGGTGCTCTCGACGGCAACGTTCATTGGATACATTCTAGGGGGCGTGCCGGGCGCCGCCGTGGCCACTGTGGCAATTTTTCTGCCGTCGTTTTTCTACGTCGCGCTGCTGGCCCCGGTGCTATTTCGCCTGAGGCAGTCGGTGTGGATTGCGGCGTTTCTGGATTCAGTGAATGTGGGCGCGATTGCGCTGATGGCTGGAGTCACGTTCCGGCTGGGGGTCGACGCGCTGCGGGGGTGGCCGTCGTGGGTGGTCGCAGTGACGGCGCTGGGTGTACTGCTGCGGTGGAAGGTGAATCCGGCGTGGGTCGTCCTGGGTGGTGGGTTGGCCGGGTTGCTGCTGGCCACTCTCCTCTGGTGGTGATAGTCTGCGAGTCCGAATCTTCGATCTGCTTGTATAAGGAGACCAATGAAGCTACGCAAAATTGTTGTGGCGACTTTAATTCTTGCGTTTTGTGTTGCAGCAGGCGCAGCGGACCGAAAGTACATCGTGAAGCCGCGCTCGGGTGACAGAAAAGCGCTGCCATTCAGCGAAGGAGTTCTGGAGGGCAACACGCTCTACATCGCGGGCCACATCGGACTGGACGCCAAGACAGACCTGCCGCCTACGAGCGCAGAGGAGGAAGCCAAGCTGGTGATGGATGGAATCAAACAGACGGTGGAATCCGCTGGAATGTCGATGGACGACGTGGTGTCGCTGCAGGTTTTCTGCACCGACCTGAAGCTCTACGACACGTTCAACGCTGTCTACAAGACCTATTTTCACGGCGACTATCCGGCCCGGGCATTTGTCGGAATCGACAAGCTGTTGCGCGGCGGAAGGTACGAAGTGTTGGGGATCGCGATCAAGAAGTCGCAGTAGGCAGTCGTTGATTCGTGTTTTATTCGCCTTCGAGCCGGGGTTTGTGGTAAATGTATAAGCCATGCGCAAGGCCATTAACCATCTTAAGAAATGCGACCCCGTTCTGCGCGGAATCATCGAGCGCGTTGGGCCGTGCCGGATGGAGTTTGGGCCGCCGGAGTTTCATAGTCTGGCCGAGGCCATTGTCTACCAGCAACTGAACGGCAAGGCGGCAGTGACGATCTTCAAGCGTTTTGCGGCGCTGGCGGGGGAACCGCTCACTCCGGAAGGAATTCTCAAGCTCAGTGACGAACAGTTGAGGAGCGCCGGGTTGTCGAAGCAGAAGTCGGCGTATCTGAAAGATCTGGCGGCAAAAACGGCGGCTGGAGTGCTCGGTTTTTCGCAATTGTTGGAGATGCCGGACCAAGAAGTGATCAAGCACCTCACCCAGGTTAAGGGCGTTGGCGTCTGGACCGCGCAAATGTTCCTGATGTTCACGTTGAAGCGTCCGGACGTGCTGCCCACGGGGGACTACGGCGTTCAGGCGGCAATCAAGAAACACTACAAGAAGCGCCAGATGCCGAAGGCGCACATTATGGAGAAGATCGCCAAACCCTGGGCGCCGTATCGCAGCATTGCCTGCTGGTATCTGTGGCGGAGTCTGGATATCAAAACCCTCTAACAACCGCCGACGCTCTGGCGTTCTCGCGTGCCCCCTGTGATCCCCTGTGCCCTCTGTGGTTAAATGATGGTCGATGGCTGAGATGAAGATCCGTGTGCTGGTAGCCAAGCCCGGGCTCGACGGGCATGATCGCGGCGCCAAGGTCATTGCTCGCGCATTGCGCGATGCGGGGATGGAAGTCATTTACACCGGGCTGCGTCAAACTCCGGAGATGATCGTCAACGCCGCGCTGCAGGAAGACGTGCAGGTCATCGGGCTATCGATTCTCTCTGGCGCCCACAATGCGATCGTGCCGCGCGTGATGGACTTGCTCAAACAAAACAAGATGGACGATGTGATCGTGCTGGTGGGCGGGATCATCCCGGATCAGGATATTGACGGGCTCAAGAAAGCGGGCGTCGCGGCGATTTTCCAGCCGGGCACGGCGATGGATGAGATCGTCCAGTTCATTCGCGCAAACGTGAAGGGCCCCACTGTGCCGGCGGCCGGCTGATGGCCGAAGTCAACAGTTCCCGCATCCGAGACACGCTGGCCAATACGGTCGGTCCCGCGCCGTGGTATTGGAAGACTTTCCCTCAACTACGATCCTTTGCGGGCCAGCACTTCGTTTGGACCCATCACGGCGAGCAAGGGCCGATTGCACACCTCGTGACGCTGGGTGTGGAGCCGCAGCCAGATCGAGTTGGCCTCGCACTCAACACGTACTGCCGTCCCTTTCTTGTGCCACCGCACTTTCTGGGCATATGGTGCCCGGAAGGGCGAAGCCTCCGCTTGACTTGTTTCGATCCCGATCAGTTGAAGGCATTTGACCTGGCCGAAGTCGCTGGCTGGTTCAAGCCATCTGCGGAACGCATTTATGCGACGACGCCTCCAATTGCGGATTTCGATGTTCCTTTGGATTTGGGTCCAGGCACTCACAAGATCGAAGTGCCGGTTGAGTTGCAGAGCGTGGATGAGGTGATCGTGCCCTCCAGTTACAAGGCGATGTCGAACGACGATCCCGCATTTGCCATTTTCGTTTTCTACCTGCGGGCGGGGCTAGTGGAGGTTCTGCCCCAGAAGTGGTTCACGGCGGCACAGTACCGCGTGGGGCAGCAGTGGATCACGCGGGCGGCCCGCGATCAGGAATCGCACCGCATCTTCGGCGAGTGCTTCGGAGTCGGTACGTTTCTTCTGGAGGAGGACGGGAGCCGGTTGGCGGAGTGGGTAGAACGCAAGGCTTAGTTTTTGGTACGGATCGTACGGGCTAGCGCAGGGGATAGCCAGATTCGCCAGGACGATGGCCATCGACCTTGACCACTTTCATTCCCTGTTTCACATCACGCGCGTCCACCATACTGATGGCTCCAGGAAAGGCGCCCAGGGCTTCCTTCTGCATTCCGATCGAGGGGACAATTGAGGGCTCGCTGCCGGCCTCGCCGCGGAACACTTGAGCCGTCCAATACTGCTTGTATTCGCTCTCTGACATACCGAGCAGACGGAGCAAGACGAACCGTTCGTGACTGCCGGGAGGCCGCACAATCAGCCGGATGGGAAGACCGCCAGGCCAGGAGCCTTTTTGTCCGGAAAATACCTTGCGCAGCTCGATGAGACTTAAACCAGTGATCGGGTTCGCCGGATTCACCACAACCGCTACGTCCCCACCCTGGGCCAGCGCCGGGGGAATGAAGGCCAGGCTTGCCACTAGTGCAAGGAGCAGGACCGGAATCGATTTCATGCCCATTCGGTTTCCAGCGTCAAAAAGTAAAAGCAAACTGCAATTGCAATCCGTTCAAGTCCGGCTGCCCCTTGCGCAACGTGTGGTCTAGCTGTGCCGTGAATGCAACGTAGTCGTTCAAGTCGTAACGCGAACCAAAAGAGGGTCCGTGACGTAGCAAGACATCTTCGAATACGCTTCCAGGATTGGTGTTGACGTATTGATAGCGCAAGAAGGGACGAAAATTGCCAACCCTTCGCGACACTTGGCTGTAGAACGCTGGCATGTTGAATAGTTCCGGATCGGATCCTTGGAGTTCGGAGTGCCGGATCAGGAGGCCCTCGTTTAGCAGCTCAAGACCATGCCCGATATACACCACGTAGGCATTGACGATCGTCTGCCCGTACCGGTCATTCAGTCCTCGGTGATTGTTGCTGATCTTGTCGTGGAAAAAAGATCCGCCCAACTGGAGTCCACGTAACCAATCGGGGCGTGCGAAGAAACCGAGGAGCACGTGGTTACCGTCATTCTCGTCGTTCAGCAATCCGGAGCCGTTGATGTCGGGTCGAACGGTATCACTGGAGCCGTATTCGGCGAGATAGTTCAAGCCCAGCTTGCCGGAGGGGATCAATCCAGTGACAGAGAGGCCTACGGCCTGGGTGGGCAGCAGACCCCCATTGCTGGCATACTCCATGATCAATGGACGGTCGCTTGTAGTTTGTAGCCACGCAGCACTACGAAACGCCCAGTTGTAATACCCAATTCCGGTCTGATAGCGTCCAAGAGACATCTTTAAGTGATCGTCGAGATCGTATTTGAGCAGCACGCGACGCAGGTCGAGTCTGTAGCTTTGAGCGTCGCTTTCCTCAAAAACAACTTCGCCCAGCACGCTCGCCCGGTCGCTGAGCTTTGAGGTCAGGAACAGGTCAAAATCGCCGGTAAAGAAGTTTCCCGCCGACCCGGGGGTGAATCCGTCGGTCCCCAACTCGGTCTTGCGCTGGTCGAGGACTTTGTAGTCGGCCTCTCCGAAACCGCGCCACTGAATGCCCCGTAATTCGTGCAAGGAAGGAGCCTCTTCAGCAGAGAGCGCACCAGAAGTGGACACCGCGGCTGGCTGCGGCGACTCAGGCGGCGATGCTGTCGCAGTTGCAGTAGAAGGAGCGCTGTCTCTCACCGCTTCGAGCAGTTTCACCTTCTGCTGTAGTTGTATCGTCTCCTGTTGCAGATCTTTCACCTGTTGCACAAGGTGAGACAACGTTTCCGGATCGGTCGGAACGGCCTTCTGCGACTGGAGTTGGCTGCCCAAGACCAGAATCGCAATCGTTGCCATTGGAATTCGTAGCATAGGGTGTGTGCGCCCCCGCAAGGAGTACAGATCTGCTGCATTAGCGCGGGCTCTCAGTTTGACTTTCGGCAATCGCGGCTAAGAGCATCGCATTACCGAGGTACCGGCCCACGAGCCTTCCGAACCTGGGATGTCCCGCTCGTGGCGAGAACCAAACGGGGAAGCACACTCGATGGGTTGTTCTTTCGTTTCAATGCGAACGGTGCGGGAGGTTTCGGTTTTTCATCTGTGCTCCGACGACCAAACCAACCGGCTCACTAAAGCGTGCGTGTTGGCACTTAGTGATGTTCTCCGGAATTTGGTGTCGGCACAGCAACCGCTGGTAATCGCCGGGAACCGTTTCTTTTCGGCGGGCGCTGACTTGAAGGAAATTGCAGGCCTGGACGGCCCTTCAGCTCACGATTTCGCGGACATGGGGCAGGATTTGATGGGTGCCATCGAACGCTTCCCTGCACCAGTGTATGCCGCCATCTCGGGATACTGCATGGGCGGAGGGCTGGACCTGGCATTGGCGTGTCACTATCGGATTGCTTCGCCGCACGCTGTCTTTGGACATCGCGGGGCAGCACTGGGACTGACCACAGGCTGGGGCGGAACCCAGCGGCTGCCGCGGTTGATCGGAAAAGCGCGGGCATTGGAGATCTTAGTGACCGCAGAGAAGGTCACCGCGCACCGAGCCTTGCAGATGGGTTTGGTTGATGCGGTCGTGGAAAACCCGGTAGAGGAATCATTGCAGAGAATTCACGAGACGAAACGGTTGGCTGAGCTTCCCGCTTTCAACGTGGTGGATCAAACGGGACGCTGACCTGCACCACCGTCCGAGATCGACCCGGCGAGTAAACCCACTTTTGGACTGCGCTCGCTGCCGCCTCGCCAAGAATGGGATTTCCGCCCAGCACCTGGACGTCCTCGACTTTGCCCCGGGCCGAGACGGTCACCGCCAACCGCACAGTCCCACCAATCTTAAGGCGCCGCAGAGTGTCCGGGTACTCCGGTTCAACCCTGGCTAACAGCATCCTTTCAGCATCGCTGCCCTCGGAGACAATGGTCAAGACCTTTACCCCATTCGCACTTGCGGCGGGGCTCACGTAACCGATGGCACCTTTAGTTCTGGCAACGTATGCCACAACCTCGGCGTCGGAAGCCAGAATCTTTGGCATCGAGCCTCGGCCTGTAAACACAAGGGCACGGTAAAAGGTTTGCAGGTCATCGTCATTTCGTCCCAAGACTCCTGTCAGGAAAGCCGCATGAGGCGCGCCGCGCTTCTGCAAAACCGGCTCGACGTGCGTGCCATCGGCCAGAGAACTCCGCTCCTCGAGAAAGACGCGTCGCAGTTCGACCGCAGAAATCACGTCGGATTTGACGCTTAAGTTGGCAACTACCTTGATTTCGCCTGCCACGGCGTTCAGGGTCGCCAGAAGCGTAAACCCTGCGGCTATGAGGAGTTGCTTGAGAGTTTTCATCGACATTCCTTTCTCTCCTCCAAACTCCTCAGAAGTTAAAGCTGGTCTTGAGCACCAGAGCGTTGGTGTTAGGTTTGAAGCCAGTCGGGTTGACTTGGGGGTAGAATCCGTCCGGATAGGCGGTTAGCCCAAAGCCATCCATAAAGTGGCCTTCCAACTTCACGTTCCAGAACCGATTCAGATCGACGCGTGCGGATACGACCTTGTCGTAGATGTGATCCTGCGGAAGGCTCGGGTCCGTTTGATCGGGAAAGACTAGCCTCAGTGGGCCGCGGATGAGCGCGGTCACGTTATAACGGGAATAATACGAGCCGACCTGCAGCCTCTTAGTGACTCGATACGCTCCAGCTATGTACCAGCCCCGCATGTCGTTCTCCACGCCAGAGGTGACGGCGTAGTCTGCGTCACGCATGGAACGCCGATACTCCGCGTCGAGGCGCAACTTGCCCTTCGCGAATTGGCCATAGAACTGATTGGTCCAGTCGGACTTGGTCGTGGAATGAAATGGAACAAGGCCGGCTGAAGGATTGACCAGATTTACGAACGACCCATTGCCCTCAAGCTGCTCGTTCATTCGGGATACCCCAATCAAGAGACCCTTGACGGGAGTGTTCCACCGCAAATCGGCACCGTACTGCAGCGCCGTGTAGCTGCGGATATGGGCCTGCCACGCGGATAGAAGGTAAACATAGCCGCTGTAGATGCTGTCGCTGCGGCGGCCCACGTAGGCGGTGTAGGAAAGATCCCCCAGACTGTGGTGAAAGGGAATCTGGCCGAAGACATCGCCGCCCGTGTGAGCAATCGTGGCGTCGCGCAGATCGGTGGGATAGACACTCTGCGGCAGCAGTGCGAAGGTATGCAGAAAGTCCAGGTCCTGGGTATCGTTGTAGAGCCCCATCACCGTTTTCACTTTGCCCCCGCGAATGCCGAACCATGGCTTGAACTTGTAGTCGGCAAGAGCCCAGTCTAGCGACGGATGCCACTGGCCCAACTGGCCCAGGTTGCGGTCATACACTTGAGCGCCCACGCGGAACCGATCCGTGATCTGCATCGACATATTCAGCCCCATGTCGGTCATGGCGCCGCTACCCTGGCTGGTTTTCATGGTCAGCCAATTGTTGTCGTCCGTGGCTACAAGCCCCTGCGAAGCGAAGCCGTGGACTTGAACACGGCGGTCGAAGATCTTGAACTCTTGCGCCTGCGCCCCGCTAGTCATAGAGCACCAGACCAGCACCGCCAAGAAGATTCGCCGATTCATCGCATTCCTTCCTAAGAACCGAGCCTATGCAAGCAGATCGTCTGAGAAACAGAACACTTGAGCACAACTGACCGAACCAGAAGCCCCCTGAAACTTCGGTAACTGAAAAGCTGCAGGATTCTCATCTATTGAAGTGAAAGCAGAACATTCCAGAATCGCGACCGCACTGACGAGCATCCCGGCCCCGGTCCGCACTTGTTGGGCCGAGTTTGCGCGCTTCCGCTCCGCTGGTATACCGTAAACAGTCCGCTCCTTCGACCCATGGCCGACCGCAACGAATCTTCCACGGTGAACTCGTCTGCGCCAGAAAACGTGCTGACGACGAAAATCGACCCCACTTCGGCGCGCTTTGAGGCCAACATGCGTTTTCTTGCGGACCTGATGTCGCAGGTGCGCAATGAGGGCGAAAAGATTTGCGAAGGTGGTGGCGCCCGGGCCATCGAAAGCCAGCACGGCAAGGGGCGGCTGACGGCGCGGGAGCGCATCGCACGGCTCGCCGATACCGGGACATTTTTCGAGTTGGGTCAGTATGCGGCACACGGCATGTACGAGGAATGGGGCGGGGCACCCGCCGCCGGCGTGGTTACCGGCATGGCGCGCGTCCACACTCGCCTGGTGATGATCATCGCCAACGACGGCACGGTGAAGGCGGGAGCGTTCTTCCCGATGACGGCGAAGAAGGTGATTCGCGCCCAGAATATCGCCATCGAGAACCGCATTCCCACGATCTACCTGGTGGATTCGGCCGGGGTCTTCCTGCCGCTGCAAGA
>Ga0209698_10001017_pt1 | contig 32298 bp, 31 predicted proteins | sample LitLauG_LLR_2012_FD_187203 | JGI IMG/M metagenome (GOLD analysis project Ga0209698, IMG submission 187203) | Freshwater sediment microbial communities from Pennsylvania, USA - Little Laurel Run_MetaG_LLR_2012 (SPAdes) (version 2) | ecosystem: Environmental > Aquatic > Freshwater > Creek >... | reverse complement strand
CCGCGCTGGTCCATGGCCGCGGCTGCGATGACGCCGCGTTCGTTGGAGACTTTCTTGAGGCCGGCTAGTTTGCCCGGGGTAAGCTTCATGAGACTCCTCCTGATAGGAACGGGATGAATGCTGGAAACTAGTTATTGTAAACCAAGGAGAGAGGAAATCGGCGCCAGGTTCCGGCATTGGGCTTCAGAATTTCCGGCTTTAGGAAGTCAACGAGTTACGCTAGGTGGCCCAATTCTGCACCTTCAGGCCCCGTACTCGCCGGAATTCCTTTTCGTTATTCGTGACAAGGATCAGGCCAGACGCCAGGGCGTGGGCGGCGATCCAGAGGTCGTTGTTGCCGATCATCTCGCCGCTGCTCTCGAGATCAGCACGGATAAAGCCGTACATCTCAGCCGCTTTCTCGGGCATCGGCAGGGGTGGCAGCAGAGTGCTTAATTCGCGCAAGCGCTCCAAGCCAGATTCGCGCCGCGAACTTTTCATCGCTCCGTACAAAAGTTCTCCGTAGGCAATGACTGAAATCCCAGCCTCGCCCGGCCGAAGCCGTCCGAAGCGACGGAGCACCGCTTCGGGATGCTTTTGGCGAATGTAAATTACTATGTTCGCATCGAGCAGATAGCGGGTTTCCATCTACAAGCCCTTGCGCTCCTGCGGGACATCCTTCTTTCGATCCGGTAGAACCAGATCGTCGGGTAAGCCGAGGATCAAGTCGAAAGCTCTCTTCATGTCATTTTCTTTTTCCCGCAAAACGATGTCTCTGCCGCGGCGGAAAATTTCCACCTCTTTGCTCTTGAGGCGGAATTCTTTTGGTAAGCGAACCGCCTGACTGTTTCCCGAACGAAATACTTTCGCTATTCCCATAAATCCTCATTGTATATACATAGAGTATATACATCGGCGACGCTACTGTAAACGGCGAATGCAGCTATTGTCGTTGTCGAAAGTAGGCCTGCGGCAGCACAGCGTGACCGCGGTCACTGCACCCTGTCGCCGTTACGACTAGGCTACTGCCATGAATGTCACCGCCCGGGGGTGACGTCAATGCTGCTGTGGATCATGATCGCCTGCGCAGTGGGGGCTATGCTGCTCTTCGCTTTGGGTGCGTTCGACGAACTGCGCGACATCTGGACCCATCCGGATCACAAGGACCGTGACGACGAGTGGCATCATCCAAAACCAAAGTCTTGATGACAGCGGCTTGCCTCTTGAGTTGATCCACCGGAGTTGATCCACACCGAAAGACGCTAACCGCAGAGAGCGCTGAGAGTGCCGCGGAGTTCGCGGAGAGGCGCTGAGATTCTCTATTGGTCGGTTCTGACTCACGAGGAAGTCGGCGCGCAAGTAGTGGTATAGTGGTATGACCGCTTGTGTGTTCTGACGATTTGTATTCCGGGTGAAAATTCAGTATCAAACTCAAAGACTTGCCTCCGAGCCGAGGAGAGGAATCCGTCACCATGCCGATCGCAACCGTCAATCCCGCTACAGGGGAAGTCATCAAGACCTTTCAGCCGCTCTCTGAAGCGGAGATCGAGAAAAAGCTCCAGCTCGCTGTCAGCGTATTCAAGGCTGGGCTCAAGGTCCCGTTCGCCGTGCGCGCCCAGCGCATGCGGAGAGCCGCCGAGGTCATCGAACGCGACAAGGAGAAGTTCGGGCACCTGATGACCCTGGAGATGGGAAAGACGTATAGATCCGCCGTGGCCGAGGCGGTGAAGTGCACCACGGCGTGCCGGTACTATGCAGAGAACACAGAGCGCTTCCTGGCCGATGAAGTTGTCGAGACGACTGCGAAAAAGAGCTTCATCCGGTACTTGCCGATCGGTCCGATCCTCGCCGTTATGCCGTGGAATTTTCCGTTCTGGCAGGTGTTCCGCTTTGCCGCGCCGGCACTGATGGCAGGTAATGTTGGCTTGTTGAAGCACGCCTCGAACGTGCCGCAGTGCGCGCTGGCGATTGAGAGCGTTTTTCTGGAAGCCGGATTTCCGGAAGGCGCGTTTCAGACGTTGCTGATCGGCTCCTCCCAGGTTGATGCGCTGCTCAACGATCCACGCGTTGTAGCCGCAACCCTGACTGGGAGCGAGCAGGCTGGCATTCAGGTGGGCGTGGGCGCAGCCAAGCGGATCAAGAAAGTCGTGCTCGAACTGGGCGGAAGCGATCCCTTCATCGTGATGCCCAGCGCCAATCTAGAAGCCGCCGTATCGACTGCCGTCCAGGCTCGCATACAGAACAATGGCCAATCCTGCATCGCAGCCAAACGCTTCATCGTGGCCGAACCCATTGCGGACGAATTCGAGCGTAAGTTCGTCGCCAAAATGGAGAGTCTGCACATCGGCGACCCCCTTGACGAGAAGACCGAGCTAGGACCGCTTTCCACTCCCGATGCGGTGAAGGATCTTGATGCCGACGTGCAGAAGACGATTAGGGCGGGGGCCAAGCTGCTCACCGGCGGGCACCCGTTAAAGCGTCCCGGAAATTTCTATGCCCCCACGGTGCTGACGAACATTCCGAAGAACTCTCCGGCCTACGGTGAAGAATTTTTCGGCCCCGTGGCCTCCGTCTTTCGCGTGAAAGATATCGACGAGGCCATCCGGCTGGCCAATGACGTTCGCTTCGGCTTGGGCTCCAGCATCTGGACCAACGACGAGAAAGAGCGCGAGCGCTTCATCAACGAAATCGAAGCCGGCATGGTGTTCATCAACAAGATGGTGGCATCCGATCCGCGCATTCCCTTCGGTGGCGTCAAAGCCTCAGGTCACGGACGAGAGCTGGGAATGGTTGGTATCCGGGAATTCGTGAACGCCAAGACGGTGTGGGTCGAGTAGCGGGAAAACACAACGCAGGGGCGAGCGAAGGGGAAGTGGCTACCGGTTGATCCGCTTGTCCGGGCTTTGTGATGTCTCCGAGGATGGGGCTTGCTCAGCGTCGCTGAGGAGATCCATCCAGGGGCATTCGTCGGCTTGCATTCGGTGGACGGCGAGTTGCATCTTGTCGCCGGCGCCATCGTAGCGAACCCACACCACACGGTAACGGGCTTTCTTCTTTCCGTAGAGGATGCCAACTACGTCGCCAGACCTGAGATCGACATCGAGTCCCGTTAACAAGGCGCCGCTGAGGCTTATATCGAGAACCCTGGCTTCCTGCAAGAAGCGTTCCCCCCTGGTGTCGGCTCCCCAGACCAGAACCTGAAGGTCGGCAGTCCAGCGCGATTCACGGCGGCGGTCAAAGGTACGCAGGATACCCATAGTGGTTCTCCCACCGTATCGCCGCAGCAAAGCAAGGTAAAGGTTACGCAGTCTTTGGAGCCAGTCGAAAGTCGGCAAGGCATTCCCAGTTCGGGAAAGTTCAAGAATGGGAACGTCGAAGAACGAGAATGCTCTTACTACTTCCTCAGAGTGAGTCGGCTCAGCAGCTTTTGCTGGTTTGCGATCAATTCCTGCACGCCCTTTCGGGCGAGCGAGAGCATCTTCGCCAACTGCGCATCGTCGAAGACCTGGTGTTCGGCGGTGGCCTGCAATTCCACCATCTTGCCGCTGGCGGTCATGACGAAATTCATGTCCACGTCGGCGCGAGAATCCTCTTCGTAGCAGAGATCGAGCAGGACTTCGCCGTCGACAATCCCCACGCTTACGGCCGCGACGAAATCCTTGAGCGGAACCGATGGCAGGGTCCCGGCCTCCACCAGCTTTTCCAGCGCCAAACCCAGGGCGACGAACGCGCCGGTGATGGAGGCGGTGCGGGTGCCTCCATCGGCCTGGATCACGTCGCAATCGATCCAGATAGTGCGCTCGCCCAGTTTCGCGAGATCAGCCACCGCACGCAGCGATCGCCCGATCAGACGCTGGATTTCATGGGTTCGTCCGCTCTGGCGTCCCTTGGAGACTTCGCGAGGGGTACGAGTCAGTGTGGAGCGGGGAAGCATGCTGTATTCGCTGGAAATCCATCCTTTACCCGAGTTGCGCAAGAACTGGGGGACGGCCTCGTCGATCGAAGCCGTGCAAATCACGCGCGTGTTGCCCACTTCGATCAGGGCAGAACCTTCCGCTGTAGTGATGAATTCGGGAGTGATCTTTACGGGACGAAGCTGGTCGGGAGAACGGTTATCGGAGCGGTAGAACATGACTGGCGATTGTAAATGATCGGGCACCTGCGGCTTGCGACCTCGAACATCAGGTAGAGGGCCGAAGGGTAAGAGATTAGAAGTTCGGTCTGGCAACCCTTGCCATCCGCTCCACTTCTCAGCATAATACGCGGCACATATCGTCGCGTGTCCCCGGTGAAGACTCTAATAGCAGGAGGCTCCTGTGCTCAGATTGGCGGTTCAACTCTCTAAACACACCCTACCGGCGCTCGCTCTGATGTCCCTGCTCACCACTGTGGCAGCAGCTCAGCTTAACTGGGAGGGACAAACCGGGGGCCTCATTACTCCCTTCGCCTACACCAGTTCGTCCTCCATGGGGTTCGGGCGCCCACAATTGGCGCTGCACTATATGAATGGCGGAGCCGTCCTGGGGAATGACTTTCAGATATCGATCACTGCCGGGTTCCTGAAGATTGTCGAAGGAGGATTCACGCGGACCTTCAACGTCCTCGGCAACGATGAACTCGCGCCACTCTTTGCCAATGGCTTCAATGCGGCGCACATCAAATTCCGCGTGATGCCAGAAAACGCGTGGCATACACGGTTTGTGCCGGCGCTGGCGGCGGGAGCGATTGTGCGCACCCAGGTTCGCCGCGTCACGGAGGTGACGGAACGCGAGAACACTACTGCGACCGACTTCTTTCTAGTGGGCACGAAGACCATCGCGAACACCCGGGTGCCGATCGTGTTAAACCTCGGCGCGAAGTTAACGAATGCGTCCATCTTCGGCATCGCGGCGAATTCTCCGGGATGGGAGTTCAAGCCTTTCGGCGGTCTATTTCTGACGCTCAAGGCACCGCAGCACAGCCGGCTTACACTAGGCGCGGAATTCGCCCGGCAGCCTCGGCAACTGAAAGAAGTTCCGGGGACCGTCGTGCCTACCACCCTCAGTTATCTGGCCCGCTGGCGACCCGGCAACGATGTCCCGCTCACACTGGAACTCGGGTTGGTGCAACTGGGAAACAACCTGGGTGCGGGTTTTGATATGGAAGCCCGGCACCAGATCGTACTGGGCGCCAGCTACCACTTCTAAATCTGCTGCGAGCTTTGGGCGACTGTCTTGCATACCCTTGGAAAGAGGACAGATATGATTATTGACAATAGATATATCTATAGATATAGTTAACGACAGATCGAACGACAAGAGGCGGGGAATCCAGATTTCAGAGTGAAAGCGGTTTGGTTCCTCAATCTGCAATCTGGCTTCCGCATTCGCCTCGGATTGAGAGTCTTAGGAGGGAGTAGATATGTACGGAAGATGTGGAAGTTGGTGGCGCGGTGCGACAGGCACCCCTTTCATGGGCGGAGGTTTTCCCTGGGGACGCGGGGGCCGTTGGGGCAGATTCTTTGGGCCGGGCGAGATCCGGCTTGCTTTGCTGTCGATGCTCGAGAGCGGACCCAAGCACGGCTATGAGCTGATGAAAGAACTGGAGACCAAGTCAGGCGGGATTTACAAGGCGAGCGCGGGAGCCATTTATCCGGCGCTGCAGCAACTGGAAGATGAAGGAATGGTGATCTCCGATGCGGCGGCAGGGAAGCGCACCTATTCGCTCACCAGTGAGGGCCGGGCTGAATTGCAGAAAGAGGCGGAGACGGTGAAGCGAATCTGGCAGCGGGCCGAGCAGGTGGGAGACTGGGCTCCGTGGATGGGCATCGAGGGAGCTGAGGTGATGCGCCCTGCGGCAGAGGTGATGAAGACGGCGCTCAAGGCGGCGACTCGCGGGTCACATGACTCGGCGAAGATCGCAAAGATCCGCGAAATTCTGGAGCACACGAAGCGGGAGATCGAGAGCCTGGAAAAATCTTAGGCCGCGGGGAGGCATGTAGCCCCGGACGCCTTTGTCCGCGGTTGCGCGCGAAGCGCGCAATGAGGGGGTGACCAGTAGCGAACTGGCGTATCGACCTACGCGGCTTTGCCCGGCACGCCCGCTCCGCTCGCGGGGCGGCCCCTTCGACTGCGCTCAGGGCAGGCTGCGTCCGCCCTACACCTGCGCTACTGCCCGCTCTGCAGTTGTGTCGCTAGCTGGTTGACCGCTGCCACGTCGTAAAAGGAAGAAAGGTCGGCATGGCCCGCTAGCGTGTCGCGTTCTTTTCCATCCACGAGAATCTTTACCTTCAGAAGGTTCGGAGTATTCACCGAGACGGTCTGAATTAAAGATGCCACCGTCAGTTGCTCGACCAGCACGCCGGAGCGGTGGGTGTCGGCGAAGGCCGAGTTCACATCGATGACAGCGACTCCGGGATCGACCAGATAGACGCTGCGAATCTCGGCGCCCGCGCCCAGATGGTGTGGCGAATTCTTATCGAGGTAAATCGACAGCAACGCTCGCAGAAGTTCTTCGGCACGCTGCTGCCGGCCGGAGGGCATGGGAATCTGTGCGGACTCTGCGCGCAGCGTACCGTCGTCGTCGCGCGCGATGAACAGAACGACTCTCTCGCTGGGGCCGGAGACGGGCGGAGCGAGCGAGCGGGTGTCGATCGCGGCCGCAGCGGGAGCCGCAGCACTTTTCCGCATATGCCAGGCGTACAGACTGAGACCGAGCACTGCCGCCAGCAGGATGGAGAAGCCGATGACGAGATGGCGCGGAATCATGGGTTCCACCTCATGGAGCGTTTCCTAACTGGTCGCGCACAGATGCGATCGCGGTGGCGACCGCGCCGGCAACGAGCTGCTGGTAATCGGGCGCAGTCAGCTGATTAAGATCGGATCCTTGCGGTGCAACCTCGATCGCGATGGCCGGCCCGGTCAGGTTGTTCAAGGGCCTGAGGGCAGCAGAGAGAGTTCGAACTGAGAGTTGACGTTTCTGTAATTCACCGGCGATCGCGGAAGCCGTACTCTGGCTCAAGGGCAGAGCGGGATGTTGCGCTGTGGTCCAAGAGCGGAATGGGCCGCGATCATCCTCTCCATAAGGAAGCAGTGCGGTATAGACGCGCACGCCGCGGCCGGTCGAACTGGCGTGGACTGCAATATAAATCGCCGCGTGGTCGGCGTTGGCGAAGACGGCACGCTGATCAACGGAGAGATTCGCATCCGAGTCGCGCAGGACCAGCGTTGAGATGCCGCGGCTCTCCAGTTCCTGCCTCAGGCTGCGAGCCAGGGCGACAGTCACATCTTTTTCAGCCAGCGTGGTGCTGAGGGTTTCCCCGTGATCGTCGCCGCCGTGGCTGGCATCGACGACGGCGAAATAGCGGCGGGTTGCGGGTGCGACAGCGGGAGGGGGCACAGGGGGTACGGGCTGCGGCGCGGTAGCGGCAGGAGTGGATGCGGCGGCGGGTGTCGCGCTCTGCGCGGGTGTCGAAGTCGGCGAAATGGTGATGGTGCGTCCTTCATTGGCGAACGAAGCGATCACAGGAACCGAGGCATTCACCGTGACCACACACGAGCCGTTGCTTTCCGAGTAAGTGGCGGAGGAAATCACCTTGCTACCGAAAGTCAGCGTGGGAGAAGCGGGGCCGACCAGGGGCTCGCGGGAGAACGTCATCCTCAGCACACCCCCGTCGGTGGCGATGGTCGGGTTCACCGGTGCAGTGAAATGAAAGACCAGCTTCGGAGGATTGTCTCCCGAGAGCGACGCTGTGAAGTGCGTGGCAACACTTCCGATGAAAAGCCGATCGGAAACCTCATGCAGCGAGACGGGGCCACCAAGAATGCGAGGGAGCAAGGCGCTGAGAGAGCCGACGGGCACAAGACCGCGCCTGTTCTCGATGAGGAATTTTCCGCCGAGCTCGGCGTCACGCCCCTGCACGCGAGCGCGAGTTTGGTTCACTTCAAACTCGGCTTGCACGTTGTTGTAGCGCAGGCGCCAGCGTGTATTGTCGGCTTTGGCGGTGACTCGGCCTAGAGGCTCAAGCAATTCCAGGAGGCCGACGTAGTCGCGGCCTTCTCTTTGAGCCAGAGGTAGCGAGTAGTTGGCGGCTACCGAGTAAACGGAAAGGTGCTTCTCAGGCGCGGCTCCCGAGAGAAGAAGAGTGCACACCAGGAGCAGCGTGGAAACTTGAAACAAGGTGCGGAGGCGAGACGCCTCCGCGACAGCCCGCGAGGCGCCGGCGCTAGAGTGGCTGCTAGTCCAGTGCATAGGCGGTGAGTCCGCTGAGCAGCTTGGGGTAGAAATCGGTAGACTTCTGCGGCATCACCTCGCCGGCGAGCGCAACCTCCCGCATCTTGTGCACGGGGCATGGATTCATCAGGAAGGCGATGTTGGCCGGGTGCTTGCCGGCCGTTTTTCCGCGAACTGCGGCAATGGCCTCGGCAGCTTCCCGCACATAAGACAGGTTTTGCTGATTGCGGATGGATTCCTCCGTGAGCTTCAGCACGCCTTCCAATAGACACTTGTGCAAATGCACGACGTCGAGGGATTGCTGGCGCGGCGAGAGCCCGGAAAAGAACTTTGCCGCATCTGGCTTAGGGGAGTGCAACAGGAAAGCGCGGTTGGCGGTGACGCCGAGGAGTGCAGTTCCTGCGCTGCCGCGCTGCTGCAACAGCGCGGTTGCGTCCGCTGCATCGATGGCGCGATCGACGTCTTCCACCTCGAAGAACTCGCGGCTCACTTTCAGGAACTCGTCGACCGCAAACGATGGAAGCGAGTGCACAACTCGATGCGTGGGAAGGATCAGCAGTCCGGGATCGTTCATGTTGACGAACGTCATCATCACATACTCGTAAGGAGCATCCCTGTTGGGAGTGTTGCTCGATTCGGCCCGGCATTCGTTGCGGAAGTTAAGCGCCGTCTCGTAGCGGTGATGTCCGTCGGCGATGACCAGCTTCTGATCATGCATTTTCGACTGGACCGACGAAATGACCGCGGGAACGGAGATTTGCCAGACGCGGTGTACAACTCCGTACTCGTCGGCGACGTCGATCATCGGGCGATTGGAAGTGGAGAGCAGGGAATCGATCTGTCCGGAATCTTCGTAGAGAAGGAATAGCTGTTCGTAATGAGCGCGAGTCGCGCGAAGCAAATCGAGGCGGTCGGCTTTCGGCTTGGCGAGTGTCTGCTCGTGACGGAATACTACCTTGGCGGAGTAATCATCGACACGGCCCAAGGCGATGAATCCGCGGCGCTCGAAGTTCTTGCCCGAGGGAGCGGTAAAGGTCTGCGAGTAGGGGTAGATGGAGGGAGCGGAGTCCTGCTGCAGAATGCCCTGCTCGCGCCATTGCCGACCAAAAGACGCCGCCCGGGTGTATACGTTGTCTTCTGTAGTATTGTCGTCCGGGTGGGAGCGGCCAAGAATAATACGGACGAGATTAAACGGGCTGGCAGTGTAGTACTGCTCCTGCATAGCCGCGGTGATCTTGTCGTAGGGTTGGGTAACCACCTGTGCTGTGGCTACCTTCTGCGGGTTGTAGCGAAGCGCACGAAAAGGACGTATGTCAGCCATAGGAAACCTTTGATTGTAACAAGTTACGAGTAAGGGCCGGGGAGCCCGCCAGACGGGCGTTTTGCGCTGGAGCAAGTAGCTCAAGAGATCCGGTGTTTTGTCTCCGAGATTTGACAAAAACTCTGCGCTGCTGGGCCAAAGCTGTGCTAACATCCGCGGCATAGAGGTATTTATGGCCCGCCTGGATGATGGGCGCCGGTCATCTCGCCCTGAGGACCTAGTTCGAAGTGGCATTACGGTTCCCGCTTGGGATCCGGCCAGAGCAGTGCGGCAGAAAAACCGAATCAGCCCGAATCTCGCGTGTTGCGTGCTGCTGGCAATGGCAGCTTTTCTGTGCCTGACCGCGGCGGCGTGGGCTCAGACCGACGTCAACGAAGTGCACATCCAGCCGCGCGAGGTTGAAAAGCCGAAAGAGCCGCCGAAGGAGAACATCGTCTCGACCAAGGACGGGTTGAGCGCGCGTGTGCGTCCGCTGAAAGTGGACGTAGATCTGGTGCTCGTGCCGGTAACCATCACGGATCCCATGAACCGTCTGGTGACAGGCCTGGAAAAGGAGAATTTCCAGCTTTTCGAAGGCAGTTCCGCGCAGGAGATTCGGACTTTCTCCAGTGAAGACGCTCCAGTTTCGCTTGGGGTGATCTTCGATTCCAGCGGGAGCATGAGCAGCAAGATGGACCGTGCCAAGGAAGCGGTGGTGGAGTTCTTCAAGACCGCGAATCCTCAGGACGAGTTCTTCATGATCACTTTCTCCGACGAACCGGAGACGGTGAGCGATTTCACCAGTTCCGTCGACGAAATCCAGAATAAGCTCATCTTCGCGGTTCCCAGGCACCGCACCGCGCTTCTGGACGCCATTTATATGGGCGTCAGTAAAATGCGGCAGGCCAAGTATGCCAAGAAAGCTCTGCTGATCATTTCCGACGGCGGTGACAATCACAGCCGCTACACGGAAAATGAAATCAAGTCTGTCGTGAAGGAAGCCGATGTCATGATTTATGCAATCGGCATTTATGACCGGTACGCTTCCGCCATGGAAGAGCGTCTCGGCCCGCAATTGCTGAGCGAGATCACCGAACTCACCGGCGGCCGGGCCTTCACGATTGACAATCCCAACGACCTGGCCGATGTGGCCACCAAAATCGGGGTTGAGTTGCGCAACCAGTATGTACTTGGGTACCGTCCAACGAAAGTGGTACGTGACGGCAAATGGCGTAAGATAAAAGTGAAACTGCTGCCACCGAAAGGATTGCCGCCTCTACGGGTGTATGCCAGGACGGGATATTACGCGCCAGCGGAATAGGACCTCAAGGGTTCTGCTACTTCTCACGTTGGTTCTCTGCCTTGGACGTGTGACCTGTGTGCCGGGCAGGGCGCAGGAACCGGCACCGCAGGACCAAAGCAAGCCTTCCGGCAACGAGCAATCCCCGAGCGAATCCCAGGAAAATCAGTCCACCCCTGATAGCAGTCAGGCTATCATCGTCTTTCGCAAAGACGTCGACGAAGTCATGCTGCACGCCACGGTTATCGACGACAAGCAGCACATCATCACGAATCTCGACCGCAACGCCTTCACCGTTTTTGAAGACGGAAAGGCGCAGAACATCATTTCGTTCCACCACGTCGACATTCCCGTCGCCATGGGCATTGTCATCGACAACTCAGGGTCGATGCGCGAGAAACGCGCGAAGGTAAATCAGGCGGCGTTGAATCTCGTGCGTTCCAGCAACCCCAAAGATGAAGTCTTCATCGTCAACTTCAATGATGAGCAGTATCTGGATCAGGATTTCACTCACGACCTGCTGAAGCTGAAAGAAGCACTGGAGAAGATCGACGCCCGGGGCGGAACCGCCCTCTACGACGCGGTAGTCGCCTCCGCCGATCACCTGAAACAGAACGCTCGCCTGGAAAAAAAGGTCATCTTCTTAGTCACCGACGGTGAAGACAACGCCAGCAGCGAGACTCTGGAGCAGGCGGTCAAGCAGTTGCAGCAAGAGGGTGGGCCTTCGGTGTACGCCATCGGAATCCTCGGCGACGAGGACCATCCCAAGCGCGCCAAGAAGGCGCTGCAGATCGTCGCCGATCGCACCGGTGGGATCGCGTTCTTCCCGAAGACTCTGGATGAAGTCGATGCCATCAGCCGTAACATCGCGAACGATATCCGCAACCAGTACGCGATTGGATACAAGCCGACCAGTCCCAAGAAGACCGGAGAGTTTCGCCAGATCCGAGTGGAAGCCAAGGCAAAAGGCCACGGCAAGCTCGTAGTTCGCACCAAGAGCGGATACTATGCCGGCGCCGAGTCCGCGGTCAGCACCTCAAAATAGCGATCAGTGCCCGGCCTGCTCCAGCAATTGCGCAGCTGAGTCGATCAGCGCTGATTCCTGCTCAAGCGCCTTCGATACCCGCAGGATTTCCTGCTCTGCCTCGGAGTACCTCTTCTGTTCAATGCCTTCACGCACTCCGGGCACCGTCTTCACTCCGTACCCACTGTAGACGCCGGGAGCGTAGAGCAGATGCTTGTACCAGGGACGGCGCGGAAGACCGTCTTCATTCGTCAGTTTGCGCTCACTGTCAATCAACTTCGCATTGAGTGCCCGCAGAGTTTCGATCTGGATCTCACTCAGGCCCGCCTGTTTTTGTGACAACGCCTTTTGGTAGCGAGTGGCGCTGTGCGTCAACATTTCCTCCGCATTCTCCAGGGGAGCAAAATTCAAATGCGGGGGGACTTCCTCGTGAGCCGGTGCAACCGTTGGCCGACGAGGGTCAAATGTTGCCTTGAACACTCCTTCGTCGAGTTCCTGATTACGCTCGCGAATTTCTTCCTGCTTGTCGGCCAGAAGCTTTTCCAGATCCTTGGTGTACTTCTCTACCGTGTCGGCGAAATCAACAAAATCGTACGGCAGGACCTCTGCGTCGGCCAGCCGCATGACAGATGTTCCAATCGTCTGAGAAAGGGCTCGCCCATACACGAATTCGGTATCGGAGAAATGCGTGTACCAGTAGAAGTCGTCGTAGATCGAATGGTAGATACCCTGCTCATCCTCGCCGCCATAGCCCAGGTTGAGGCTGGCGATGCCGAGATGATCGAGGAAGCCTGTGAAATCCGTGCCCGAGCCAAGGGCCTCAATCCGCAGGTCGGCGCGCTGCCGCAACTCCTTACGGTCCTCGGGTTTTGCATTTGCGATTTGCGAAAGGTGCGAGCGTTGCCACACCGTCATCTTGGTTTCGGGATCGTCAATATCGCGCGCGACGCCGTTAATGAACTGTTCGAGACTGTGCGATCCGCCCATTTGGAATAGACCGCGGTCGTTCCCATCGGTGTTGATGTATACGGCTGCGCGCTGGCGCAACTCTTCGGCATGGGTCTCGACCCATTCGGTGGATCCAAGCAGCATCGGTTCTTCGCCATCCCAGGCGGCGTAGATGATCGTTCGCCGCGGTTTCCAGCCCTGCTTCAGCAGCAGGCCCAAGGCGCGAGCCTCTTCCAAAAGTGGGCTCGTGCCGGAGACGGGATCTTCGGCGCCGTTCACCCACGCATCATGATGATTGCCGCGGATGATCCACTCATCCGGAGCGATGCTGCCGGGGATCTTCGCGATGACATCGTTGACGGGTTTGATATCCCAGTTGAATTCCAATTTCAGGTGGACCTTCGCCGGACCCGGCCCCACGTGATAGGGAATCGGGAGAGTTCCACGCCACTCGTCCGGCGCCATCTGCCCCTTGAGCGCGGCCAGCAGCGGCTGCGCGTCACCGTAGGAGATCGGCAGCACCGGAATTTTCGAGAGGCTCTTTGCTTCTTTCAACGACAGGCGCTTGGCATCCGCGGTCGCACCCACGCCAGGAGTGAGTGGGTCACCCGGGCTGGCGGAGGCGAAATCCATGACGCTGCCGCGTTGCACGCCGTCCGGGTTGCGCATCGGCCCCTGCGGGAAAACCACATCGCGCGTGTAGCCATCGTCTTTAGGCTCAGAGTAGATCAGGCATCCGATGGCCCCATGCTCGGCCGCGACCTTCGGCTTCACGCCGCGCCAGGAGTGGTAATACTTGGCGATGACGATTGCACCCTTTACCGAGATGCCTAACCGATCAAGCTGCTCGTAGTCTTCCGGCAGCCCGTAGTTCACAAAAACCAGGGGCGCAGTAACGTCGCCGTCGATGGAATAGGCATTGTAGGTAGGAAGTTGCTCCGCTTTCTGATTCGATGTCGGATCGATGGCCACGCCCGGCTCTTCCAGCTTAGCCGTGTACTTGGTCGGCTCAATCATCTCAAGCATGCGTACCTTCGGAGTGGGAAAGAGCACGTCGAAGGTCTCGATGTGCGCGTCGAGTCCCCACTCTTTGAAGCGCGCGAGAATCCAATCGGCGTTGTCTTTGTCGTAAGCCGAGCCGACATGATGAGGCCGCGCGCTCAGCCGGCGCATGTCCTCGCGCAGGTTGGCCGGATCGGGAATGACGCGGAACTTGGATTCCCACTCGCGTTCGGCCTGGCTGGAGCGCGGAGAGTAGCCGGCGAGGGTTGGCTCATCGGCGGCAAACAGAGAAGGAGGAACGGCCAGTACAAGAATCAACAGCACCGCGGCACAGCGTCGCATGCGATTCCTTTCATGAGGGATTGGGCGCTAATTATAAAGGGAGTATGGAACTTCTTTCTTACGAAACCCCGAGTCTCACACTCATCCCCGGTTTTGACTGCATTGACGATTCTGACCTCTCCCCGTACCCTGTAAGGTGAGTTCGAAAAGCTCAGAAATGTCTCGCCTGCGCGTCGCCGACGACATCACCCAACTGGTCGGCGAAACCCCCATGCTGCAATTGAAACGACTGGTGACGCGGGGTGCGGCGGATGTCTTTGCCAAGCTGGAATACCTGAATCCAGGCGGGAGCGTGAAAGATCGCGCCGCGATCGGAATCATTCGCCGAGCGGAGCAGGAGGGCAAACTCGTGCCGGGCGGCACGATTGTTGAAGCCACTGCGGGCAATACGGGTATCGGACTGGCGCTGATTGGAGTGAATCGCGGATACAAGGTGAGGCTCTTTGTGCCCGAGAAGTTTTCGGAGGAGAAAGTCATGATCATGCGCGCCCTCGGCGCGGAGGTCTTCCGTACTCCGGATGCCGAGGGCATGCAGGGAGCGATCAACGCGGCAAAGGCGCTCGTGGCTGGAGATTCCTCCGCATTCATGGCCGGGCAGTTCGAAAATCTGGCGAATCCCGACTACCACTACGAAACGACCGCTAGGGAGATCTACGAACAGATGGACGGCCATGTCGATGCCGTCGTGCTTGGTTGCGGGACTGCGGGAACATTCTCAGGGGTGGCACGGTTTTTGAAAGAGATGTCTACGCGCGTGTTTGCGGTTGCGGTTGAAACGCAGGGATCGGTTCTCGGAGGCGGGAAGCCCGGTCCGCATAAAGTGGAAGGAATCGGTTCCAGCTTTATTCCGAAAACATTCGACCAGTCTGTCTGCGACGAAGTGATGAAGGTGATGGACGAAGACGCGTTCGAAACGGTGAAGAAACTCGCGGCGCTTGAAGGCGTGCTGGCAGGGTCGAGCGGGGGCGCGGCCGTATTTGCATCGCTTAAGGTGGCGGAAAAGCTGGGAATGGGGAAGCGGGTTGTGACGATCATCCCGGATTCGGCGGAACGGTATTTGTCGAAGAAGATATTTGAAGGCGGCAGTTAGGCTGCGGACCTCGCAGCTTTCATTCCCATGAAAAAGAAAAAAGAGCTGGGCTTTGCGACGCGCGCAATTCATTCGGGGCAGGAACCGGACCCATTGACGGGTGCGGTGACGGTCCCAATCTATCCAACTTCCACCTACGTGCAGCAGGGGATTGGCGAGCACAAAGGCTACGAGTACTCGCGCGTCTCGAATCCGACGCGGACGCGGCTGGAACAAAACCTGGCTGTACTGGAAGGCGGAGTCGCAGCGCGCGTCTTCGCCAGCGGTATGGCGGCGATCAGTGCGATCGTCAGCATGCTGAAGTCGGGCGATCACGTGGTGTGCGGCAATGACCTCTATGGAGGGACTCCGCGTCTGTTTAACCAGGTGATGTCTGGATTCGGGCTGCAATTCTCTTACGTCGATACGTCGGATGCTGAGAATGTGGAGCGCGCTGTCGGCAAGAACACCCGCATGGTGTATGTGGAGACGCCGACGAATCCGCTGATGCGGTTGAGCGATCTGACGGCGATCAGTGCCATCTGCCGGCGCAGGAAACTGCTGCTGGTGGTCGACAATACCTTCATGTCTCCATATTTTCAGCAGCCGCTGGCTTTGGGTGCGGATCTAGTGGTGCATTCGACCACGAAGTTCCTCAACGGGCACAGCGATGGTTTGGGCGGAGTTGTCATCTGCGCACACCAGGAGCAGGCGGATCAACTGGCCTTCCTGCAGAAGGCAGTCGGAGCGATTCTATCGCCATTCGAGTGCTGGCTTATTTTGCGCGGGGTGAAGACGCTGGCGGCGCGCATGGAAATACACGACCGCAGCGGGCGGATCGTGGCCGACTTCCTCTCCCAGCACAAGAAGGTGAAGGGGGTCTTCTATCCGGGATTGGCTGATCATCCCCAACACACATTAGCCAAACGCCAGATGAGCGGCTTCGGATCGATGATCACGTTTGAAACCGGGTCGCTAAAGAACGCCAACAAAATGCTCAAGCAGGTTCGCGTCTGCTCGCTCGCCGAGTCCCTGGGTGGAGTCGAGACACTGATCTCGCATCCGGCGACCATGACACATGCTGCGCTGGGTGAGAAAGGGCGCAAGGCAATTGGGATCACCGACGGGCTGGTCAGGATTTCTGTGGGGATCGAGGATGTGGATGACATTCTTGACGATCTGGATCAGGCCCTGGCTGCGATCTAGCGCGCGCGGTGAGAAATCTTCACTTCACGGAGTCATCGATCCACTGCAAGTACGTAGTGCTGCCATCGTCGACAGCGAACGAGATGCACTCTGGAACCTCATAAGAGTGGAGTCCCCGGATCGCATCGCGAACTTCTGCGAAGTTCTTCACAGTCGTCTTCACGATAAGCAACCATTCTCCGGCCGACTCCACCTTATTCTGCCAACGATAGATAGACTTAATCTGGGGAACTATGTTCACGCACGCAGCCAGCAGGTTTTCGACGAGGTATTGGGCAACCCTGTCCGCCTCTTCTTCTGAACCGCAGGTGGTGAGGACGATTCGCTTGTCAGTCATATAAAATCAGCCGTCAGCTCTCGTTGGAGAGATTAGCATTTCGCAGGAGAGGTCGAACATGCTAACGCAAATCAAGTTTGGCACATCGGGATGGCGAGCGGTAATGGCGGAGGAGTTCACCTTCGCCAACGTGCAGCGCGCGGTGGGAGGAATTGCGCGTTATGTAGCTTCGCAGAAGCGCAAAGGCGCGCGCATCATCGTGGGGCGCGATCCGAGATTCTTAGGCGAGACGTTCTGCGCGATGGCCGCGGACATTTTAGCGGCTCAAGGCATAACGCCACTCGTCGTAGCCGAACCAGCGCCAACTCCGGCGTTTGCCCACGCCGTGGTCGCCAATAGAGCCGATGGAGTGATCAACTTCACCGCGTCGCATAATCCTCCCGAGTACAACGGCATCAAGTTCTCCACGCCCGACGGCTGCCCGGCGCTCCCGGAGGTGACGCGGCAGATTGAGACCCAGATCGTGGCGGGAGATACATCTGCGACCTCGGAGATGGTGATTCCTCTTCCCGCTGCAAAGGAATCGCTGGATCCCAAGCCTGCATACGTGAAGCGTTTGGGCGAGGTCGTGGACCTGAATGTGATCAGGAAAGCTGAATTGAAGGTTGCTTTCGATCCCATGTGGGGAGCGGCGCGCGGCTACTCCGATGAACTACTGCGCGGCGTTGGTGTTCAAGTCGCGACAGTGCACGACTACCGCGATGTGCTCTTTGGCGGACACGCGCCGGAGCCGGACGATCACCTGCTCGAAGATCTGCGCCAGAAGATGCGCGAGACCGGAGCGCAGATCGGGATTGCAACCGACGGAGACGCCGACCGCTTTGGCATCGTCGACGCGGACGGGACCTTTCTGCAGCCGAACTACGTGATCGCGCTTCTGTTCGACTACCTGGTCGAGAGCCGTGGATGGAAGAACGGCGTGGCCAAGTCGGTTGCCACAACGAATCTCATCAACGCGCTGGCGAAGGCTCATGGCGTGGAACTGCACGAGACGCCTGTAGGGTTCAAGTACATCGGCGAGCTGATCATGCAGGACAAGATCGCGATCGGCGGAGAGGAGAGCGCGGGGCTCTCGATCCGCCACCACGTTCCGGAAAAGGACGGAGTTCTTGCAGGCCTGCTTTGCTGCGAATCTGTAGCGCGAAGAGGCAAGTCGCTGGGCGAGCAGTTGAAGGCGATCAGTGACAAAGTAGGTTCCTTCTACCCGAAGCGCGAGAATTTCCGATTGACGCCTGAGGTCAAAGCCAAGTTCACTGAAAAGTTGAAGCCCGATCCGCACCAATTCTGCGGCCATCCGGTAAGCGAGGTTGTCCGCACCGACGGATTGAAACTCGTGTTCAGCGACGGATCGTGGGTCTGCTACCGCCTGTCCGGCACCGAACCCGTGGTGCGCGTCTACACCGAGGCGCGGAGTGAGCAAGGTCTGGAGAAGCTGAGCAGCGCAGCCAGGCAGTGGATTTTCGAGTAAGCACTTTCAGTGAAGCCGTTTCCCAAAATCGCGAAGTTTCCCAGTGCAGAAGAGGGCTTGCGGGCGATGGTCGAGCGCGCGCCGCAGGCTGAGGCGTTGGCCGCATCGTGGATCGAGCGAGTTCGTCCGTTTGCCCTGCACGTCTACGCACTGCGCCGGCGGATCGCAACTGGTGCGGTGGCTCTGCTCGCAGCCTGGCTCTTTGTCCACGTGATGTTCGGCGCGAACGGGATGGTTGTTTACCGGCAAAAGCGCGCCGAGTATCGGGAACTGCATAAAAAGATCGAGCAGGTGCAGCAGGAGAACGAGCGCTACACGCAGCAGATTCAGGGGCTGAAGAGCAATCAGACTGCGATTGAAAAAGAGGCGCGTGAGCAACTGGGATACGCGAAGCCGGGCGAGTACGTCTACGTTCCGCCTGCTCCGGCCAAGCCAGTCGCGCCGGCGAATCATTCCGCCAAGAAGTAGTCCTACCGGTTATTTCCGGCATGCACCTTCGGCGTGCCGCTTTCCCGCCGTTCACTGACAAATGCCTGGTTTCTCTGTGGTATATTTTCTCAGCTTCACTTCAACGACCAAAGAAGAGGTCTGCTGTCGAAAAGCGACGGCCGACCGCTTGGTGTCCAAACTTTTGCGGTGTGGGGCCGCAATCGGAACTGCAAAAAGGAGAACAATAGGTCATGAAAAAAGTGCTGCTGATTTGTCTTGCCGTTTGTTTCGTGCTTGCTCTGTCGGCGCTGGCTTTGGATGACATGGGGAAGAGCGCCACCGTCAACGGATGGGTGACTGACGCGAAGTGCGGAGCAAAAGGTGCCAACGCGAGTGCTGAGGGCTGTACGAAGAAGTGCCTCGCTGGCGGGGAAAAAATGGTCGTTGTCACGGACAGCGATCAGAAGGTGCTGGCGGTGGAAAATCCTGACGCGCTGAAGGGACACGAAGGGCATCACGTCGCGGTCACCGGAACGATGGGGAAGGACTCCATCAAGGTGGCCAGCGTGAAGATGCTATAAGTCAATCTGCGGATTTCGAGGGCGGCTTGCGAGCCGCCCTTTTTCTTGTGTGGGGGCGGACGCCTTCGTCCGCTCCGCCACCCTTCGCGAAGCGAAGGGGAGCGTGCCGACAGTCCGGGTGATTCCCAGCGATTAGCTCTCCAGCAGCCGCTGTATTTCGTGCGCCGCGCGAAACCCCGGACGAAGGCGTCCGGGGCTACACCCAGCCAGCATCAATCACGAAGCTCTGGTTGGTGATGGCGAGGCTTTCGTCGGAAGCCAGGAAGAGAACGAGTCTCGCTACTTCTTCCGGTTGAATCTCTTTCTTGATGGCCTGGCGGTTCAGAATTTCCTTCTTGTACTCCTCTGTGAACCAGAGCTGGCGTTGTTTCTCGGTGGAGATGGCTCCCGGCATTACGCAGTTCACTCGAATTCCGTCAACACCAACCTCGTGAGCCAGAGTACGCGTCATCCCGACAATCGCAGCCTTCGCTGTTACATAGACCGGAATTCCAGTGGAGGGAATGACCCAGCCAATCGAACTCATGTTGATGATCGATCCCCTCTTTGCACGCCGCATGCCCGGGAGAACCGCTTGCGCCATAAAGAACTGGTGTTTGAGATTGATCTGCATGCACCAATCCCAGAATTCCGAGGTGACCTCTTCGATCTTGTGCCGCTTATCGTTGCCGGCGTTGTTGACGAGCACGTCGATCGCGGGGAAGGAGCCAAGTATTCGCTCCATGACCGACTGGAGTTCTGCGGTATTTGTAAGATCGCAATGGAAGTATTCGGGCGGAGTCCAGTCGGATCGCCCCAGTCGTTGCACCAGAGAGTTGGCGGCGTCATCCTGAATGTCGAGAAACAGCACGCGGGATCGCTGCAGAACGAACGCCTCAACAATGGCTTCGCCGATTCCGCTCGCCCCTCCGGTAACAAGAACAACCTTCCCTTTGAGGCTGCTGTACACAGTGGAGGGTGAAGGTTGTTCCATTTGCGCCGATTATCGTACGACGCCTTCCAGCGGAGAACTGGCGGTGGCGTAGAGCTTCTTCGGCATGCGTCCAGAGAGATACGCCTGTCGTCCGGCGATGACCGCATGTTTCATGGCTTCGGCCATCAGCACAGGGTCTTGCGCGTTGGCAATGCCGGTGTTCATCAGGACCGCGTCGGCGCCGAGTTCCATGGCGATGGTTGCGTCCGACGCTGTGCCCACTCCTGCGTCGACAATCAGCGGCACTCCGCTGATCATTTCCCGCAGGATGCGAATGTGCGCGACATTCTGGATGCCCATGCCACTGCCGATGGGAGCACCTAGCGGCATGACTGTCGCTGCGCCGGCATCGATCAAACGCTTGGCGAAGACGATGTCGTCAGAAGTGTAGGGAAGGACGGTGAAGCCTTCCTTCACCAGTACGCGCGTTGCTTCGAGAGTGGCCTGTACGTCGGGATACAGCGTGGCCTGGTCCCCGATGACCTCGAGCTTAACCCAATCGGAGAGGCCGACTTCCCGCCCGAGGCGCGCAGCGCGGATGGCATCGTCAGCCGTGTAACATCCGGCAGTGTTGGGGAGCAAGAAATACTTCTTGGGATCGATGTAGTCGAGCAGCGATTCCTTGCTGCGATCGAGATTGACACGGCGCACGGCGACCGTGACCATCTCGGCCCCGGTGGCTTCGAGCGCGCGCGCTGTTTCCTGGAAGGATTTGTATTTTCCCGTGCCAACAATGAGCCGGGAGCGGAAAGAACGACCGGCAATGATCAATGAGTCCGACATGGGGATATTGTATTGAATTTCGGAGTTTTCGGGCTAATCTCCATGGGAATGACTGAGCACGAAATTCTTTCCGACGCTCGGCTTCTTAAGTCAATTGCAGCGGAGCTTAGTCAGGGTTCACATTGAATTGGTGTCATGCTGAGCCGGAGCGGGAGGGGAGCGAAGCGAGCCTCCTGCGGAGTCGAAGCATCCCTACCCGTTGCCGAATTCCCGCGATGGGAACGATTCCTTTGAAATGTGACTCTTCTCAGAGCCAGCCACAACCGAACAATTTAACAATCACAGCATGTCTCGAGATCGCCGCTCCTACTGCGTCTAGATCATGGGCAGCCTCTCCGGCACGCTCTACGTGGGGTTCAGCGGGAATCTGCACAAGCGGATCTTCCAACACAAGTTCCATCACTTCGAGGGATTCACGGACAGGTACGACGTGACACGCTTGCTGTGTTGGGAGTCTTGCGATGATGTTTACAAGGCTCTTGCGCGGGAGAGGCAACTTAAAGGATGGAGTCGAGCGAAGAAGATTGCGCTCACTGTGAGGCGGAATCCGCATTGGGTTGATCTCGCTGCGGAGTGGTACCCATGCATGCAGTCTAACGAGGGTAGGGATGCTTCGACTGCGCAGTGAGGATCGCTTCGCTCTCCTCGCTGCTCCGCTCAGCATGACAATTCCAAACTTTGAGTCTGGAAAGCTACTCGGCTTCCACTATGGCACCGTGGTGCCTTCTGCTTGGGCGTACAAATCGTCGATCTGCTTCTTGTAGCGCTCTTCGATCACGCGACGGCGTAGTTTTAGCGTCGGCGTCAGGGCTCCGTTGTCAGGAGTAAATTCGTCGGGGACTAGCATGACTCGTTTGAGCTTCTCGAAGCGGGCCAGATTCTGGTTCTGTTCTTCGACTACGCCTTCATATAAGCTCTGCACTTTCGGGTTCGCAATCAATTCGGCGCGGGAGGCGAAGGCGATGTCATTCGTCTGCGCCCATTCCTCGAGGCGTGGGAAATTTGGGGAGATCATCACAGCCGGAAACTTCCGGCGATCGCCAAGGATCGCGGCAATTCCAACATAGGGATTGAGTTTGAGCGCGTTCTCGATCGGTTGGGGCGCGATGAATTTTCCACCGGACGTTTTGATCAGGTCTTTCTTGCGGTCGGTGACCGAGAGATAGCCGTCGCTGTCGATGTTGCCGATGTCGCCGGTCTTGAACCAGCCCTTTTCGAGCGCGGATTTCGTTTCTTCCGGACGGTTCCAATAACCTTTGAACACTGACGGCCCGCGTACCAGGATTTCGCCGTCTTCGGCAATGCGAACTTCGAGATTCGGAAGAATTTTGCCCACCGTTCCGATGCGATGGTTCACCGGCGTGTTCACTGCGATAACCGGTGAAGTTTCTGTGAGGCCATAGCCCTCGTGGATACGAATGCCAACGGTTGCGTACCACTCGGCGAGTTCGCGGCCGAGCGGTGCGCCTCCGGAGATGAAGGTCTCTACCTTGCCGCCCATTCCGGCGCGAATCTTCGAGAACACCAGCTTGTAAGCCAGTCTCCAACGGCGCGAGTTCGGGATCTTTCCCGCTAGAATTTCAGGTTTGTGCTCTTGCCCCACAGCCAGAGCCCAATCGTAGATTGTGCGTTTGGGGAAGCCTTGGGCCTGGCGCTCGGCTTGGGCGTAGATCTTTTCGTATACGCGGGGTACCGCGACAAATAGCGATGGTTTGACCTCGAGCAGAGCTTCCGGCAGGCGCTCGATGAAGGGGCAATAGGCCAGTGTGACTCCGTGAAAAAGCATGGAGAAATCCACGTGACGCGCGGTGATGTGGCAGAGCGGCAGAAACGAAATGCTGACGAGTCCCGGGCGCATGTTGAAACCCATCATCGAGCATTGAATATTGGACGCAATGTTGCCGTGCGTCAGCATTGCGCCCTTGGAGGTACCCGTGGTGCCCGAGGTATAAACGATCGTGGCCAGGTCGTCGGGTGTAACCGCGCGGGCTTGCCGTTCAATCTCTGCCTCGAGGTTCTCCGGTCCCAGTTCCGTGATCTGGTGCATGGCGATGCACTTGTCTGCGAAGGGAGTCAGGTCTCCAGTGAATTCAAGGTGATCCATAACTACGATTTTTTCGATCGAGGTCCTGGAAACGATGGAGATCACCTTGTGCAACTGCTGGTCGGACGAAACGAAGATCACGCGGCAGCCGGAGTCGCTGAGCACGAAAGCCGTCTGTTCGGCGGTGAGCGTAGTGTAAAGCGGAACGGTGACAGCACCCAGCAGCAGGGTGGAGACATCGGCGATCGGCCACTCGGGGCGATTCTCGCTGAGGATGGCGATGCGATTTCCGTTCTGAATGCCCCACGAATGCAGAGCGCTGGCGGTACGGGCAACTCTCCGCCCGAATTCACGCGAGGAGATGGGCAGCCACTTTCCGGCCTCGCGGTAGAGCATGATCTTGTCGAGATTGCGTTCGACGGCGGCGAAGAAGATGTCGTTGAGCGTGGCGATGTTCATCGCGTGGTTCGGAACCTGGCGGAAAGTCGCGCGGCTGATCTGTGGGAACTGTAATGGTTTTTGGATGCTTTCGGCAATGTGAAACAGAGGGCGACTGGGTTGCCGAAGTTGCTTCGTCCTATGAGGCCTGGGGGCAAGGTGCCCCGCGACAGCCGCCAGGATGGCGGCGCTACGAGTTAACGCAGTTTACTGGGATGCCGCGGGCAGGTTAAGCTAGGCGGGACTCCCGTGGGGGGAGTTCCACATGAAAAGAAGGCTTTCAGGCCTGCTGGCAGGACTGCTGCTGGCCGGCGCGTTCGCAACGACGACCCCTGCATCCGCCCAAACCATGAAAGAGAGTTCGAACATGCCCAAAGTCGGCGATCCAGCTCCTGATTTCACACTCAAGTACTCCGACGGCAAAGACTTGAAAGAGGTGAAGCTGAGCGACTATCGGGGCAAAAAGAATGTCGTCCTGGCTTTCTACATCTTTGCATTCACTGGTGGTTGAACGCAGCAGATGAAAAACTTCCAGCAGAATTTGCAAAAGCTGGAAGCTACCGACACCCAGGTCCTGGGTGTGAGCATGGATAGCTGGTTCTCGAATAAAGCCTTCGCCGATCAAATTGGAGTTACCTTCCCGCTGCTCAGTGACTGGGGCGGCAAAGTCACCCGCGAGTACGGAATCTACAAAGACGAATATCAGGCGCCGCGACGCGTGAACTTCCTCATTGGGAAAGATGGGAAGATTCTCGAGGAGCAGGTGGACAAGGACGCGATCGATCCGACGAAGATCGTGGATGCGTGTCAGCGGCCGAAGATGAAAGAGTAATCCTCTGTCATCCTGAGCGGCGTCTTTTCCGCGAAGGGCCGATGCATTTTCTCGCCGCAGGCAGAACTGCATGGGTTCTTCGCTTCGCTCAGGATGACGAGGTTCTTCTTTCCGCCCCGTGCGCAATTTTTCCTTAATTCCAACTTCCGAAAAACGAAGCACTTGCACGTGCGGAAACTAAACCGTCTCTATGGTGTTTATAGGGGAGTGGGTAAGATCAACGTGTACGGATTTCGGTTCCGTCGAGGCGGAGATATGAAGACGCACAAGTTGTGGGCCTGGATTGTACTACTGGCATGTTCGGCTTTTGTTCTGCAATTTTCCACGATTGCTCTGGCACAGGATTCTGACGATCAGGATCAGGGGCAGGATCCTCCGGCCCGCGTGGCGCGACTAAACTACTCCCAGGGCTCGGTATCGTTCCGGCCGGCGGGAGAGGATGACTGGGTCACGGCAGTTCCGAACCGTCCCATCGTGACCGGCGACGATTTGTGGGCTGACGAGAACTCGCGAGCCGAAGTACATTTCGGCTCCTCAGCGCTCCGTCTCGGATCGCAGACCGGAATTACCTTCCTCACATTGGACGACAACACAACTCAGATCAGGCTGGCGCAGGGATCGCTCATCGTGCGGGTTAGGCATATCGATGACGACGACAGTTTCGAGATCGACACCCCCAATATTGCGTTTACTCTCCTGCAGCCCGGTGAATATCGCCTTGACGTGAGTCAGGACGGCAGCCGGACTGAGGTTACGACCTGGCATGGGCGCGGGCATGTGACGGGCGGGGGATTTTCCTACAATGTGGTCGCGGGACAGGCGGCGAGTTTCACCGGTGATCAGGATCATCTTGATTACGATCTGAACCAGGTTCCCGATCGCGACGGTTTTGATGATTGGGCGTTTCAGCGGGACGACCGCGAAGATGGTGCCGATTCCGCGAACTATGTCTCCCGCGAGATGACCGGGTATGAGGACCTGGATGAATACGGCGATTGGAGCTATGTCGCGGGCTATGGTCCGTGCTGGCATCCGCGCGCGGTGGTGGTGGGATGGGCCCCGTACCGCTTCGGACATTGGGTCTACGTTGGCCCGTGGGGCTGGACCTGGGTGGAAGATGAGCCGTGGGGATTCGCGCCTTTCCACTACGGGCGTTGGGCTTTCGTCGGCAATGGATGGTTCTGGGTGCCAGGGCCGGTAGTGGTGCGTCCGGTGTGGGCGCCGGCGCTGGTGGCGTTTGTCGGCGGCGGTCCGGGATTCCGCTTCTCTGCCGGCGTAGGCGTGGGATGGTTCCCGCTAGCGCCGGGAGAAGTCTATGTACCGGGATATCACGTGAGCCGCACGTACGTGAACAACATCAACATCACCAATACGTCAGTGAATGTCACGAAGGTGACGAACGTCTATAACACGGTGATCATCAACAAGAGCACGACGATCAACAACATCACCTATGTGAACCAGCATGTCACGAATGGTGTGACCGTAGTTTCGCATGACGCGTTTGTGAACGCGCGGCCGGTGTCGCAAAACATCATGCGCGTGGACGCGCGAGAAGTTGTGGCTGCGCCCGTGACGCGAGCCGTGGCTGTGGAACCGGTACGGACGAGCGTGATTGGAACGGGGCGCACAGCGGCGGCGAAACCGCCTGCAGCCGTGATCAGCCGTCCCGTAGTGGCGGTTAGGACGCCTCCACTTCCGCCGCGTCCGATTGAACAGCGGCAGGCGCAAGCTGGTGGACATCTGAATGAGCAGGCGCTGGTGCGGCCGGTGGCACCGGTACGGCCGACAGCTCCCGTCAATCAGAATGTGCGTCCACAGCCGAATCAGGAAGGCTTCCGTTCGTTCGGGCAGCCCAACGGAGGGAACAATGCCGAGGAGAATAATCGCGTGAAGCCGATGCTGAAGCCGCAACCGCGGGTGTATGAGCAACAGGGAACACCAGTGGAAGAGAACCGGAACGTTCCCCAACCGGAGAACCGGATGGCGCAACCACAGACGGAGAACCGCGAGTTCCATCCGCAGCAACAACCGGCCCCGCAGGAGACTCATCCTTTAGTGCGTCCGGCGCCTCCGGTGCAGCAACGCTCGCCACAACAGGAGCAACAGCAGGAGCAAAAATTCAACCAGTGGCACGAACAGCGGCAGGCTCCGCCTCCGCCGCAACCGAAGCCACAGCCGTCGCATTCTGAGCCGAAGCCGCCGAAGAAGTGACATTGACGCTTAGGGCTTGCCCTGTGATAGGGTTCGCATGAGGTGCGAGTGCGAACCAGGAAACGAATCATGAAAACGCCGGGAGCGGCTCACCCTCTCCCGGCGTTGTATTTTGTGATGCTGGATACGGCGTAGCGATGAGAGAACCGAAGCGTCCGACAATCAATTGGATGGATCTCCTGTGGCTGCTGTTTCTGGCGGGGCTCGCTCTGCTTCCGCCGGTCAGGGAGTATCACAAACAGCTCATCCTGCTGGCGTTCGGCGTGGTTCAGCTTTGTGAAGGATGGCTGGTGGATCGTCTGGCCGTGCGTGGTGCCGCCTATGTTGTCCTGATCAAGATTGGGCTGGCAACTCTACTGGTGAACCACACCGGAGAGATCCCGATCAACAGCAGTTATTGGCCGATTTACTTCCTGCCGGCGGTGACGGCCGCCGAATATTTCTCGCCCTGGGCGACGTTGTTGTGGACAACGCTCGCGTCCGCCGCCTACTGTTCCTACCTGTATTTGGATCCCGAAGTACAAGAACTGGAGATTCCTGGGGAAAGCTATGGCCTGCTGGCCATCCGAATCTTGTTTTTCTTCCTGGCGGCGATGCTGGTGAACCGTTTTGTGGTAGAGAGCCGGCGGATGACGCTGCAATATCAAGAAACGGCGGTGACGCTTGCGGAAACTAATCGCCGCCTGGAGCAGGCGCAAGCGGAGGCGCGGCGATCGGAGCGGCTGGCGGCGCTAGGGCAACTCTCGGCAGGGTTGGCGCATGAGATTCGCAATCCTTTGGGCGTGATCAAAGGTTCGGCGGAGATGCTGACGCAGAAGCTTTCCGATTCGAATCCGCTGGCGACCGAGCTGGCGGGCTACATTTCGACGGAGACGAATCGTTTGAGCGCTCTGGTCACCCGCTTTCTCGACTTCGCGCGGCCTCTGCACGCCGATCTTGCTGCGGGCGACCTGACGGCGGTTCTGGATCGCGCCTTGAACGATGTTGCGCAGTTTTGGAAGGGGGCAGCGGTGCGGGTGCAGAAGGAATATCAGGCAAATTTGCCGAACGTAGAACTGGATGAGGGCCTGTGTGAGCAGGCCTTCGTGAATATCATTCAAAACGCTTATGACGCGATGGGTGCGGACGGCGGAGGAGTATTGCGCGTCACCGTGAACACCGCACGGCGTAGCACCCGGGATCGAGAGAATGTGGATGGCGTGGAAGTGCGCATCGCCGATTCGGGGCCGGGAATCCCGCCAGAGTTGCGGGAGCAGATTTTCAATCCCTTTGTGACAACCAAGAAGAGCGGAGTGGGATTGGGCTTGTCGATTGTCTCGAAGATCGTGGACGGGCATCATGGATCGGTTCGGATCGAGGATTCTTCAAATCCGGGAGACGGAAATAAGAGTTCGGGAGCGTGCTTCGTCATGTTCTTACCGGCAGCAAGTGAGCAGACGGCCGCGACAAAGAAGACGCATCTGGTGATTTCGTGAGAAGGAGCTGAATCGAGGACTCTGAACTAATGCCCGCCATTCTGATTGTCGAAGACGAAGCCAAGATGCGCCGCTTGCTCGAGTTGAATCTCGGAGAGGATGGCTTCACGACCTTCTCTGCGGAGGATGCCGAGACTGGCCTCAAGCTGCTGCAACAGAACCCGATCGATCTCGTCGTGACTGACCTGAAGCTTCCCGGGATGAACGGGCTCGAATTCCTGCAGGCCGTCAAGCGGCAGAATGCGGCTCTCCCGGTTGTCGTCATGACCGCGTTCGGAAGCGTGGAAACCGCTGTAGAGGCGATGAAGGCTGGCGCCAGCGACTACGTGCTGAAGCCGTTCTCCCTGTCCGAGATGCGGATGGTCATTCGCAAAGAGCTGGACGTCCGCAATCTCCGGGAAGAGAACCGATCTTTGCGTGAGGCGCTGGGCAAGCGATACGCGCATCCCAACGTCGTGGCGCGCAGTCCGAAGATGCAGGAAGTGCTGGCGACAGTGGAGCGCGTAGCCCCGACGAACGCGACGGTCTTGTTAGGCGGGGAGAGCGGAGTTGGCAAGGACTTGATTGCGCGCGCGATCCACGAAAAGTCCCGGCGTGCGAGCGGGCCATTTCTCAAGATCAACAGCACCGCGATCCCGGAGAATTTGCTTGAGAGTGAGTTGTTTGGCTTCGAGAAAGGAGCCTTCACCGGTGCCGTGGCCAGCAAACCTGGCAAGTTTGAACTGGCGGACAAGGGCACGCTTTTCCTCGATGAGATTGGCGACGTGCCTCCCGCGACACAGGTGAAGCTATTGCGCGTTCTGCAGGAGCGCGAGTTCGAGCGACTGGGAGGGACGAAGACGGTCAAAGTTGACGTCCGCTTGATCGCCGCGACCAATCGCGACTTGCGCGAGGCGCTGGAGCAAGGGACATTTCGCGAGGACCTCTACTATCGGCTGAACGTTGTACCCATCGACATTGCGCCGCTCCGCGAACGGAAGGAAGACATCCCGGATCTAGTGAATCTGTTCGTCTCGCGCTTCGCCGGGGAATCAGGAAAGCTGATCGAGGACATCTCTCCGCAGGCGATGCAGATTCTTGTGAACTATCACTGGCCGGGAAACGTACGAGAGTTGCAGAACATCGTCGAGCGGACGTGCGCGCTTTCCAAGGGGCCACAACTGGAAGCGTCTGATATTCATATCGATGTTCGTCCCTCGAAAGCGGGGAACGGGGCGCCCGGATTTCTTCCCGAGGGCATGACTCTGGAACAGTGGGAAGACGAAATGGTGCAGGAAGCCCTGCGTCGCGCGAACGGGAACAAGAGCCAGGCGGCTCGGTTGCTCGGGCTATCGCGGAATGCCCTGCGCTATCGATTGTCGAAGATTGGGATTGCCGATGAGACCGAGAAAGAGACTTGAGTGGACTTCAGCAGTTGTGTCTTACCGCAGAGAACGCGGAGCGAATCGAGAACGCTGAGGGAATCTCGGCTATCTCTACTCCGATTTCAGCAGCATGCAGGTGACGTCGTCGTGTTGGGGAGTGTTGCCGACGAAGACATCGAGATCGCTCATGAGGCGCTTCAGAAGATCGCTGGGCTGCAGTGACCTGCCGGTTTCGAGTGCAGCCAACAGGCGAGCCTCGCCGTACTCTTCATCCCGGGCATTCACAGCCTCTACCAATCCATCGGTAAAGATGATTAGCCAATCTCCAGGAGCGAGAGTGACAGTCGCAGCCTGGTAGGTGACCTCGGGCATGATGCCGAACGGGAGGCCGCCGACATCCAGGCGCTCGATCTGGCCGCTGGCACGCCTGAGGATTGGATTATTGTGGCCGGCGTTGATGTAGTGAACTGTCCGGTGTTCCGCGTCGTATTCGGCGAGAAATGCCGTGGTGAAGCGTAAGCCTCCCTGGCTATTCGAGCAGGCGTAGCGGTTCATGTTTGAGGCAAGTTCTACCAGGGGGACTTGGGCTGTCGACAGGGTTTTCAGGCTCGCCTGAAATGTAGCCATCAGCATGGCGGCGGGAATACTTTTCCCAGCAACATCGGCCACGGCGAGTACGATGCGATTTTCTTCCTTCGTCTTGCCGGGGCGGGGGAAGACATCGTAATAATCACCGGCGACGGTGTTGGCCGGGCGCGTCGCGTAGCTGATCGCGAGACCGGGAATCTGCGGCGGCGCCCCGGGAAGCAGCCAGGTCTGAATCTCGCGTGCAATCTGCAGGTCGCGTTTCATAACGACGCGGTCGCCAATCTCAAGGATTAAAAGGAGCAGCAGAATCAGTGCTCCCCAGAAATGAAGGTCGAATTCGGTCGTGTAGACCTTGCCTCCGTCGCCGGTGTACTGAAAGCCAGCGTGAGGCACGATCAGCAGAATCAGTGCGAACAGCAACAGAACGCGTCGCGCCGGTGACAGCTTCTCAAATACGGCCCAGAAAAATTCTTTGACGACATGGAGATGATGACCACGGCGAGTAAGGCCTTCGGGCGTCTTGGCGGCGACGTCATGGGAATAGAGGCGATAGCTGGCGCGGGCCTCGGATTCGAACTGGGACCAGAGCTGACTGACCTCGAGTCCTTCCGTCACTCGGCGCCAGAAATTCCGCAGGTGCACGCTGAAGGGGACTGGCCGCGCAGCAGGCTGTCCGGTGGGTGGGGAGGTGGTCGCCATGGGGTAAAGGGGAATTATAGAAGAAGAGGCTGGCGTGGAGCGGGCGCCCCCGCCCGCAGGGATGGGCGAATTGAGTGATGGAGTGATTTAGTCATTGAACTATCCTGCGAGCCAGTTGCTAAAACAGCTTCAACTGCTGATCGAAATCGAGTGCCGGCCACTTGGTGGCAAATGCCGGGCGCTCGCCACGGTGGGCCCGGGTGAGTTTGTACTTCTCGCGAAGGCGCCCGATCAATTGTGAAAGCCGCTTGGCGTAAGCGGGTGGAAGGAACGCGCGATCCTGGTAGCGCCGGCGATAGTTGTCGGCCAGATGCGGGAAGTTTTGCTCCAGGAAGGGCAGAAAAATGGCGGCCGAGCAGGGTTTCAGGAAAAGCGGGTTCGCAAAGACGTAGTCGGCACCCGAGTCCGCGGCCGCGCGGACCAGCGCTTCGAGATCGGAGGGTGAGTCGGTAATACCCGGGATAACCGGCGAGCAACTGATGCCCACGCGCAAGCCGGCCTGCGCGAGCGTACAAACAGCATCGAGGCGGAGGTCAGGACGCGGAGCGCGAGGCTCAAGAATTCGAGCGAGATTCACGTCCAGAGTTGTGACCGTGACGTGGACCGACAGGCGATTCGCCTGCGCGACTTCCTTCAGTAAATCGAGATCGCGGACGATCAAATCCGACTTCGTCACAATGCCGAGTTCGAATCCGCGATGCCGCGCAAATTCCTCCAGGATTCCGCGCGTAACCTCGTAGCGGCGTTCGGCTGGCTGATAAGGGTCGGTAGCAGTGCCGAGAGCGATCGATTCATCCTGCTTGACGCGGCGCAGTTCATAGCGCAGCAAACCGGCGGCATGCTGCTTCACGTAGATTTTCTGCTCGAATTCCATTCCGTCGCGCATTTCCATGAATTCGTGGGTATAGCGGGCGTAGCAGTAGCGGCATCCGAACTCGCATCCACGGTAGGGATTGATCGTCCAGCTAAATGGCATTTGCCGCTTGCTCACGCAACGGTTGAGGAGCGATTTCGTGGGGAGGGTGAAGTATTCGACGTTGTGCCCCTCGCGGATGGACTCGCCCTCCGAGGCCAGGCGGGCGATTCCGACGAGATGGCGCTTTTCAGGGACTGGAAGCAAGGGCAGGGAAGACATGGATAATTCGCCTTTTGTTCGCCTATCGTAGAGCCGCTCCGTTGCCCCTGTCAACCATTTCCTGGGATAGGAGACAGAGACGATGAAATGACCCATTGTGTTGATCAATTGATAAACATGTGGAGATGTTTTGGATGATGTGACGCGGGGATGTGGATTTTGGGGCGTGCGTCGCGACGTTGTCAAATCCTACAATGACACCATGTCCGTCGTTCAGCCTGTGAAGTGCAGGATGTGTCTGCAGCAAAAGATCCTTGTCAAAAGTCATCTCGTGCCTGCGGCGCTTTACGACTATTGCCGCAAGGGAGAACATCGTCCTATCAAGGGTGGAGGGGGTTCGTGATACCGACCGACCGGCAAACTCAAGATTATCTGCTCTGCGACAACTGCGAGGACTTGTTAAATAACGGAGGCGAACGATGGATTCTGAGCAAGCTGGCCACGTGGGAGCGGACTTTTCCTTTATATGACCTTCTGACGAAGATCCCGCCCAGATCCCGTTCGATGCTGCGGCGAACGATGGCCGGGCGGAGCACTCCACGGAGAAGGAATCAGGA